>JGI24021J15306_10003920_pt1 | contig 17067 bp, 10 predicted proteins | sample Ectturendosymbi1_FD_15306 | JGI IMG/M metagenome (IMG submission 15306) | reverse complement strand
CCCCCTAATCCGGCTCTGACTGCCAAGGCCTTATCTGTTACGTATTTCGTGCATACGCCTGCCATGACCGGGGCGATTGGTGAACAAATGGCAGCGCCATCCACCTGTCGATGAAAACACCCATTAAAACAGAAAAAGTAGCTGTTTTCACAAACCATTCCAGCATGGGCGTCTGCAGGGGTGGTGGCAAAACGGGTATTTGCCCTCACCCCCTGGAACTTGGGACTAAAAATAAAAAATTTCTGCAGAACCTGAAGTCAGAAGCTTACTTCCGATAAATTGATGAAATTCCTGACGACCGTTTATTTCACGTTATGGCAATCAAACTGCGCAAGCGCTAGTTTCACTGTTCTGGTGTCATGCAGTGATGAGTTTGCAGTTCACTCATGTCCGTTCGTTTGCCTGCAGAGACAGGTAGCGAAACTTGCGAGCGGATTGTTCTATCTGTTGGTCTTTTTTGCGTAACTATAGCATGCCAACAAGCCGTTCAAGTTACTGTAGCATGCGTTTTGCCGCATACGGTTGTTGAACGCAGACGACATCTTGGCAAGTAACGCGGCGAGACAGTGACTGCAGCTACCAGCAATCCACTAGTTTATACAGTGTGAAAAGACGCATGAGTGAAAAAGAAGCATTACTGCCAACAACGGGAAATTTTGTGACTGTTGATGTGACATACGGCATTATATTTGTGATTTAGAAAGGGTAAAGCGTTTTGTGAATGTCCATTTGCACTGCATCGTCAGCAACCTGAAAAAGGACAGGCAGTATGTCGAAGTTGCCCCCCGTGGAAAAATTTCTGCGGACGCCCATGCATTCCAATAACTACTTCAGGCGTCTTCAGTTTAGGCCGTGTAAACTCGATGCAGAGTCGAAAATTAGATGGATTGCAAAATCAACCGGTAGGATGGTGAAAAGACTGGTCAATACAAAGACTGAAACACTGACGTGTCATGCGACAGGTTTCATACTGGCGTGATAACTGCAACAGCGAATCGCACAGTCACTGGCGCAGTCGCAACTGAAGCTAACCTGTAGAGGAGAAACTAGGCGGTATAACAGGCTTGTGTATTTTGAAAAGACCGTACTTTGTTGGAATGGTGGCCGGCTGCAGTTGGATAAATATTCTCGTACGTTTGTTTGTTAATTGCTTTTTCACCCTCAAAGGCGCCGCAGGCAAATTCTGAAACCAGTGGTTAGCGACGGTGTAACAGTCATTGTAGGACTACTCACACAGTATAGTTTGCATCTTGGCGTTGTAGTCAGCGCGATTTAAAATTGAAACCACCTCACCGTTGTGCTTGTCAGGCATGCTTATACTTATGACAATCCTGCCGTCACTGCGCAAATAATGCAAGATGCAACATTTTGCGTTTCACGCACCGCGTCACCACTTGGCCAAAGGAATGTTCAAGTGGATTTCGTGCCACTGGGGATGTTATTCTTTCACTGTTCGAACTCTTGTTTGCTGGGGCGACGCATGCAGCAGCCACCCACGCCGCTACATCACTTCCCTTTCAAGCGAAGCGTGCAGTACAGCCGTTAAAGCTCTGTAAAATTGAAGAATTGTGCAAAGCCATCTTGGATTTGACCCGTGACGACTTGAGAGGTCAATGACCTTGGACGACCGAAACATACCATTTAGCGCTAAATGTCGCTAAATATCGTAATACCATCACCAATAAGCCGAACCAAAATTGTTTTAATGTAGTTTTGATGCGTTTCAGTGTGCTTCTAATGATTTGTTATTCTACGTGCCTTCATGGGCGTCGGAAGGGAAGGCAGAAGGGCCTTGGTTCACCCTATAAATTTTTTGAAAAATCCCCTAGTGCCCTTCCCCTTGGAAACATTCCTTCCGACGCCCATGTGTGCCATGCTTTAAATCAGTGGCGAATCTGTCACTCGGGCTCTTCGGGCTTAGCCCGAGTCTTAGATTTCGTGTAATAATGAATGGATATTTACTTCCTATGTATTTTACCAACACTGGCGTCAAGTAATTCTATCCACTACAGAGCTCTTGAGAGGAAAAAAATATTGGTGCAAGACTTGTTTTTGGCCCCCTTTGTAAATCACAACTAGGGCAAAGAAAACTCAATAAAATCAAAATTCTTTTGCCGTTTTTAAAGTTTTTGAAACGTCCAAGAACCAAATTTCACACTGATACCGCATGAGCGACTCAAAAGTTATTAGATCAAAAAAAGTCAAAATTTATCACAAGTTAAAATTCTCTTGCAGCATAGTTTTTCTATTTATCGATATTTTATTAAAGCTACAACAACAGATATGGATATGCTTTTGCAGGTTTAATTGCAATTCTGACTTATTAATGGATTTCTTGCGACTTGTGACGTAATAACTTTGTCTTGGCCACTCTTCGACGATCGAATATGAAGTAGGCCATGGTGTGGCAGGCTAAGGTAAGCAACGAAGTCCTACAGTACTTGGTTTGGCAAATACAAAATCGATTATGCATATACAAACTTTAGAGGCATTAATGTGATGTAGTACTTGATATTGAAATATAACAATGCAAACCATTCTCGGTGACTTCAGGATATTTACTGACACTGGATATTGCCCTGGTGCTTTTGGATTGATTTTCATCGTCGGTTTGTTAAACTCTAGTTTCACTGGGTCTTTCACACACATTTTTGTCTCATTGCAAGAGAATATTTTTAACCTATCGGTTTGATTTCAAATCTATTCTTGTATTCCGCATTTTAGTTGCAATCGCAAAATTTATTACTTCAAAATAAAGTCAAAATATATAAATTATAAAGTCAGAATTTTAAGTTTTTAGGTCAAACAATTGGTTGCTCTAATCATAACTGATTAATAACTTTATTGCTTTTTAATGCTATAAGAAAATGATATGCTCTATTTAAAATTTTTCATTAAACCATTTTACCCATGTTATGAATTAATTTTGAATTGTTGCAGGCTGATCTCAAAGAAACCACATAACACACTTGCTTTGCAAATTTCACAACCATACGTTGAATTTAACACTACTAGTAGGCTATAGCAATGCAAATTTGATAAATCTATAAACCTAATACAGTTATGGAAGGACAATAATTTAATTACTCCCTTTGGCATGGATTCTACCAGTTTCTGACAGTATTCTTTTATTAACTGTCGCGATACCATATTGAAATAATGTTTCCTGTCAAAGATGATCACTATCCGGTTTGCCGTGGGATATCCGGCAGGACAGTAAGTTTTTAACCGATACGGATGTCCGAAAATTGGTTTTAATCTGGAACCGGATGCGGATAAGGATACGCGATCTGAAACACTTTATTCGATTTTTTAAGGATTCAGGCTATGAAGCACATTTTGGTCACTTTTACCTTCTTAGAGAAAGTTGCACATTGCTGAATCATTTATTTATCTTCGGAAGCATATTTTCACTTTTTTGTTCCATTCCAAGTCTATCTATGCATTATTAAAGACACACTTTTGGACAGTTTTCGGATACGTACAGTACGATTTGAACCACAACAGGAATCGGATACGAATGTCATTTTTTGAAAACAAGATAGGGTTGGGTAGTGAAAAACCACTATCCAATCATCTGTGGCATCTATTAGCTTGGTCATGGTGGTGCAATGCAATTTTTGTAATCGACATTTTGTTACTGATCACAAATTCTCAACGGAGTTAATATCTGACGAGTTTCCAGGCCAATCTAACACATTTAATTTTTGTTTCCTGAAAACCGTCTTCACTTTTTAGATGAAAGACACGGTTAATAATCCTGTTGGAATTTTCCTCCACCATCAGGAAATGTTCTTCACATATCTGAAATGACTTTTCTTTCAATTACACAAATGTATTCGTATAAATCCATCATACCTTCAATTGGCATAAGTGAACCTATTTGAGAAAAGCTAAAACTTATCCAGAAAATATTTTTTTGCGGGTGCTTCGTTTCCTCATTGAATAGGCAGAACGTAACTGCTGAGTACTCACCCTTCCTGATCTTGACAATTCTGCTGTGTTTCCCTTACACAAAAATGATTTTCATCTGAAAACAGCACTTTCGTCCAGTATTCTGCAGTCCAATATTTAAGCTTTTTGTCAATTCTAATTTTTTGCTTTCATTTTTTCAGTTAGAAGCTCATTTCAAGCAGTTTCTGAGTATTTCCGGGATCCTCCAATAGGTGGCGTCGCACTATACTTGAGCTTACATGAACTCCAGCATTTTTGTGCATGTCAAATTTTCTGTAACTCCAGCATGTCAAGTTTTCTGTAAATCAAACCTCGTCATCTTTGCATACCTTTTGCAATTTGCAAAGGCTGTTTGGGCATAGTTTCAATGTTCCGAAAGCGAATCAATGCGACTCCGCTTCCTAGGTGTGATATTTGCCATTAAAAATCACAGAAATTCCAACATGACTCTCAACCAAGGTTGAATATTAGAATTTAGGAACCCGAGACAAAATCTCAGAAAGTGGGCCCGAAACACTGCACAATTTGTGATATTTCATGTGTACACTTTGTGGTCAAAGGGGCCCTAGCCCCTATTCGTTATCTCAAAAAAGGGTCCCTATATTTTGCACATGCTATACAAAAAATTTACTGCTGAAATCAAGGTGATTTTTTTATTTGTCTGGGAATTTGTTTCTGCTTGGAAATAACTTTCACCTTGTAAATTGTTTGAAGTCATTTTATTTCAAATTTTTCTTTGTCTACACTTCCTTGGGCGGCCCTTTCAGCACATTTGAACATAATTTTTGCTTTATTTTGGAAAGCATATGACTTGCTTCAGAGCGTATTAAATGTAGCTCTAGAGTGGTTCATCAGGTTACAAAACAACGCAGAAACTACAGTAAGTGCGACACTCTCAAAGAGGGGCCCCATTACATCTTGGGAAAAGAGGGACTTGTGGCGACTGCCTCGTTACTCCCAAAATGTCTACCCCTGCTCTTAAATATACACAAAGGCAGGAACTGGCTTCCTTCTATGACATTATTGAGCTCATTAAAGTTCTGTGTGACATGATGAAACATATTTTTCGACTGTTCCGACACGTCATGCAGTGCTTAAGTGCATTAGGCTAACAATGAAACAGCAGCACTTGAGATTTTCCCAAATGCACACCAGAAGAAATGGCGATATATTATATAACAACTTTAGTCAATTAATTTGCACAAGATCGTACAAATAAGTTGTAAGAACGAAAACTTTGTCCATAATCGCCCGTTTCAATTTCGACTTTTGAGGCTCATGGGCCTCCTAGACTCTCTCTTGAGACCTGAGTCACTGACTTTGCTTATATAGTGGTACAGTATCATGATGCAGTTGATACAATTTTTTACAATAAGATCATGATACTATCTTTTCACACATTTGTCTGTTTCAGTTAACCAATAGCTTAGAACCATGTTACAAACGTGTTGCTATTTTATTTTTGGATAACATTGGTGAAGTTGTTGTAGTTTATTATGATGAACGCCAAACGTAAAAATTTTGCGACTGTCGTTTTCGTATAAAAAATGTGTCCGTTTTGTTGCACTAACAGTTTAGTATCACACAGATGGGTGTTATTTGTTGTTTATATGAACTATATGCATTCAGATCGTTCATTTGATATGTTGTTTGCCATGGTTTATGCTTAATTACTGAAGATGGTATTATTACAATTAGCGCTAAACGGTATGTTTTCGTTTTCGTAGTCGAAGGTCACTAACCTCTCAAGGTCATCACAGGTCAAATGCAAGATGGCTCCACATCTGAAACTAAACTTTATGATATATAGAATGACTGTAGAAAATTTCATGCTTTAATCACAATTTGCACAATAGATTTGCTTAACGGATGTACTAGTGGGACCGTTTCCCCGGAGCCACTTAACGCAAGCATTGCTGCGCGGGTAGACCGCCATGAGCAAATTCGCGACTCCCTGCATCTCTGGTCCACCATTTTTGCGCGCGCCTCGGTAATCGGATTTAGGAAATTTGCTGTGACTTTCGTGCCACTGGGGATATTATTCTTTTTCTGTGCAAACTCTGTTTGCCGGCGCGATGCATGTAGCAGCCATCCGCGCTGCTACAAACGCCTTGTTTTTGTTTTCCGAAGTAGAACACGCACGCCTATTACGTTCGTGAAAAGGGTAATCACATAACGGCTACATAGAGAGTTGCCTAAATTTCTGCTTTTAAACGAGCCGATCCCGCGTGACGAAAATCCCTTGAGTACAAAGCAAGCGTGTTCAAATTAAGCTCCGAAATTGTTACTGTAAACCATGAGTGTACAACGTTTTGTTATTGCCGGCCACATTACTTTTATTTATATGAATTACGGCCACCAATGAGTTCGAGTTATATTTATGAGATATGTTTAATTAAAGAATAGGTTTTATCCGGTGTATGTCAAATTGAATATTCGTTCTGGAACTCTTTGTGACATCACCACCCAGATTGTTACTCATCATGTCGACTAATTTTCTTGCCTTGGGTTTGTTTTGCTCCAACATACGCCAGCACAGCCGCCAAATCTTATATTTCAAATTACATGTGGACGGCCGCAAATTTTGTTATCGAAGGCCGCATGCGGCCATACGGCCGCAGGTTGTGCACCGTTGCTGTGAACCTTGGTCGAAAAAAATCAGTAATCCAAGCCCTTATTGAACAAACCTGTTTCAGTAGCAGAGAGAACCCTGTTGGAAAAACTGTGCAAAACCTGTAAAGAACATGCTTTAGCTAACAAGCCCAATTCTCGCAGCTTCTTCGGGTGAATGAGTGCGCGTCACGTATATCCCGATTTCCTTCCGCAAAAAACAACTTTTCTATAGGGCCAGTCACCAGTCGGCCAATCTGTTTGAGAAGAGCAAAGCGCTGCTCTTTCTCGAGTTCTGCTAAGTTCCTTGGTGAGCAAAAGTCTGCGAAAAGAATGCACGCAGCCAGCTTCCTGCAAGTTAGACCTGTAAAACTTGATTGCAGAAACCTGGGAGAAACGGTATACACGATTCATTGAAAAGTCAATATTAGTTGCGCTGCGTGAACTCAACCTTCCTGTGCAATACCTTAATTCCATTTCCAAAATGACCACCAATCAACTTTGGTACACGAAAAACAGATGTGTTGAACTGCTGTATTGATGAAGATTACGGCCATAGCAAATACAGTCAAAGGTATGTCGCAGACGTTTCGGTAACCACAGCTCTGCCTTCATCAGCAAGAGGAAACTTGAACTGCAGTGTGTCTGCTGCAATGTTTTTCGTAGCGAGTAAGCATGATGGTCTAGTAGAAAAACAAACAAAAAACGAACAACTGCTAACATATCGTGGTAGCGACAAGCGAAGTAGGGCCCATAAAAGAAATAGAATTAGTTTCGACTGTAATTATTCCTTTTGCACATCTTTTGATCTTTGCAAACTAATTTCATTCATCTGCCTAGAAGAAACACAATCACAACTGTTGGATAAAATAAAAAGAGTGCATTAACAAACCAAGAAAAGTCATGAAACCTATGCTTCCAAAATTTTATTTTAAAATAAATTCGTTTCTCGCATTCTGCGGCCTTCATAGCACACTTCCAACTGAAAAAGATAACACTGAAGATGAAGCTTAGTTTGAGGGTAGAACGCTTTTATCTTACCAAATGATGCAATGAAATAGTTTTGAATTGTTCCAAGTTGAGAGATTGCAAAACCTATTCAACAAGGGTTTGTCTACTAAAAAAACGAGACGACGAAGAAACGTTTACTATTTTAAGCTAGAATATGAAATTCAACACTTAGAACCATAAGCATAGTCTGTTTTTATAGTAAAAGCAAACAAAACAAATCAAAGTTTTCAGAAAAGAAATCACGCCCTAATACCTCTGCTGCTCTCTTTCATGGCCTCACAAAGTAACCAACCTATACAGTAGTTATTGTTTGCAATGCACTGTGCATTAATGCTTCAGCAAATCAACACGACCACGACAATGTCTTTAATATTTGCCAACAGCACTTTTCAAAATAAATAGTAAATTCATGATGTCTACTGTGCAATTGCAAAATTACCAATTGAACCATCAAACGAAATGCTTTATTCTAAAGAAAAGATGCGAACCTGATATTTTTCCTTCACATCTCATTATTTCACTATACAGAGAAGTTTGCTGGTTCGCGAAATAACAAACCGTCTTTTTCAGTTACAGAAATCCACCTCAGTTAACAGATGTTCAAATCTGCACTGGTTAACAAAGTATATGTTAGTCTGCTAGATCAACAACGCGATAGCAGCGGGAACTGTGGTTTCGTACTGTCGCTCCCCTTAACATGCCAGAGGAATATTCTGGTTTCCGATGGGTGGTACTTTCAATGGCCTTCTTCGTGAACATGCTCACATGGGGTGCATCATATTCTGTAGGAGTGCTGTACAGTGATTGGATGAGGTATTTTGACGCACCGGCAAGCTACGTTGGATTTGTTGGAGGTCTTTTAACAGCTGTGTCCTGCCTTGCAGGTAATTAAATTGTTTGGAGATTTCTGCATATGTCTTTTTCTACAAATTAGACTTTCAAACATTATTTTTCTGACTTTAGTGCATAATTGTTATTTTGTCTGCAAAATACTGTAAGCAGGCTGATAAATATGATGACGTGCCGTGCATGGCATGCCGTGCATTTCACGCTCATATCTACAATGGTATCATATCTTAATTATACTACCTGCTAATAGCATGATTACACAGCTACAAAAGCTGTGGATATTTTATTATATACCTGCTCATTGTAACTCAGTTCTTTTTAGATCGCTACACTACAGACCCGGTTTGATAATTCTGACAAGAAAGTAGGAAGTTGTGCTAATTAACGTTTTTTTTACTTCTACAACAGTGCTTCTCAACCATTTCGCTGAAGCGAGCTAAATTCAGACCTACAATTTTGTTAGAGAGCCGCACGAACAAATGTTACCACAGGTCATCTGACACGTTTTGTTTTATTGCACTAACGAAGTCTGTTACACAAAATATTAGAGGTGTTACTGAAAGACATTATCTATCGAAAGTGATTTTTTCCCAGCAAAGAATCAGACACTAAGCTCATCCAGAATATATATTTCGCCTAAGAAGTAGGCATCATCAGCGTTTATTGAAATACAGAATCTGTTGCAGAAGGATTGCTAAAAGCCGCTCAAAGGATGCTTGGGGTGCATGCGGCTCTTAGAACAGTGTTTGAATATCATTGTTCAGCAAGCAACACCACGTCTGAGAGCTACGATGTCACAGCCTAAGCGATTATCATACCAATGAAACATCAAAGGCTTGCAAATCCACTGTTGCAGTTTGGTGTCGAAACTTGTAACAATCGCGTTTAGTGTGTTACAAAGACCACACGAAATCTATTTGGTAAAATCGTTAGTATCCAGGAAGGGACCCAGAGTCGGAGCTGCCGCTCAAATGGCCATAGCTCCGGTCCTAGATTTTAAACTGAGCTCCGGCTCTGGGTTGCGGCTCCGCAGTCCTGCCGCTTTCAGCAAAAAAGTTTTTTATTTTTTTGTAAACTGGTGCACATTGCGAGTGCGCAAATTTATTTAGAAAAACGTTGAATATTCTGCTTATTACGACAAGACTTCCTGCGTAATTAATGAAAATCTCCCCTAAAACCAGTGGCGTACGCAGAAAATTTTCATGGGCGGCTCATTCAGTGGCATATGGTGGTCATTTGTATTTGGGGTGCGCTATTTGTGATGTTACAATTTGACGTCTTATTCATGTTTCCAAACCAACATTTTGGCGAAGTTTGATGACAAAATGTGCATATTTTTCTGCACGCACTCTCCTTATTTTATATGTCATTGCACTGAATATAAACTATCAGCGCTCCGAGTTAGGATATCTGAGGAAAACACACTCGACGCTACGACACAGCAGTTTATAACTACAAAAATATCATGTACGCGTTAAAACAGGAGAGTAAAACACGCTGATGACCACGTCAGAGGAATTTACAACTGCAAAATGGGGCTACGCTAATTTCTCGTCGACTACGAGCAGTCAAGGTTGCCAATTTAGCGGATTTTAATCCTGTCTAGCTGGAAAATAATTGGCCTAGCGGCTAGCTTGAAAACTAGCAGATTTTTAGTTAGAGCTGGCGGATTTTAAGCTGTGGTTATAGACTGTATTTTAAGACCAATTTGTTCCATTTGATTCTGATCTACCTCGCATTAATCGTTATTTGCCTGCTTGAGTATGAATCGTTGTTTACTTCTTTCGTTTGGCATGGATAGTTGTAATTCGTGCAATTTAGTCACTTAGATTAGAGTTAGTCAGCACCAGCGGTCAGTCAGTGAGCAATGAGCACTTAGGAGTCGGCATGTGGGATTGATGACTGGATGAGCACCTGAGTACGATACAGTGATGGGCCACGGCGTAGTATCCCTGGCCCACAGTGTACAGAATAGAAGTGCACAGAATACGAGCTGTGGTGTGTGAACAGGTTCTTTGAGTTTGGTGGCAGGCAGTGAGTACATAACTTAATTTATTAATCCACGTTTGCCTACTCATATTTTCTCTGGCTCATCATCTTCATTGCAGTCGATTTCAGCATTCGATTCAGTTGATCAAAATTTTTCAGCAATCTTTTTTAAAAGTTATGCATTCGTAGTAGTATCTGACGACTTAACTGTTCTTGTTGATTTTTGCAGGTTCAGATTTAAAAGTTTTGTCTATTGACTGCTCTGTACGCTAGGAATTCTCCCTATTGTTGCATGTTTTGTTTCTAGCTTCAAATTTAGCTTGTGGTGAAAAAACATCTACCGAATTTTGGCAATTTTTCTAGCCTGAAAGTTTTGTTTAGACTTGGCAACCCTGCGAACAGTCGCGCATAGGTGTGCGCCGCGTCTGGACTGGCTGGCGCAAACCCCGGTTTGCAAGATCGAATCTTGCTAAACTACACAAGAATTGAGAATACGCATAAAGTGCGCAAGAAACTTTTGTTTTTTGCTGGGTATTGAAGTCCAGGAAACTTTCAGTTTTCCTTTTTTCCCTGTTGAGTCTTTATCAAATGCCTGCATGCTTCTATGTTAATAACTGCTGTTTTTGAGCTCGTGCAACAGCTTTATATCATGCTACAGAATTGATAATGTAGCAAAGCCGTCAAAGCATGCGCTTATCAGTTATAGCAGACAAAACAAAGACAATTGTTTCGGATAAACTGAATTATCACGGAACACAATCTTAAACATGCGTAGTGGGCGAAAGGTCTGTAAAAAGAGGTGAGATGGTTCCTGGATGCAAACGATAACCCAGATTCCCACCAAATCGTGATTATTATTTTTTTTGGCCCATTTACAGTGTTCCTTGAAATTTACATACAAATTCATTCCGTGGTATTTGCATTAAGTCGACAAATGAACAATGGACCTATGAACAAAATAGTCAAAAAGACGCAGCAGGCTTGGCTGTATAGAAGTTAGCTTATTGTGCTCAAGTAACGAAAATCCATTTACTAATGGTTATAAGTTCTCAATGTGTTAAGCCGAATCATTATGTAAAGTACCATCATCACGTGCATCAGAGTTAAATTAACAATTTTAATTTCCAAGTGCTTTTCAGAAGAAGAAAAGTGTTTCGATAGTGTTATGTTTTTTCAAAACGTAAACGCTTGCTAATGGTAAATTCATGATGTTTAAGTGACTCTTATTGACTTCTTTTCTCATTTGATTAGGTCCTGTTTTTGGCTATTTGATTGGAAAATTTGGATGTCGAAGTTGCGGGATTGTGGGTGGTTTCATCATGGCTAGTGGACTTGCAATAAGTTCCTTTGCGGAAACAGTAACAGTATTACTGGTGACATTTGGAATTGTTACAGGTGAAAAGGGTGAATAAAGTGCTTGATTTTTACTACTTGAAGTGCTATTTGTCGCGTTGTTGATGTCTCTCCACGTCAGGATGCTTAAAAGCGTCAAGTAATCCATTTGAAGTGTCTGCGCCTATAGCCTCGTACAGCTATACTGAAAATGCGAGATCAAACTTGAAACAAAATGAAAGCATTTAGTGAAATTATGAGCATAATTTCATACATACATGAACAGTGGCGGATCCGGACCAGGCGTTTGGGGGATAGCCAAATAGGGAGCACCACAACGGTATATACTGGTTCTATAAAAATGTATCCACTTGCAAAAAGGTTGTCTGCGAAAATCATTGGATATTATACAAAAGTGGTTACCTTTTATAGGCCAAGAAAGTGGCTATTCCTTTGGCCGAACTATACGATCTTTCAGTGAATAACCACAGTTTGAAAGCCCTTGATGTCATTAATTCAGGGAACGTTTGAAGCGGGTCCCAAAAGGCTCGTTTTTCACAAGTTACATAACTGAGAACACTGTTGGTGTCCCAAGCAATCGTCGATATCTATAAAAGTATTTAGAAAATATAACCAAACTATGGCCCGCGGGCCAAATCCTGCCCGCGCAGCCATTCCATCCGGCCGCAAAGAGATTTTGTCAATAATTAAAAAATTAATATTCTCGAAAACCTTGTTGATTTCGCAGAATGTAACACATCCTGAAACGATCCTGAAATATTATGTAAGATGTTCTGTACTCGAACTGTTGTATAATAGCTCATTTGGCCCTCTGGCAAAAAAGTTTGTAGACCCCTGCCCTAAAGCATGTTGCGTGAAGGGTTTACGATAGGGATACAAAAGGTACATCGTTCCCGGGCCAGGTAGGTACTGGGGCCCGGGAGGATGTAAGTACTCACACTACGTTTTTCTGTAACGTCAAGCCCAAAACTATTTGTGTAAGCCAGTTCCCAATATAACAATTAATCTATTGTATTTCCAAATCTTAGCATGGCAACTATTTCATCTATATTCTTATTACTATACAAACAATATATATACAAATTTCGACGAGGGCCCAGAAGCTAGGGCGCCCGATATTGGTCTGCGTACCCCCTGGTAAAATTTCTCTCGAGGCACTGGCTGCGCGCTAGTATTTGACACTGTTTTGGCTTTCCGTAGATCAGAAAAAAACAATGTCTGAAATGTATTCCCGAACTGGTTAAAAGTTGAACGCGGTCTGCTTGCAACCAGGTTGGGAAATACTTTTCACTAACAAGTGAAAACTCAAGTCCCACGATCGGAGTCAAATAGATTAATGACAAACACGTTTCCAGACGAAACTGGTGCAGTTACATGCACATGAAAAACATATTTATTGCTGAAACGACAATTCAAAAACAAAACATGAACGAAAGGCATTTGCTATGACATTACTCCCATTTTAGGTAGCTCTGCTGGCTATCGTGAAAAGCGTTCTCATAATCGCATGATATATTCACACTTGGCCTAAAAGCACATTGCCTTAAAATACATTTAACGCCACTAATAAAGGTAGAATTTCAATGAAGTGTTAAATACCATTTCACTTATTTCAACTTTGGACTGCTGATGTGAAAAAATAAGCATAAATTCCACAAGTCCGTAGGTTATGAGAAACATTGTGACACTGTTCAACAGACGTGGGAGCAGGCGGGCTGAGCCCCCAAATTCACAATCAATATCTCCAAACTCAAGCTCTAGTCTACCCGACAAAGTAATTTTTCAATCCTTTGCACACTACTACGAAGCCACCACCAAACAAGCTCAAAGACACCTCTTGATCTGGAGATGGATCTGCTTCTATCCAGACTATCAAATACAGGAGAGAATGAGCCCATAAGAAATTGAAATCCACGAATCTCCGCCAATATCACAGTCACCAGTAAAAAAGTTAAAATTTGCAGCAGAAGATTGCTCTTCTGCTCAATTTTATGTGATGCAAGCGAAATGATCTAACAACGAATGAGCTGAGCATTTTTGCTGTCGGTTGCAGACCACCCCAATTTTTAGTATGTGTAGTTATTTTATGCTTTGAGAGGCGGTGTCCCAAACAAAATACTGTTGCTCGCCTAAAATCAAAAGTTTTGCCCCCAAAAAAATTTTGGCCTGGCTACGCAACTGCCCTAACCATGCTAAATTTGTCTTCGTGGCCGGCGTGAGATGTCTACGGGTTTGCAGTTGTAACAAAAAAGGATTCAAAACCACATAGCCATCGTCACTGCTGCCAGGCGCGTAGCCAGGTGGGGGCGAAAGGCACCGTCGTCCATCAAATTTTGGACTGCAAATATTGAACCGATGAGTAAAAATTGTCATGACCGCGTAAAGCCAATTATTCATGGTTTGTTGAGGCACGTCGTGAATTCAATGTTACGCTGCGTTGTCCCCGTTGGCGGAGTGAGGTGTTCCACAATTGCATTGTTAGGTCATAATTCCTCGAGTTAATAGAGCACGCTCAATGCATTGTTGCCAGATAGTGGCAAGTTGTTTGCAAACGTACATCAACCTTTTACAGTGTTTCTTAACCGGTGGCACGCCTCCTCAGTGGGGCGTCAATATGGGCGCGAGCTCTTACGCGCTCTGCAACATGGAAATTTGGAAATTTTGATCAGTGAATTCACCAACAACTACATTTGCTTCTACATCTTATTTGAAGCCAGGGGACTTGAAACAAAGGACAGTTGCTTAAAGGAGGCGTGATAGAGAAAAGGTTAAGAACGACTGTTCTATAACTTTTTCAACGCTTCATTGTGTTCAATCAAGAGCATTAGTTCCGTCAAGAGATTCTTCCACTCACTTTTATGTTGCAAAACGTCGATGCAGACATACTGCGGGCTCACCGACTGCACTGGCAATAGTCCTGAAACTGGTTTTCGCTTTGGAGGCTTCTAAAATCTTGCGTCTATTATAAGTTTTCCATTTTGCATTCCTTATTTCACTCCTGCCTTTCCTTTCAAGGCTTCCATCAGGCATCAAAAAGCAAACTATCGTAACAAACTAAAAATTATAGTAACAAAAAACGAAACAAACCAATTTTGCACAGTCTAGCGCAAAGCCGAGAACTGTCCTATAGCGAAAAGGACCGCATTTGTGATTAATCTGCAAGGCTGGGCAGTTCTGGCGCGGTAAAGAAATAATGGAACAGTATATTATTGCAGTGGTGCAGGAGGCGGGGGTGCAGGGGATGCAAGCGCACACCCAAAAGCTTTGATTTGTCAAAAATCCGGGAAAAATCCCAGAAAATTTGGGCAAAATCCCTAAACATCTAGTCAAAATCCCTGAAAATCCGGGCAAAAATGGCGCACAACGTTGTTTCACTTCAAAAATTGGCGCCCAACGTTTGCAGAAAAACAAATAAAGACCTTTATTGGGAAGTCACACCAACAAAGGTCTGAATAATCTTTGTAGGTGAAAATGTTTGCGCAAACGTCGCACAACAACTTTTCGAGTAAGTTTGGGAAAATTAGGGCAAAAATCCTTCGTACCCCCAAAAATTTACTTGCACCTACACATATGTATTATTACGACGGAAAAGCGTTGTTGCTACTGTTCGATAATAGGAACAGGAAAAAGTGCGGCACGCAAATGTGGAGGTTCAACGCTGTGTAAAGCATTGTTCAGTTTAGAGTATATTTTCATCTCTGCTTCTACTTCAATAGGCACCAAAAAGTGGCGCATTTATATCAAAGGGGCGACATTCACACGGGCGGCACAGACGTTTAGGGGTGAAGTTGCCCAAAACTGCCCCCATCAGTATCCGCCACTGTACCTGAATCTTTTTTTTGTTATAGGGTTTGGAACTGGTTTGGTGAATTTCTCAACAAGCAGCGGCATCAACTACTATTTCAAGGATGATCGAGCTTTTGCTGAAGGCGTGCTTGGAAGTGGGGTTTGCGTTGGCATATTTGTGTTTTCAGGACTGCTGCAAATGTTTGGTCATTACTACACATGGAAGGTATGATCATTACTGTCAACCAAGCGTTTACTAATTTTTAAATGTTGCTACTACGTAGCTTCAAGAACTGATTCTTAAAACTTTAGCCAGAATTTTGAGCAGTGGTTTGTTTTGAGTAGCATTTTCAGTCACAAAAAAATTAAACTCGAAAATGTTCTGTTTATTTTTTCCGCTCCCTAAGTTCGATGACACTGAGTTATATGAATAATTTTTAAGTAATAAAATTAATGCGTACCTAGACGCTTTTCATATCTGCATATTTTCGTTCACATGTTTTCTTACATGACTCATGTTCGTAGAGAGATCCGTAGGAAACCCGTTCCTTATGCGGAGAGTAATTATAATCGGAAACTTCCCTTCCCTGTGCTTTCAACAGATCAGTAATTTTTGGTGTTGTAAAAGTTATCCGTTTTCATTTAAATACTCGTAATATGAAGAGAGGCACTAGGCTGGAATTATCAAATTTTCAAAGCCTCAAAATGATTTTCCAGCCTCTTCATGTCAAAATCATCCAAACGTTGACCAAGGTTTGTTTGTCTGAAGTTGTCACCGTCAACCTACAAAATTTCCAATGCAGACAAGATTTTCTGAAACACTGCGGATTTTAATTCATTGCCAATTCTTTTGAACCTTAACAAGTACCTGCGTCTTGAGGAGTTGCTGACCCTTTAGGTACGAAATCGCGACAAAAGTGCTTGAGCATCAGAGAAGCCATCTGAATTTTTTCCTTATATGTGTTTGATAAAGGTGTGTGTGACAAATAGTGTACTTTTATATAGGTGGTCTTGTCTATAGGAATGAGATTCCGTGGGAATCCCATGGGATGGGATAGCGGTCGTGAAATTTGTCTTTTGTCCTATCCTAAGTAACTCTTACGTCATACGGCAGGAATAGTCTGAAATTGAATACCATTACTGTATGCCCACAGTACAGTAAGCATTAGACGTAGATGATCACCGCCATGTCGTAGCAAGGGCGGATCCAGGAAGTAATGTCAGGGGGAGGCGATTTCAGTAATATTTGGTAGTCAAGTCTAATAAGAGCTTCGCTACTCTAAGAGGTATGTACTACGTAGCGTTGCGATCGGAAATCCCGAGCGGCATGTGCGCAAAGCTTCACACCGTGACAGCAAGCAACAATGGAGTTCACATGCCATGATCACTCTCCGCGTACGCTGGTCGTTACGTTCAATCGTTCACAAGTCAATATCGGCAGAGCTTCCACGCCACGATCACTCTTTTATTGCTTGTTCGCGCCACTTATATGTATGGTGTTGTTCTTCACGCACA
>JGI24021J15306_10003918_pt1 | contig 17071 bp, 7 predicted proteins | sample Ectturendosymbi1_FD_15306 | JGI IMG/M metagenome (IMG submission 15306) | reverse complement strand
GGGGGCGAAAGTGAATTCTAATCACTGGAAACTAAGAAAAACAACCTTAAACAAAATACAGAGAAGCCAAGTCTCTCCTTGCTCTTCCCTTGCGATGCCCATGATCATTAGCAACGGCATTTGCTCTACTTTATCCACGGTATGCTTTCCACCATGCAACAAATGGCTTACGATCTTCAAGCAAGGTTTGATCACAGACTCAATTTTGCAAAATATTTTTTCGTTTTATCAGCATATGCGCTCTTTGAAAAGAGGAAATGAAAAGAAGCTTTTTGCTGGCAGAATCATTTACGACTGATGTCTGGAGGGAATTTTGTTCTTTGCACAAATATTCGTGCTGTTTCTTGAAGAATTGCGGGGACCTGTTCTGATGAATCCCGTGTTTGTAAATGACAACGCCGTTTTAAAAGGAACCACTCACTGGCTGTTGTAATTAACATTGCAAAAATTGCATAATGCAGACGGCTCATGGCTCAATTCTTCACTTTTGGGAAGAAAAACTCCATATTTCATATGATCATTGTCATACTTTCTCTCTTTACATTTTGAAGGGAGCTTATTCTCGACGCTGAACTTCCTTTACAAACCTGGTTCTGGCTAAGCTGCATGACGTGACAAACAACTACCACAAATCGACTACTCCTGTGCTTCGATTGGTAGGGCCTGTACTTCGACTGATGAGGCTACTCTGCTGAGAGTTCGTGATTTCACTCGAGATCGAGAATGAAACTTTCGAAAGTACTGCGATTCTAGCAGATAACCTTTGCACAGGACGCGCATGGAGAGAGCACAGCAGAAATTCCACCACTCGATTGAATAAAACATGGCAACTCTCGGTAAAACCTAACCCCATACGTCATAGACGCAGTTAATTGCATCATAAAACGGTTGCCGAAGTTACAGTTGCTCAATCCTGTAGACGTGAAGTTAGAACGCTTTGAGTTGGTCACTATATTCACGATTGCTGATATGTTTTGGTTATGAAACAAGATCAATGCAACTTACTAGAATCCCTGCTCAGGAATCCTGGATGGTCCACTACCTAGACGCTTTTTGTTGTTGATTTCATGAACTTAGAAAAATGTTAGAAACCTGTGCTTTCATGACTTCTATTACTTCAACAGATTTTCAGAGACAAATGGAATGGTGCCAGAGTTATTTTATAAAAATGTCGCTGAAAGCCTATATATAGAAAATACGGGTACTATGCCAACCATTGGTTACCTGATGTGCAGCAAATTTTGGACACCTTACTACCTTAACATTTCAATGCAAAGTGCAAATCCTGTTTGGCCAGATATGATCACCGAAACCTTATATGTGAAGAGTCTAAAAAACGGATCTAACATGCGCATGACGTTTTCTACGCATAAACAAAAATCTCCTCTAAAAAATCCCCTTTTTGGTGGTACAGTGCATTAAATTTGTACATGTATGTTTCACTGCGCAGATGCAATTTTATTGCGAAAGTGATTAACACTGGACATATGGAAGTAAAAAATAGTTTAGTCTGGAAATAACGGATGTCACGTGTCCCAGGAAGATATATGCAAATTATCGGTAGCGTTATACCCAGGGGTGTGGAAACGCCGTTCCCACCCTACTACATCCCCTGATTTAGGTTACAGTCGAACTCTAACAATGGACAATAGTTTGTTGTTTCATATGACTCAGCCAACAAGCAGAAGCACTACAAGAAGCTATTGCACTAAGAAAACCAACCGTTAGTGAACATTAGAGCAAATGAAAATGCAATGGCGCAATACTTGATCAGTGTAAACAAAGAGGGGTGCTGTGTCGTATAGAATTGGTGAGGGGCCATGGCGGTCATCTAGTCAACCAACCCCGTTTGTCAGTTTTTGAGAAGTGTTGAAAAACAACACTTGGAAATGAAATAAGCACAATTAAGAAAACAAATAAGCACAGAACATGGTGAAGAAAATGTACAGATGAAAACGCATGCCTATGTACACAGATGAATGGATCAAATTTAATTGAAGGAATTTGGTGTGGATAAGAATATGTTTAAAAAAATATGAAAATAAAAAGTAACAAAAATTAATTAATGAGGTACAAAACAAAAGGCAAAGCAAAACAGGAAAAAACTATGGAACGTGCTTTCATGTTGAAAAGAATGGGATGTGCACAGGGAAGAAAAAATGCGAAAAGTAAATATGCATAAAAATTACACAGAAATGCAAAATACTAGAATTTACAGAATTTTATTCTGCACAAGTGAAATGTTGCGAAAGTTCATAATTGTGCATCTTTTTCACGTAGGAGGTGTTTCTTCAGTTTCCATTTCAAGGTAAACTTGGTAGAAGACTTAATATCGTTTGGTATTTAACACCAAATATCGTTCAGATACCCTCACACGCAAAAAGCTCATTTAGTTCTCGCAATCCACTCAGGAAGCTGTAGCCTACTCCGCAATGGCCTGAAAACGTCAAGACTATCACTGCTCTGAAACGAAGATAGCAGAGTTACGATAAATGTACACAATCAGACGAAGCGTGGGGCACGCAAATACCATTGCAGATGCCACAAACAGTGGTTACACACAACAATGCTACGGTGTTATACACGCGATAACTTGCCATTTATTCATTTAAGCTGCTCCAGGTGCTACACGCAGAAATTGAAATAAAAATTCTAAATTTTAAGTAACGTTACTAATGTAAAAAGGTGTGGGAACGCGTTCCCACCCCACTGCACCTCTAATTATATCCTACTTTTCCTGACTCGTGTAGTATTTTAAGGTTTCTTGAGGAGGGTATACAAAAATTTAGGAACAGAAATTTCATTCACCCCTCGTTCACTCCTCTTCTTTCGTTCACTCTAGCAAAAATTTCCTTCACCCTGAATTGAACCATTCACCCGGTTAACAAGTATTGACCTAGTGGATGTATACGCTTTTCAGCGAAAGCTATGATGTTGGAATCCAAACTAAAGCGAATGCAAAATGTGTATCAGATGACTTTGCACAACTGTTTCTCTTTGGTCACCAGGTAGTCTCTAAAGACAAAGCATTGCTGAAGCAGACCGTTATCACTACAAAATAATCTGATTGATGCTGAATAGATTTCAGTTAGCAATTTCTGTTTTTTGTATCTTGTTTTGTTTCCTAGTTCATATTTTTGAGTCCAGACCAACGGGAGCCTGTCTGGAATAATAGGGTACAGTTATGAAAACTGTCAAACATTATTTTTTATTTGCTTACAAAATACAACATATCCGCCATGAAGCGAAGGGTTGCTGTAACAAGACAGAAAATGACTCACGGATTACTATTCCAATCAAACGCAAGACTGGACGTGATACCACGTGACTATTTAAGCCTCATGTACACACTAACATCAAAGATATATAAACTTTCTTCCCTTTAACTCCCCCCCATATATAAATATTCTGTTGCTAACTCTGAACTGTTTTTGAAGATCTGAGAAAGACCTCGACTGTTGCCCTGGATGGACAGGGGACAAATGCGATGAAGGTAAGGATGAAACATTGTTTGTCGAACTTTTATCTTCTAGCTTCCTCACTAATAAAATCAAGCGTGGAGTTGTTTTCTAAGGTTGCTCACATTATATAGGTTTTAATTAAAACAGAAAAGCTTATTCCAGTTGAGAGGTTAAGGTTTAAGTGCACAGCTGCGTTTGCTTGAAGGTTAAGTTAATCGTTTTCAAATTACAATTACGTCTCTCTGAAACTTACCGTATTTTCATTTTAGATTGCAAGTTTTTATGCAAATTCAATCTATAAAATATCATAAATTAGATACTTACAAATATTTTAACAAATATTAATTTCTTCATTTTAAGCTAAGCTAGAAGATGCTCTAAAGCACATTATGTCATAGTTTTACGCAAAACATATATTGCAAAAAGTACAAGTAGTTTTCGTATACAACATGTATTGAAATAATATAAGTACCTTAAATTATAAAACTCAGTTTTTCGCAAGCAAAAGCTTTACTAGTAGAAAAGACACAGCGACGTATATGTCAACCATTAACCAGCTGCCTAGTAGAACTATTTCTTAAAAATTTTTTACACTGTTTTGCAAGGGTTTCAATTTTGATCGTTTCCGAGGAAGTTAAACAAATGTAATGAAATAAATTTTGAAAAGTTTCTTGCACACCTAAATGCAGGGCCGGATTTAGCTGATGCGAGACCCCAGGCTAATCCGCTTGTGAGGTCCCCTCTCCCACTGTTACGAGGGAAAAATGTAAAAGCGTTAATCAATTTGCGAAAAGCCGAAATGACGATATTGACGCCCTAAAAGTACGGTCAATAAAAAGATTCCAAATCCTTACTAGAGTTCCCCACGATCACTGCGCTTGTTGCTGCCTTCGACGCAAAAGCGCTCAATGACACGGAATTGCTGAAATCGTACTTGGCTGACAGGAACAGGATTGTTAATTTTTCCAGGCAAACGAATCGAAAACGTCACTGTTAAATATTTGACAAAACACATGGCCTACGTTTTCATAAGTTTCAAATCTGTTTTTTCTTATCTATGCTTAAAAACAACCAAACACACTCCACATATATGTGGCGGCATAAAGACTTTAAACCTCACATCCATTCGCACGACGGTTTCGTTGCGTTCGATTCTTTGCAGTCTGACAAGTAACAAACACGCGAATCGTGAACCTAACAGTCAGGCCGGTAACCAGCTTGGGACACCAGAGGGGGCGAAGAGTTTCCTGAGAGGAGCCCAAAATTTTTAAACTATGTCCAATAGTTTCAAACTATGTTCAACACATTCTTCCAGGGGCGGACGAAAAATGTTGCAGGGGTGCTTCGCCCCCTGCGGCCTACCTGATTAAGGGCCTGCTAACAGTTGCAACCGTTTGGGTGCATTGTACTTAACGCGTTTTGCTTATGTGCGTGTGATTTTTACAGCCCTGGTAAGCGAGTCGCAACGTGACCCTCACGTTGTGCTTGAACAGTACAGACGCAAGTCTTCAATTGGGAGCTTAACATTTGCGTAGAGGGACTTCACATTTTGAAAACTTGACGAAATCTCTTCTGATTGATGGTGTTTGATATTTCAATCTGAAGTGACTGAGCCCACCAACGCTTCCTCGTGGCGATGGGGGAACCCCCCTTATACCGTCATCATCGACTCACGTATAAACAGCTAGAATCATCGAATCCAGGAAAACCACGGGCGTCGGATGGAGGCGAGCGAATTTGAAAATTGTAGCAAAAAGAAAATTGTAGCAAAAACATGGCTGATGAGAACAGTCTGCTGTTTGTCATGCGAGACCTGTTGAAGGTTTTGATCAGCTTCGGTTTGCTGAAACTCCTTTCAGCGCTCCGCTGGCAACAGTATTGGGGCAGTTCAGCATAATCCGAAGTGCAATAAATACGTTAGGATAACTTCATCGAGACATGTCTCGAAAATAGAGCTTAACGAAAGGAATTGGGTCTTATTCATTGTCATTTTAATTAACGACGATTATATAGAGATGCTGTAATGAAATGCAAATCTTAACAAAAACTTGCAGGAAATCTGAATCAAGCCTAGCGTTCAGTTATGAAAACACTGTTACCGAAGGAACAAACCTGAGGCCGATCAAAGAAGTGCCCCCCTATACGAACGTTTTCTTTCATTAGCGCTTTAAGTGAATTTTTGCATGAAAAGCATGCGCATCGTGCTTTTAACTGCCCGAAACACACATGCATAAATCTTTCTGATGTCTAGACTTGTTAATCTCCTGGTGCGTGGCACATGTTTAGATTAATAACATTTTCTATCTCGAAGAGGCTGTAAATGTTGACAAATATAGATCAAGGGGGCCTACACGGACGTAACATGTTGAACATCCACAATCCACTAACTGCACTACTCTGTAGGGACAAGCTTAGCAGCGATTGCAAAATAAACTTTTCTAACTACACTATTAACTCCATCTTGCTGTCTGAACAGACGCTGCACAAATGTGTAACTTTCGTCGTAAGCACCAAAGGTATCTTGCTTCTATGCAGTACAAAATACGAGAAGACTGCCCGAGGTAGCCATAATACATTTTTTCACAACAACCACTTCACAAAATATGTTAATCGGGTGTAAGTCTGACTTCTGGACGTAAACAACTAGCCATATAGGCTAGCTTCACGATCAAGACTCCAAGCAATGAATGGTGACACTTTATGCTCAAGCCTCAAATACGTTTAGTACCTCACAAATGTACCAAAAATAATCAGGCGATTTTATTCTAGGTAGCAGCGGCAGGTACTGCTCTGTCTATAAATTGCAGGGCGAAACAGAACACGGGTTGATAAAAACTACATTGATTTATAGTGTTTCACATTTCAGTTTAGAAGTCGAAGCTATGTTTGAGGGGATAAGCCCACAAAGTTTGCCACTGGACTGAATTTTGGGTTCCCTGTTGCAAGGCGATAAACTTGTGGATAACTGTATAATACGAATAATCGCATATTCCCGTTTAAACACATCCAACAAATCTTGGCAAATTGGTTATGCGATTAACTGGACTCGTCTGTACCGACACCCGAAATCCCCGGAAAACACTCCGAGAAATTTTTGAAAAACGCTAAAAACAAAAACTTACTAAAAATCAAAAGCATAAAATTACCAATACACAAGCTCACAGTGGGGCCCATTTTTTACATTTAGCCTGCCAGGGAGGGCGGCGCGCACCCCTGCCTCCCCGTAAGTTACGCCACTGCTAGTGGCCCCTCCCTATAAAAAATCCTTCCGACGCCCATGAGTGAAGCTGAACATAGCACAGTAAACAATTGAAAAGGAATTGTCCTGGTCTTCTTCATAGCAACATCATTTAGGAATGCATTAAAATTTGTTTGCCTAAGTTTGTCACTGTTAATGCACCAAATGCTTGGTGTGAGCAACCTCTCTTTGAATATTGCGAGCCTTTAATTCATTTTTAATTCGTTTGAATCTCGAAAAAGACCTACCTCCTGAGCAGTTAGTGAACATCAAGCTTAGAAACAAGGGTCGCGTGGTTGGATAAACTAAGAACCACTAATCTGAGGTAGGGTCTCTAAACGACCACACGCGGGCCAAATTCGGCCTGCGAAGCCATTTCATCCGACCCGCAAAGTTATTTCATTCGGCCTTAAAGACATTTTATCAGTAATGAAAATGTGGTAATATTTACCAAAAATTTGTTGATTTGGGTGGAATGCAACATATCCCGAAACATCACATTACGTAAAATGTCTGGCCCTTGAAGTTTTGTGAAACAACTTATGTGGCCCTCGCACAAAAAAGTTTGAGGTCCCTGATCTAAAGCATCAGACCCGCACGGGCTTTTGTCATTTTTAGGGCAACTTTGTTTGTAATAAAATCGTGAGAAATTTGCATGTATTTTTTACTAGATTTGCAGTAAAAAGTTGCATTTATTGCAACAACGGTATACTCAAGAAATTGATTTACCTGTAATGCTAAATATTTCCAAACATTATCTGGGGAGAAATGACGATCTTTTGCCAACAGTTTGCGCAGTATGCTAAATCGTCGATCTACGATGCATGAAGTTGCTTGGGAATTTAACAATTTGGCCTACAGTTCTGGACTGATGTTCGGCCGGGTCATTTCTACAATTTTTTCTAGGTCGCTATGCCGCTCGAATCAGGCGCGCAACCAGGAGGGGGGGGCATTTGGGGCATTTGCTCCCCCCGAAATCTTCAAAACATTGCATAGCAATTTTGATATTTGCAGAAACTTTCAAATAATAAAGTTGAAATATAGTATTCTAATAATTTTTATGAAAAAGACTTATAAGAATTTTTCTTTGTCTTACTGGTTAATTATCTCCTTACAAGATATATCTTGAGACAAGCCATCTGATCGAAAATTTCGTAAAGGATTGGTATTTAACCACAAATATGCTGGAATTGGGAGATGGTTTAAAATGTTGGTAGCCTGTCTCTAAGACATTGTTTATTCCTTTTTTCGTGTACCACTCTGAGCATTTTCGGAAATGCAGTGCGTGTAGGCCTACGCTTTGATTTTGCTTCTTGCCATCTTCTGAGGAAGAGAGTTTGCATACACTCTTGAAACGTCAACGATAAATATTGCATTGCTATCACACCGGTGGAGCAAAGTTTGCACCAGTAGACTATACCTGGTGATAGAAACAGCATACTCGTATGTTCACATGGGGTTAGCTTTACGTTTGCCTGGAGCTACTATTGAAGCATTTTTGCATTTTATGTTCAGTGCTTATAACCGTTGCTGGGGTTTCACAGCCAAGCTCTAACATTGCAAGGGAAATTCGAATTTCACAAGAGCCTCAAAGTTATTAAGTGTTGTTTAGGTTGTCCAACAAAAGTAGCTAGGCCCACCCAAATCTGGTGGCGAGCCTGGCCCAACCATTCGTAACAGAGTTAAAGTGGTATTCCTGCTGCATTCATTTCAAGAGTATTTCAGTTGGCAGACGAAGTCTCGTATCTGCGATTGAAACAACAGCATCACTAATTAAACATATCCTGATATTCATACTAGTCTCTTGTATCTGACAGCTTCACCACTCGCAATATCGCCTGCAAAAATTATCTCACAGCAAATATATTCAACTGAAGTTTCAAAAATTTTGATAAACGATTTGATGAATTTGCTAAAACCAGACGAAAAGTTAGGCAGGTTTACTAATAGCTTGCACATCTGACACAATAAAGCCATGACTGCACTGGTTGACCACGGAACCAGGTGTTGGTATTAGGTTCACAGCCGTTCGAGGCCGGCTGCCACCCCCCACCGTCTTGAAAATTTTCAGGGCAAACTCTGTTTTCAGGGCAAGCGCAAGTTGCTCAAAAATCCTTAAAGATAAAAGATATATATTCAATACAGTTAATTCAGGGCACACTTTGTGTTTCAGGGCAAGCGCAAATTGCTCAAAAATCCTGAATGATAAAAAATATTTCAATACAGTGAAAAGTTTCAGGCAAGCGCAAGTTGCTCAAAAATCCTGAGCGATTTGAAATGCATGTAAAAGATACCATCGGGACCGAAGAAAATCTAACGTTACATGCAAATTGACATCACACACGAAGCCGTTATAAAGGAATTCAACTGCATATAACAGATTTTTAAGACGTTTCAGGCCCCATTCGGATTGAAAACTAAAAAAGTTACTTTCAGATAAAATTGTTTATTTTTAGGGAAAATTGTTATTTTCAGGGAAAATTTTTACCGCCCCCACACTAAAATGCTTTCCCGTACGCGTATGATTAGGTTACTAATTTTTACTCTGTCCTGATCGTTCGGTCTGCATCTTGATTGAAACCAGGCCCGTAACGAGCTTGGGACACCAGAGGGGGTGAAAAGGTTTGTGGGAGGGGCCCAAATTTTTAAACTATATCCAATGGTTTTATACTATGTAAACACATTTTTCCAAGGGGCAGAAAAATTTTTTTACTAATTACGGGCCTGATTAAAACTAAGATCTCATTTTTAGGAATGTTGCGAAGAGAACTTTGTGATCGTTTGCGAAAAAGTTGTGCCACGCTTGAATAAGCACGACGAAATCATCGAACGAAAGTTCATAAAAAATTGCCCCCCCGAAATGAAGAGCTGGTTGCGTCCCAGGCTCGAACCAGCGCTCAAAATATTATCTTGTTCCATCTGGATCATTGCCAAAGTCAGACACTTTCACATTTTGCGCAATACGTGATAAAAGTTGCAGTAAAATTGCACGTAAAAAAGAAAAAGTTGCAATATAAAATTCCCGGCACCAGCTTAAAACATCTGACTACATTAAGTTTGAGTATTTATGAAGCTGTCGGAAGCTGTAAAAAAGTTGCAAAAACTTGCCTTACTTATTTTGTTGCTGCTTCCCTTTTATTTGTTTCTTTGGGGTAGAGTTTTGTGGTTGCCAGTTGCCAAAGTGACTTTTGCCTGCTATTCAAACTTATCAAGGTCTTCTTTGATTTGTTTAGCATGGGAACAGTAAAAACTTGCCCAAGTACTCAATAGCAATCTGATTTCTGAATGACCTTGTTAATGAAAATTAAATGGAAAAAATCACATCTAAAAACAACAAACGAGCATTACATAATAGAAATTCTAACAAAACTACAGTATTGCTCAGAAGAAACAACTATGTTTTTGTTGTAGGATACTGCTGCTAGCCCGACACAGTCCACTTTGCTCTTATCTGCAGTGCAACCTTAAGCTTTGATCAGGTCGCCTGATTCACACGTAACAATCGGTACGATTCAGCAAATACAGGACACAGCCAACGTGCTTTGAACATACCGAGGCAATGGTCGGCATGCGGCTTGACCAACCGTCATATTGAGATTCATGGAAACTCGTTGGAAGACTCTGGCGTTATCAACACGAAATCTGATCAGCTGAATAAATCTAAATTTCATGAATAATTAAGACATAAAATTTTGACGAATACTTATCGAACTGGTCCTTCCGGCAGTTGACTCTATGCGTACCACAGTTTGCTGGAGGCCCCCTTGGATCTTGAGGCCCTAGGCTTAAGCCAATATAGCCTATTGGTAAATCCGGCCCTGCCTGAATGCCAGAACGGAGGATTGTGCGTATCTCCGAACGTTTGTAACTGCAATAATACAGGTTGCGGCTGAGTGAGCTGTGAAAAACGTACGTCTTAAACAACGTAATGATTATTCAGATTAGTCTGAAAGACCGACGGTAAATTTTGCTAATTTGCAATCGTTATGCTACGCATCTGATCAAACTACAGAATGATAGTCAAATATTTCAAGATTTGAAGGTTTCTTCAAACTATTTTTACCAAACACGGATTTTCGTCTAAGTTTATACTTTAATAGAGTTATACAAAAACAACATTTCCAGGTCCTTCAAGAACTTGCAGAAATTGGGGCTTATACCAGTTCGATGCGTTTGATGGTACGAAATATAAGTTTTTTGGGAAATGCACGTACACCCTTGTTCGTGAGGAGGATGAATACTTCGATATTCAGGTTTGCGTTTATGAACTTGTGTACTGTATAATAAGGGCATGCAAGTGGCTCCTTCTGAGAGTAATTTATGATGTTTACTTTCAGCATCGCGATCGGGGCTAAGAAGATTGAGAAAGACGATTGCCAAGAGCATTTCTTGGGAAAAATTTTTTTATACGATAAAAATTGTGTTTTTTATTTATTCAGCAATATAGAACAATTTCTTTTTATCAAACAACGGGCATAGAACTAATGTCAAAACAGCAGTTAAAGACGAAGAAAAGTTTAGGTTGGGTATGAATCGGGTGAGCGTTAAAGTACCTCAAGTATTGGAAATAAACGGGTCATGAACTTCCTTTGCGAATCATGCCGGGGTCGTTTCATTGACACGGGGATGATTTAGTTCCTCGTGCTTACCACCTTCCGAAGACTCTTTCTGTTTTCCTGTTCTCTAACTCGATTCATCGCGACCATTAGTTTATGGCGTACTTGCATTTAGAGTAGAAGTGATCAATCACTGTGAAAAAGTTTTTGAATGCCACTGCACGAGATCGACCTAAAGAGAAATAGAGGACAAATTTTATTAGAATGTTTGACAGCACACCGACATAATTTTGAGCTTTTCTCCTGGATGGCAGAGTGCCATTATCCCATGCATTTCCCACGGTTTGCGCAATGATTTAAGTCTGTGTTTTTCAACCATTTTTTACCGCGACCCATTGTAGTAACCCACTAACACCCAACCACTCCTCGAATAAAGTAAATGTAATACACGTTGTGAACGAAATGTCCGCTCGCGACCCCTCCAAAAATCGTTCACGACCTTTCTGGGGGCGCGACCCCAGGTTGAAAACCACTGATTTACGTAAACGAGAGGAAACCAAGACCAAGCAATCTAGCATAGATGTTGCAATGCACAGTAACGTTCATAAAGCGCGCGGAGTCACACGACTGGGATATGCTGACTGTCAATCAACTCCATATGGATAAGAAATGGCAGAAAACGCTGTTGCACGCGGTCGCGTGCATCTTCACCTTTGTTCGATGTGCTTGCTTTCTTTTTCCCGATGTAACCGTTTTTTTTTCCGGTTGTTGCTCGTGGTTGTCAATGTTGGAGTGCGCTGACAGCAAAGCTGCTCCAACACTTTCAGAGGCAAACTCTAGCAAACACTTACGCTATTGTTTTAAGATCGCTCTTGACTGTTCTGGCAACATATGTCGCCGGATAGTCCGAATTGTTTTCGACCGGATACACAACATAATGATCTACTCGGACAAGAACGTAACTTACGACGGCGAGCCTATGAAAATTCCATCATCTATTACGAAGGCCTTGAGTGTACATCGCTCTTTTGGCCGCATCATTTTGACGTTCGGACCAAGTAAGTGTATTGCGGACGTTTCTAATCAAAATTATTGGCTATATTTATTGCCATAAGCGTAGTCAGGGGGGTAAAGGAGACATGTCCCCGCAAAATGTCTAGCATATCTTGCCGCTTTGTGCTCCAAGAGGCGGTGTCCCAAGCCAAATACCGTTCGTTATAGTCAAAATATTTGTCAAAAAATTTGACCCTTCACTGGTAATTGTACATAAGCTACTGGATCGTCATCAGGACTTCACCATGGCAGTTACATAACGGTATTTATACACAGTAATGTACTTCGCATTTTTCGTTGGAGTGCAACAAATAATATCAAATGCTAATCCATTTTCGAGACCCAAATACAAATCATATAGTTCAACATGGTATCAAAAAAGTTTTTATGGGCGTCGAGTTCGGAATTTCTACGGGCGTACAAAATCCATGACGTCAAAACCTGCTTAAATTGGTACAGTAATATCGGTTAAATATCCCAAAGGGTCTCTCACACTCAATTTTACAGGCGACTCACAATTATTCATTCGATTACTCATACTTTTTTCTAAACGTTTAGAATACTTGCACAACAGATTAAACAGGAATAATGAAAAGCTGAGAATGCACAAATACCTAAAAGTTTTTTGCCAACTGCAGCCTTATCAATCTAAACATCCATCAATCTTTCAGCATTAAGTTCGTATGTCACACTGGAATGAATATTTAGTGAACGACAAGAATTCAACCTACGTTGAGTCATGGTTGATGGGAAATAATTTTTAATGTGACAAAGTGCACTAAAGGTACGCTCTGCCTCAGGTGCTACAGGGCAATGTGAAATAAATGCGTAGCAAACACGTTAAACGCGGAAATAAACTAGTTGAAATTCTGTTTTCCGCAATCAGTTCCAAACTAACGTTTGGATTGGGACCGTTCAAATCATTGCCTGCCAAAAATTGCTGATTTTGATGTGCAACTGTTCCTCGTTTGCACCATCTTTATAAAAGTCACATACAGCGGAGACAGTACTTTTGTGTGCAGTACAACGTAGAGCTGATTCAAGCTGGATTACAATTTTTAAGTATTCTTTTCCTTATCTATCCGGAAACGTTTCAATTTCAGTACATTTGAAAATATTGTCGTAGTACTTGTTAACAAACAACTGCCCAATCAAAAAATTAAAAATTGGCGAAGAGTGTCGCACTCAGTGGCCAGAATGCGGGTATGTGGCGCACGCCCGAAATCTCGTAGTCGGAGCCTATGAAAGAAACTGTAAGATGAGCTTAGGTTTCTGTTTGCTTCCATCCTGATAGGTGTGGCAAATACCCTGCAGCATTTCTGCACTTTCTCACCCCGACCTAAACTTCTGCTACTGTATGTATGAAGGTATATACTGCCTGAAAGCACTTCCTTTGCCCAATCAACGAAGCACAGTTGTCTGTATTGCTCTTCTATGTCATGCGCATGTCTTTTCGATAAACATTAGTAAGTTTTAGACATTCATTTGGAACTGAGGTCTACACGGAAGAGGGGAGGTTAGCACCCTGCATGGTCATAGACTCTCGTTGGCACAACATGTGTCGCAAAAAGAACATGTTTCGAATATGCAGCTCTCCGACAGTCGTTTTTCAGCGGCAAGATTTTCCAACCAAAAAAGCCAGATTTTGTTTGTTTTGATTGGATTTTTTTCAAAAATCAAGAATTTCAAAACCTACTGGTCGAATCACAAGCAAGGGAGGAGAAGGGTCAAAAAATGGTTTGCGCAGAGGCGATCCAAACCGGGGTTGTTTATTGACTCTATTTTCCACGTTGCCACTGCTTGTCTGTCTCTATCTGTAGAGTAAGCATTTGAGAAAAGACTAGATTGCTGACATTGCAAACGAACTTACAGTAGCAACTTGCTGCCCAAAATCATGCAATCTTATTTTTCCATGCGTTATTTGAGGTTTGGGTTGCGAGGTGCTCACCAAACTCAGATTTGGGTCGCCTCAAATATAGTTTGGGATCCACTGATCTAGCCATCTAGCGTAAGCGGTTGAACTTCTTTTTAAAATCCATTTGTGTTTAAATAACATAATCCAATCGACTGGGAAAAAATTCAATGTAGTGTCATTTTGGTCACATACGCTTTACCGAGGAAACAGATTGCAAGCTATCTGTAAGTTATGGCAATGTCAATTCCCTTAACTTACAAAATAAAAAGCATCATTTTACTTTCGTCAGATTTTGCTGCTGACTTTTCGCGCTGGAGCTGAATGATTTCAAATTACTGTATGATAGGGTGGCAGTTAACATTGGATAAAAGATGAATCACGTTCAGACTATGTACAATCGGACGCTGATTACCTCATAAAACTGTTTTTACTCGCCGGCAAGGTAAAGTGCAATCATTGATGAAAAGTTTAAGCTCCACAAAATTGTGATTGAACCGTCACAGTACATGTTTTATCATCACAAATAAATATCTAGAACAGGGTTCCCAACCTTTATCTGACCATGTACCTCTTCAGCATTTTGACAGATGAGCATGTACCCCTAACGTATCTTATGACAAAAAGGTTGAGTAAATAACAAAATTTCACTGAACTTTTAAGAGAGGTTGGATTACATTAGAAATATGAAGATAGATTCAGCTTTTTATGTCGCAAAGTCGATTTGTTGCGGCTGTACAACACTGCAAATGTACCCTTCAGATAGTCATGTGTGCCCCTAGGGGTCGTGCCCCTAGGGGTCGTGTACCCATGTTGTGAACCCCTGATCTAGAATGAATGCTATTGTTGCTTAGCAGTGGGTAATTACGCCTAATTGCGTAATACAAAAGACTTAGAAACTCGATGGCATGTTAGTCAGACTTTGAGCTTCAAGGTACACAAAACCTATAACACCGCCATATTCACGCATGTAGTCTTAAAACTGTACAAAAACAAGAATCTATGATGTTCATTTAAGGCTACTGTTGATGCTACAGGCAAGGGTAAGTTATAGCCTACAGCATTTGTAGCACGTGAGAGTTACCAGAGATGAATTTTGCGATGGTTTTGAAATGGGGTGGGGAACCTATTTGCAATCACGGGCCGCATGAATTGTGCATTATCCCTGGCGGGCCGCAAATAAGAGTTGAGTTCATCCTAAAATCCTACCTTTATCTAACTATGAGGAAGAGTGACTTCTCTTGACTTACGAACGAAGTACCTGCTTACCATGTATCTTGGGTTTGACGCGATGTTGTGCTCTAACTTGGGTAACGCAGTCTGATGTGGGGGCCATATCAAATGTTCACGCGGTCCGCAGTTGACCTACGGACCGCAGGTTCCCCACCCCTGGTTAGGTGGGGAGACAGCAAGCTGATCCACCAGGGTAGCTGCGAAAAGTGTTGCTCGTTGTTTTACCTTCGGTTAGTGATTACAAACGCGTAGTAGATGCAAGTTTTAGTAGTTCATTATCACCAACTTCCACACGGGACGGAGCTTAAACCTCAGGTAAGGGACAGCCATAGCATGAAATTTTCAGCACGAGTTTTACACTTTACACAACGGTTGATTGATCATGGACAAAAGGTAAGTCATACTGTTTTGATCATGGTCGACTAAAGGCTGAAGTAGGAAAGATTTTTCAAGCAGTTTCGTTGATTTGCACTGACGTATTTCCTTGGCTTACACATAAAAGCTTGATTAACCTGAAAATTGTTGGTGCTACTTTCGGAATTGGGGTGGGCCATTGCCCCATTGCCTCACCTGGCTACACGACTGTCATCATGGCCGTGTTGTGTCAGGAAGGCTACATTTTTAAACTTGCCAGATTGTGTGTACGGTCTGTCAAATTCACGTATGTAGTTTTTCTTTCCCAAATGTGCACCATAATCAAATACACAAAAACAATTGCACACAACATAGAGCAAAGTATAACACCTCACTGCTGCTTAACTTAAATAGGCAAAAAATGATGAGACTGGAATGACGGAAATATGCAGTAGTGACCATAGGCGTACGGGAAGGCATTTTATTGGGGTGGCGGATAAAGTTTGCCCTGAAAATAACAATTTGCCCTAAAAATAGACAACTTGCCCTGAAACTAATTTTTAGTTCAATCAGAATGGGGCCTGAAACCTTATGTAAATCTGTTCTATACAGTTGAATTCGTTTATAACGGCTTCCTCTGTAACGTCAATTCGCCGATAGCGTTACATTTTGTTTGGTCGTGATGGCATCTTTTATATGCATTTCAATTCGCTTATAATGTCAATTCGGCAATAACGTTCTTTATGCAATNCCCTAGAGGTGCCGTTATAGGCAAATTCTGTAGTTACCTTGCTTTTAACTCAAGGGGCTGAAGTTCCTTGCGTGTTGTTTTCTCGCAGACAAGACATTTTACGGTAATTGCTTTTACTGATGCAAATAGGTACGCAACTTCGATGACGCAACAGTGTTTTAAAAGCGACGGTTCCGGATCGTATGGTCTGACTCCCTAAACCTTCCTGTGTTATCGCTGCAGTGCACTTGAGCAAGGCACTTAAAGACGCGCACTCAAAGGATCCAAGCAATCTGAACGTCGGTGCTGCCCGCTTCTAAAACTCCTGTTAATCAAAAAATCTATCATCCTAACCCCCTGCACCTCTACCCAGCGCAAACTCGAAAACGAACAAAAAAATGTTACCGAATTCTTATATCAGGCTGTTGAACTACCGACATCCGATTGTTCGATTTTTACAGAAAACGAGGGCTTGGTCCAGATCAAAGTCATTATACCCAATCACGACTTTGGCCCAGATTACACACTACACTT
>JGI24021J15306_10003917_pt1 | contig 17071 bp, 12 predicted proteins | sample Ectturendosymbi1_FD_15306 | JGI IMG/M metagenome (IMG submission 15306) | reverse complement strand
AGTCAAATCTGCGCATAAATGCAACTCACTGCGCATAAATGCAACTTTCGTTGAAAATAAATGCAACTTTCTCACTTTTTTACTGCAACAAAAACTTACCCTAATCATAACTTATGAACCAGAAACATGAGAAAGTCAGTCAAAGGCTCAAAAGACTCGGACTAGAGTCTAGTTTCCAATGAAAACTTCAGCAAAATACTTTGGCTTAGCAGTTGGGCCCTAGGCCAAGCAACATGAGCCAGAATGGCCCCAAAACTACTTTACTTATGACGTCAGTCACAAAAAATCTGCAACCCTGAACCAAAAAAATTCTTTTCAAGTGCAGATTAGAAGACTGGCCGATCCGTTTCAGCCTTTGAACAGCTCTCTAGTGCAATTGGTGGAAGAGCTGGGGAATTGGTAAGGCAACTGAAAACTGCTGGGTTTTGGCCGAAATCTAGGTATGAATACATCGTACGCCGGCTCTCAAAATGTTAAGGATATGCTTTTGTATTACCACCAAATATCTATTCTCATGTTCTTTCAAATATATCTGTGGGTCCCTTGCAACTGCCATGTGTGCTTAGTGTCCACTGCATTAAGTGTGCAAGTGAAGACATTATCAACACAATACCTTTCCAGATCTAATGATTTTGACATGTTTAGAATTTTTCATGTTGAGATACTGATAACCACATTTTTGGTTATTACACTGTTGTACTGATATTAATATTATTAAACTGGAGTAAAGTTCCAATGATAGATTTTGGCAAACTCTACAATGCTTTTTCATAATATGCAGTGTATCATGTGTGATCAATAAGAACCACAACAATCATTTAAATACATACAAAAAATTATGGAAGTCTTTTGTTGTTATTCATTCCACTAACCTTGTATATGATATTATGTGAGACTGCTGTTGGCTCTTGGCATAAACACATCTGGATCACACTCAAACGATTACAAAAATAGCAAATACAATTACAGGACAAACTTACCTATCATTCTTAAAACATTTATCTACGCTGTTTTCATCAACTTGCAGAAATTTTTCATCATCATTGGTTGAAACCATAGATAGTTGCGACTGTCCATTAAGCACTGGTAATCCAGACTGATGATTGCACTGAAAACCTTCAGGACTGGACTGAATCCTATAACCTGACTTTGAGACAATTTCAGGTACATTTTTTGCAAAAATCTGATTTTCTTCTTTATAGGAACTGGGTTTTGCAATTGGTGAACAATTGTGGACAACAGCACTTGTTTTTCTTTTAGTGCATGACTGAGCAGATTGCACTTGATTTGTAATTAGTGGAGGTTGAACATGATTTGAGTTTCTCGACCAAATCAGTGGTGACACATGTGTAGAAAAATGAGGCATATTTCTCAAAATTTTATTAGCATAAAAGCTTATCCTGTGATATTACTCTATTAGCACCATGTTCTCATTACAACACACTGCAAAAACAAGACAAACAAATATGGAAGAAATGTATAATCCACTAAGAGAAATGAAAATTACAATATTGTTCAGTCAGGAAACATTTTGAAGTTTGTAGTAATTTATCANTGCTAAGTAAATTCAAATTGAATACAGTTGTGTCTGTTTGATTGCATAATAAATTGCCAAACTTTTTATGCAATTAACACTTTGCGTGCGTACTGCGTATGAGAAAGTATGCGCATCATGATGCATATGTAGATCATGTTCGTCAGGTCATGACCCCGCTTTAAAAAGCACACTTTGAAAAGCTAGCAACAAGGCGTTGGCCTTACTACCAACAGCATTCATCAACTACCAAGTTGATCAAGCTGGCGGTTCGCGACTGGTCTGAGATACTTAAAAGCTTTAATCTTAGTCAATCAAGTTCACACAACTCAGAGAATAGAGATCAGCGGAGGAGCTGTTTGCCATAATACAGAGTGTTCACAACAATTGCACACTGTTGCATGGTTTGCAGTTAGTTTTGTGCTGCTAAACTGGTGCATATATAACAATATCAGTTTATTGCAGACTCGTGGTCCATATCGCAAATGCAAATCGTAGACACAAGAGTAGAGATTGATCAATATGGCTTTTTTGTGATCGATACCAATATATCGGCCAAATATCAACCGATAGCTGATACCGATATTTCCAAAATTTTCAAATTTTGTTTTCTGCTTCATTATCAAAAATATAATGTATTCTATGCCTTACGTTTTTTCAAAAATTTTAAAAATCAAGATTTATTGGCTAAAATATTTCAAATTGTAGCAATTTCAATATTTTGCTATGATTTTTAATGAATCTGATTAATGATGCTTTTGTTTTGACCGCGACACCAACGCATGCTCTATGGTTCATGTTGTCTGCTTGTTTGTGAAAACGCACCTACTAGCATTGCTGCAAGATGACTGTCTTGACTTGATTCTTTGTGCTTTCTTGCGCAAGTTGTCTGCATGCATGAGACATATAACAGCGTTTTGTCAACACCTACTGAGGCCGATAAATGCTGCCAAACAACCCGATGTATCAGCCAGGCCGATAAATAGGTATTTCTCTATACAAGAGCACAAAAAATGCTTAGCCATATAGAAGCGCATTACAGAATCAGTGTTTGCACATGACCAGCATTGTGAGGAGCAAAACACTTTAACAGCATCACAACTGTATCGTCATTCACCCATCATAATGCTGCAGGGATCCAATAGTTTGAGAAAAATGAAGGCATTCTAACTAGAGATCGATCGATATTTGGGTTTTACCAATATATTGGCATCAGCCAAAACAGCCGATTTTATCGGCCTCAGTAGGTGTTGACAAAACGCTATCATATTCCTCATGCATCCAGATAACTTGCACAAGAAAGCACAACGAAGCAGGTCAAGACAGTTATCTTTCAACAAAGCTAGCAGGTGCGGTTTCATAAACAATCTGACAAGATTAACCATGAAGCACATGTCGGCCGTCGCAGCCGAAACAAAAGCATCATCATGAAGTTTCGCAATGCTTGAAGCTACCACGTGCAGATGTTGCGTATGAATAAAATCCCGTTGCACTTCCGGAAGTTTTCGCAGCACGAAAAGTTTGACCATAACTCAAGGTGCAAAAGTCCAATCAATGCCCAGTTTAGCACAGATTAATTTTGAACAAGCTTGCATGAAAAATTAATTGCGTTGTGTTAAGCAATATTTATGGTGATATGAATATGATTAAAAATGCAATCGTTACTCAGTAGTGACGACAACTGTCGATGTGAAGCTGTTGCACGTTACATCTTAAAAGGATTCTACTTTTCTTAACTTGATGCGTTAGGCCTAGCGCGCTGGTTTACATTGTACGCAAGCTAACATATCGTGTTCGTGGGTTAATTTAATCAACATTTTCCACGACGCACAATAATGATAATTGTGATCTCATAATCCAAGCCATTGCAATGTGCTGCGTCGTAGATGTGGTACACAAGTTACACAAGCGCTACTCCATCATTTCACAAATACGTTGAAATGGTGGTTTGTCATTTGGTTCGACAGCAGCTTGGTAGTCAGTGTTCATTATTGCAACACAATTGCTGTTGTCCGTTTGCTAAACATGACTAACAAATGCAGTGTTTGCAACAACGCAACTTAAGCAAGTTAAAAGTGCAGTGTTTGTGATTGGATCAGAACTACCAGGGCATTTGCACAATCATTGGATGCGTAATGCGCACACGTGCACCTGACCTTAGCTACTGTCACGGCGACTTGTTCTTACGGAATTTACTTCTGGCGAACGGGTGGCAATCGGTTAAAGCCCAACGCTGCTTTTGTTTAGGCTAGGTTGTAGATGACCGGCTAACCTACTGCAGGCTAGTTGGTGAAAATGCAGAAAAACTGTACTTTCTGCATGACAATCTTAAACTGTTGATATGGAACTACGAAGAATTGACAAATCAGTTGAGGTATTTCATTTCACACCAATGCCAGTACTTTAGTTGCAGTAACTAATGGAACTAGTTTTTCTTTTTTAAGGACATGCAGTTATTTAATCTTACATTACATCAAAATTCGAAATTTGGTTCATTAAGACGTGGAGTCACTTTTCAAATTGAAAACCCACTGAGTTGCACAAGAGTCTAAAAGGTTGATTTGTGAAATATATACAAAAACAAAATTTAACAAGATTTATGTAGTACATTAACTGTCAACAAACATGCTATCAAAGAACAAAAAACTTACTGCTGTTTTGGAAATATTTTCATTTTTGGCAATGGTTAATTGAATACAGTGTTGTACTACTAATTTTAACCTCCTTAACACTTTGAACGATATATTCGTACTTTGAAATCAGCCTAAAGCCAGCAGTTGTCAGATGACTTACCAACGCCCTAGCTCCTCTGCCAATTACGCTAAAGAGGTAATCAATGGCTCAAACGAATCAGTTAGTCCTCTCGTCTGCACTCGAAAAAAAATTTTTGGTTGTGAGTTAAGGATTTTTTGTGAGGGACGTCATAAGTGAAATGGTTTTTGGGCCATTTTGGCTCATGTTGTCTGGGCAAAGGCCTAAACACTAGGCCAAAGTATTTCGCTGAAGTTTTCATTGGAAACTATGCTTGAGTCTAAGCCTTTGATCGACTTTCTAGTGTTTCTGGTTCAAAAGTTATGATCTTAACACTTTGAGAACCGGCGTACGATATATTGGTACCTCGATTTCGGCCTAAAAAACAGCAGTTTTCAGTTGCCTTCCCAACGCCCTAGCTCCTCCGCCAATTGCGCTAGAGAACTGTTCAAGGGCTCGAACGGATCGGCCAGTCTAGCAGATTGCACTCGAAAAAAAATTTTTTGGTTGGGGATGCGGATTTTTTGTGACTGACGTCATAAGTGAAGTAGTTTTGGGGTCATTTTGGGTCATGTTGCCTGGCCTAGGGCGCAACTGCTAATCCAATTAGCGGAGGAGCTAGGGCGTTGGTAAGGCAACCGAAAACTGCTGTTTTTTAGGCTGAAATCGAAGTACGAATCTTTGTACACCGGCTCTCAAAGTGTTAAGACGTGGATTGACTTTTCAAATTGAAAACCCACTGAGTTGCAGAAGAGTCTGAATGGTTGATTTGTTAAATATATATAAAAATCAAATTTCACAATATTTATGTAGTACAGTAACTGATAACAAACATACTACAATAGGCCAAAAAGTTACTGCTGCTTTGGAAAAATTTATTTTTGGCAATGGTTAATTGAATACAGTGTTGTACTAATTTTAATCTCCTTAACTTGATGCTCCAGTTTGTACTTCCTTTTCATTGTTCACCATCTCAACTTTCAAGCACTGTTTTTGCTTTTTTGATTTAAGCACCGAAAGCAGTTGTCTTAACGTTCTTTCTTTGGTTATGGCACTGTGTTTATTCATTGCGAACAGTGTATCCTATGCTGTCAAGTTAATCAAATATTGAAATTGCTGCAATTTAAATCCTGATTTCTTAAGTTATTGAAAAAATGTAAGGCATAATATACATCGCATTTTTTATAATGAAGCAGAAAAAAAAATAAAAAAATTCTTGAAATTTTGGTTATGGGCCCATGAATGGCCAATATATCAGCATCGGCCTCAAAAACGCCATATCGGTCAATCTCTAATGTACAATACTAAGCTTTGAACTACTGCTTTGAAAAACTATTTTGATTGTATGTGCTTGCTCTGGGAACACTGTTTAAAAGTGTGCTTGGCAAAGTATGTATTTCGTTATGTGCAAGTGTGTTCAAACAAGACAGTTTTGCTTCATCTTTCCATGACTAGCAGAAAAATGTACTTTTGCATGACATTCAAAAGCTGCTATGAATATTGTTGGAAATATAATCCCTAGTTTTCATCTGAACAGTAAAATCATAAACACATTTTATCTTAAGAGGTAGTCCGATGTATGGCATTTCACAGCTGAGTTGTTTGAAACTCTTACCAAAACTTATGAAAATTCACTATCTTCATTATTCAGTTTTAGCACTTAGTCAATGGGCTGTCATGAACTTAGGCTGCCATGATATCACAGAAGATTATTTTGTGCTGACATTCTAAATATTTCAAACTTGTGTATTAATTTCACTGCTAGCCCATGTGTTATCACACCTTTTCACTTCATTTGGATCCATATTTGCTTCTGCCGATTTTTTGCCAATGTGTAATTTCTTGCTTTAAAATCTGTGTGTTTGTATTTCATGGGCAATATGTGCAAAGATAATTGAATCTTTATATTACCATAATTATGAAGATTAAGTATGTTATAATCTTCTGCTTTTGTGCACTTTACCTTCTGAACTGAGTGCTATGGTGATTCCAGTATTTGCTGATACAGATGTCATGTATGCAATAATAACAAAAGTCTCTCCACCTTTGGCTTAAGAAAGTGGCTACGGAACCACCCGTGGATCTTCCTATTTCAAAACTTATTTGACCTTACCACCTCACACGACGTGGTTTGAATAAAGTGGTAACTTTTCACTCAAGCGATGTCAACCTGACAGCATAACGTTTACGTTGAAACTCTATCATGCTAATGGTTGTGGGTTCACCTCTCATCTTGTTGCCTTCTGTTTTCGTAATAGTGGCTGTTTACATGTTTCAATTTGTGCTACCACTTTTTCTTTACTTCTTTCAAAACTTTCCAAACTTTTGCTTTAGGGGTTAGCGTTAGTGTTAACATTACCTTACCGTCAGGTTACACTGGCTTAGTCTTAGGTTAGGATTAGGTAAGGGTTGGTTTATACTTAGGGCTACAGTTACGGACAATCTACACTGAGGACGTTCAAGGAGTAGGCGCGCATGATTATTTGTTTGTTTGATTACACCCTGGAGTTGCACGAGCACAGAATTACCCAACGCAACAGAACAAACAAACAAAGGAATATGCTTGGCAACTCCTGGCACGTCCTCAATGTAGATTGGCGTTTAGGTTTACCTTTTGCATTTGCTATGTTTTTACCAAGCTTACTGCATTCTCGTCGTGCATTACTGTTATGTTACAGAGGGTGGTCGAAAAGGTGTTAAATTTAAAGATCCACGGGCAGTTCTGTAGCCACTGCCTTGGCCTAAACTGTTTGGTGTTATGAGAGTTCAACCAATTCAAGATGTTCAAATGTAAATAGTTAAGTACTGTAATTTGTGTTGTTGACCTTTCATATGTGCACACATCTGAATTGCTTTTGATGCTTGTTTTTATATACTTTTGTTTTGATGTCTTCATGAATGTTTCTGTGTAAACAGTTCAACCAATGTGTTCTTATATTGAAAAATTTTCATTTCCACTTTCTTCTCTGCAGTTTAGCTTGCTTGGTAAGTGCTGTAGTTGTTATTTCCTGGTAACTTGCTCTTCTGCTACAAATTTAGTTACCTATATTTTAGCATTTTCAACAGGGCTGTCACTAGGCAGGGTGCAAAAGAGGCAAGACCCCCCATAAAAAATGCATTGAACGTAGCTTAAAACTCTTAGACAAAGTTTGAAAAATTTGGGCCCCTCTCAGAAAAATCTTCTCCCGACTCGGTGTCCCAAGTTGGTTACGGGCCTGGTTTTCAGAATGGTAGTGTCAGTGCTATGGTACACCAAGATTTAGCCATAACATTAACATACAATTATAACCTTGTAACGATTCACTGAATCTCCAAAACAAGAGTTAAAAAACAAGGTTAATCATCTGCTGCTTGCATGTGCTGTTGTCATAGTGGATGACATGAAAAGCACTCTTTTAATCCAAAAGTGATCTTCATGGCATTGCCACCTCCAAAAAACAATCCAAGCATGTGTTGCAATCAGAAAGCTGCACGGCAAGCCCACAAAAGCTGAAATTCTCAGCGTGTTTGAATCACAACCGCTGCAGACTAAGAACTATGACGTAACCAAGACACAAACCAGAAATTGCATGCGTAGTGAAATTATCCACACTAGGCCACTGGTATATATATCATAGCCCTTTTAACGTTGGGAACGCTTAACTGTTTCTGTGTCTGCATCGTTGGGCAGTTGCATGCACTTTGTTGCGTGCAACAAAACATTTGCTCAGTCTGTGCAGAATTTTTTTCGAGGAAACACTCAGTGTTACACTGTTGCCTGTTTCAAAGCACCCACATATATTAGAGACCTGTAGTGGCAACATTTGACATTTGATCAGTGTTAATGCTATCGCAGCTATGTACCTAACTAACCACCTAGGGACAGCCTGTCCCTAACCCTGTCAGACAAGGTTCAACAGAGCGGGACCAATTAAAGTGATGCCAGGTTATTTTGCAAAAACAAGCAAGTAAATTTGAAAAACAAGCCAAAAATACCTAATTTAACCGAAAACCAAGCCCAACATGAGCATCCGTCGGCAGGAAAATTTAACAAAACGAAGAATTAGCAAGAAAATTACATAAAAAAGCAGGGAGGCAAATTTGCAAAAACAAGCCCAACAAAACGAGCAAATTTTCACAAAAGCATGCCTTATAATGAATAGGCAGTGGCTAGGGATATGCCTGTGGATCTCGAAATTCGAAAACTTATTCATACGCCACCTGTGACGTAACAGTAATGCATGAAGAGAGTGCAGTAGGCTTGGTAGAAAGGAACTTACACTAACTTAACCTAACCCTAACTTAACACACTACCCCCTAAACGTAACACCTGAGCCTGAAAAAAGCAAAATAAAAATAAAAACATAAGTTGGCACGGTGAGATTCGAAGCGAAAACCATTGGGATAATAGCTGTAATGCATAACCATTAGGCTATGAGATCCACACAGTTTACATGACAAACTAACCCTTTTTATTTGAATTGCATCAGGACAGGCGTATCCGTAATCACTTCCTAATGAATACGCAATAAAGTATATACCTAGGAAGTGTCTATTTCGAATAAAAGTCAGCGGCGTCGGTACCACCAGCGTAGGGTTGTACCTTCAGCATAGGGGTTGACTTAGAAGGAAACTGATTGTAACTTAGAAGGAAACTGAACTGATTGTACCTCCAGCATATGGTAGAGTTGATTTTTAAAGCAACTGTTTCTCTTCCAATATAGGGGTGGCTTTAGATAGCTACTGTTTGTACCTCCAGTGTAGTTAATAAGCTTATTAAGTAGCGTTATTAAGTAGGTCTATTGCGCAAAATATAAAAGTGTGATTTAAAAAACATGCTTGAGAACTATTTCAGTACAGTTCTGTTCTCTTTGACAACCAATTCAAACCGAATAATGACCTAAAAGCAATTGTAAAAATGACCCGGCCGGCCAAACAAACATCAGTTCAGAACTATAGGCTAAACTGTTAAATTGCCAAGCAACTTCATGGACTGTGGAGCGAAGTTTTAGCATGCTACGCAAACTGTTGGCAAATGATCGCCATTTCTTGCCAGATAATGTTTGGAAATATTGAGCATTAAATGTAAATAAATCGCTTGAGTTAATCACTGTCGTTTAAAATCCTTGTGCATAAATGCAACTTTTGTGAAAAATAAATGCATAGCCTATTTCTCACGATTTTATTGCCATAAAAACTTGCCCTAATTATCAGTTTTTAGTAGTTTTCGGACACGTGCGGGTTTAAGAATAAAAAAGTGCGGGGCGGAGCGGGCACAGGTTATGATTATCTGCGGGACAGGACAGGTGTGGGTTAGAAGTGTGCAGGTGTGGACAAAATTTCTCAAACTCCTATGGGTGCGGGACGGGAGCGGACACAAAATTTCAACCCACGCAGGACTCTACTACAGATACACCTATGGATCTTGAAATTTATGTTGAAAACTTACTCATATGACACCTGTGACATAATAGCAACGAACGACGTGAGTGCTGTAGGCTTGGTAGAAATGAACTAAACAAAAGATAAGGAAGTGACTAGGGATACACCTGTCCTGACGCAATTCAAATAAAACAGTCAGTTCGTCATTAAAACTACGGGGATCATATAGTGTAATGACTAATGGTTATGTGCTACGCTCTCCATGCCCAAGTTTTTCGGTTTGATCTCACCTTGCTGACTTTCATTTTGTTTTTTTCCACTTTCTTTTTCTTTTTTTTCTTTACTTTTTTTCAGGTTTACGGGTTAGTGTTAGGTTAGGGATAGGATAGCGTCAGGTTTAGGTTAGCTTAGCATTAGGTTAGGATTAACATTAAGGTTAGGTTAAGGCTACGGTTAGGTTAAGGTTAGTTTTTCAGTTAGGTTTAGGGTTTATCTTTGACATTTACTTCGTTTCTACCAAGCCTACTGCATTCTCATCATGCATAACTGTGTTACGTCACAGCAGGTGGCGTATTAATAAGTTTCCAAATTTCAAGATCCACAGGTGTATCTATAGCCAGTGCCAAAAGATAAACTCTTACCCTAACCTCATCCCTAAACCCAACCCTACCCCGCGAAGGTAACATGATTATGATTAAGCCTGAAAAACTGTAAAGAAAAAAAAAACTGAAGTTGGCAAGGTGAGAGTCGAACCGAAAACCATTGGCATAGTAGCCGTAGCGCATAATGACTAGGCTACGAGATCCACACCGTTTGAATGACAAACTGACCCTTTTTATTTCAATTGCGTCAGGCCAGGGCTATCCGTGACCGTAGTCACTTCCTAAAAAAAACTTAAGCCCAAGAAATTTGCGGGAAAACCGCAAGGTTGGCAACACTGGACTGTCAACCAAACAGACATCTTGGAACGGCCCCTCATTGTATACGACATACATGCACTTCATAAATAATCTTGACAATAGGCTAGAAAAAGCGCAGACATGACCAACACACAAAGCACACAAATAAAACGCCAGTTGGCGGCCGCAAGAGCAGAAACGCATTGAAAAATTGACAACTGCCCTCTTTGCAGTGTTACACCAAACATTCTTTCATAACAGTGTTACAACATACAACCACAGATGGGCATTGCATTGGACCAAGTTTGGACTGGATCCCGTCTATTACGAATTTTGTTGATTTTGGATTGGATCCGGCCTGCAAAATGCTTTAAAAATTTAAAATAAGAGCCGGATTTGCACTGAGTCAATGGAAAAGAATTGTGTAATTTTTGTTATCGAAAATCAAGATTTTTTTGATTTTTTTGACTTTGTTTGGACTTGGATTTTACATTTGAAAAGCTTTTTGGACTATGGTTTGACTTGGACAGAGTTTCAGTATTGATGCCTGGATTTGGACAACACATCATAAGTAGATAAAATCTCAAATTTGTAGTTCGTACCAGAGATAATCACTATCCGATTTGCCGGTGTCAAGCAAAATTTCTGACCTATGCAAAATTTCTGACCTGTTATTTTTGCCAGTTGTTTTGCTTCTCAAATAGAGAAATAAATGTTGGCGTTTACTTTTTGATGTGTGCTGTGAAAATTTGAACTTTTTGCTTGGATGTCAGATACCAGTGATGGAGTCTCGAGACTTGGTCTCTGTCTCGAGACTCGTCTCAAGACCATTTTTTGCGAGTCTCAGTCTCGAAGGTTTCAGATCTCGGTCTCGAAAGTTACAGGTCTCCAGACTTTGAATATTACAAAGAAATGGTTTACTAAAATTTCTACAATTCAACGATTTTTTGTTTCTTGTATTTTCAGGTTAGAAACAACCAAAAAAAGTTGGAAAAATGCCACAAATTCGAAAAAAATGTAAGTCAAAATTGATGGCGACATTTTTTTTTAATTCGAGAAAATCCACAAATTTTGAAGTTTCGAGTCTCGGTCTTGGAATTTTTGATGAAGTCTCGAGTCTCGGTCTCGTCTCGAAAATTTAACCAGGTCTCGGTCTCCAAGGTTACGGTCTCGACTACATCACTGTCAGATACCCACATCAGGCTACAATGCAAAAACAACTTCAACCACTGAAAAACATTTTGGACTTGGTCTTAGACCTCAATCATTTTCCTTTTTCTAACCCTTTCTTACCCGATACATTTACCAGAGATGAGCGGACTGTAAAACTTTTCAGTCCGAGTCCAGTCCTGATTCCGATAAAATTGAATCCGATCCAGTCCTGATCCGCCAATCTAAAATCATGCATTTAAATTTTGCCTCATGAGGCAAAAGAACTACTGGAGCTATTTTTCCTTCAGCCATATATGATTGGTTGAAAGCAAAATAGTTCCAGCACTGCTTTTGCCTCATGAGGCAAAACAGATACAGCCTTTTGGAATATCCAAAATTCAACAAGGAAGTGTCTATTTGGCATCAGAGGTAAAATTACTGCTGGAGTTACTTTACCATTAGGAGAATGCGATTGTTTGGATTGGTCAAGTGACAAGGACGATACACTTGGATTAGCGTAAGGTCCTTGTTACATGATCTAACACCCTGAACCTAAAACCAAACCCAAAATTCAAACCTAAACCCAAAAGTTGAACCTAAGCCCAAACCTATTCCATAGGCCTAAACATGAACCCTAAAGCTAAACCCTCAACCGAAACTTGAACATACACTTTAAAAGTATGCCCCAAACCCTAAACTTTTTGAAAAAGTACAATAAAGGCACTCCTATCAAAGGTTTAAGTTCTACAAGCTAAGCCGAAGGAAATGGTGAGAGCAGAACCATAGAACAATCGCACAGCAGGCAGAGACACTAACCACTCAACTATGTTCACGTTGCTTCTAGAACTCACCCCTATATATGTGAACAAAGGTGAATACAGCTCGAATTGCAAAATAGTCCCAGCAGATTTTTTGCATTTGATGGCAAAGTACGCACTACCATTTACAAGGTCTGTGAAATCGGATCACAACTAAAATTTTTGATATTTTCAAAATAATCACATTAAAACAAAAAAATTTTCTCAATCCGATCCAGTCTTGATCCGCCAATTTGAAAAAAATGCTGTCCGATCCAGTCCTGACCCGGCAAAAATTGACTTCACTCCTGATCCGTGCTCATCTCTGACACTTACCTAAACACCAAACTTTAGTCCTTATCATCAAGTTTCTAAGCGTGTTTGATATATGCAATATTACTCTGTGCATGCGGACAATACCGCACAAGGCGTGAAGTCATAAATTTCGCTTGACGCGGACTCCTGTTGCTTCCAGCAGGACCAGGAGTGAGGTTTTCTTTCCTGTAGCAGGATTCGGATGAGATTTGCATTTTGTGTTTACTGAAAAAAGCTACTAGTGTTTGGTTGACTTATATTTACCCAGACTCAAACAGGAGCCGGATTGCTTGTGTCTCGTTGGTACCAGACCAGGTTGGATTCCGATTCAAAATTTGCAAAACAAGGTTGGATCCGGTGTCAAGCGAAATTTCTGACCTGTTATTGTTTTTCAGTTATTTTGCTTCTCAAAATAAAGAAATAAAGTCTGGCAATTACTTTTTTGATGTGTGTTGTGAAATTTGAAACATTTTGGTCAGATGCCAGGTACCCACAACAAGCTATAGCACGGGAATAACTTTGACAACTGAAAATTTTCGGACTTTACCTTAATTATTTTTATTTTTCTCACCCGAACCCGACACACCTACCTAAACACGAATTCCTAAGCCCTAATAATCAGTTTTATCAGCGTATTTGGTATGTTGGTATATTACTCTGTGCATGCGCACATGGTGTGAAGTCAGAAATTTCGCTTGACACCGGACTCAAAAAGAGTCTGCACACTTCTACCAAGTTGTTCTGCAAGAGCCTGTTGCTGGTGTAGCAACTAGCAAGATAGGGCTCTTTCAGTATACATTATGGCAGTTGTTTGTTTACTGCGCACCTGGACAAGGGTCAGCTGTAGTAGGCCTACTGCGATTTGTAGTCTAGAATAGCTAAAGCTCTAGTCCACACTGAGCCCTGCTGTCTTATGGCCGATGCACACATGGCCATCTGCGGCGCGACTGCGTTTCCTTTCGCGCCGGGGTTGCCTGGTCGCACGGGTGCTCAATTTACACATGCTGCGGCCGTGGATGGATCAACTGCGGGCTGCCTGTGGGTTAAGTTCTCACTCCAGTGGTCCCTGCGGGAAAGTAGGATTTTTCTTCTTTCCCGCTGAAACCGCGCGGCTCGATGAAGCGTGCTTACGTAACCGTGGGTGAATTGCAGCTTGTAGGTGAGCATTCAAGAGGATGTTTCGACAGTGTATGATTCACAAATTGTAAACGCTTTGAATTGGTTTTCGTGACAGTAATGTGCAAAATACGGTACAGGCGAATAGCTAGGCTACTCAAGCAAGTTTCAAGTATTCAATTTGTCAAACTGAACACTAGCATGGCAGATAGTAGATTTGGTGGTGTAGTCCTGAAACCAAGAACAATTGGAAGTGTGGATACCAGCCAGGTTACAGTAGAGTTGAAAAGGCAGGCACTGTCGAATAAAAATTTGTATCCATCAGCTGCACGTGTACCCCTATATGGTTGTCAAATATGCTTACATTTACTGCCAACTCTTTTCTTCCCTGCCAAATCTACACTTATTGTGCCGACACTTTCAACTTTGATGATCCTGGTTAGTGTTTAGCCTACACCACTACTTTCCGGAAGAAGTCCTAACTTGCTTGCACTTGCAAGTCAAGAGTAATGAAAGTTCACCTCTTAGCCAATAGTAGTAATTGTTTGGAGTTTAACGGTACTATGTTTGCACTTAAAAATTTGTAATGCAAGTTGACATTTGTAAGTATATGTTAAGTGGTGGTAAAGTCTAACATGAACCAACGCTTTGTCAGCCAGGGAACAGATGTACTGTACCAGGCTGGCTTACGCAAACAATTACCTCCAATGAATTTTATTTTCTTTAGTGGTGTGGTTATTTGTGGTCTTCGTTACAGTATGATTTGCTGACAAAATGCTATTCTAAGTGACATTCTGTGTGCCACACCAAGGTGCGCATTAAATATTTCTATACTGTACATATTTTTTGTATCGAGAAATGTAAAGCACATAATCATCCTCATTGCACAAATAAATTATGTTTTACTAATACTTTCATTATCACTAGTTAGACATTTCTTTAATATTGTGGTCTTTTTGGTATTATAAGATAACATAAAAATTGGAATGTGTTGCTGTGCTTTAATATTTGCGTGGTAGTTAGAGCAAAATATATTACTTTTAACGTTTCCTGATCACTTTGACTATTTTGATAAGCTAATATGTTCCTATATGCATTTATGATTTAATAAATTTTACTTGCTTGTTTTATGAGTTTTTCGACATATTTAAAATTTCTTGATTTTTGATGATTTCAGGCTTAAGTTTATGATTTTTTATGCTTACTAGTAATTGCATGAAACTTAAGTTGAAAATTAGGACAAAAGAATCTTGATGAACATTGTAGTGATCAGCCAGTAGCTTAATGTGTTCATTTTGAAGTACACTGTCGTAATGTTTTTTTGTTATAAATCAACAAAGTTATCCTGTGAAAAATGTTTTCATTACGCAATGGTACGCATAGGAATACTATCACTGAAGCTGACTGCTTTAACGCTCACAAAACTAACAAAAAAANACTAATGCCAAAATCATTCAAAATGAGATACCATTTTTAGGTTTTAGTTGATCTGAGTAAATGTAAACAAAAGCATTAAGGTACCACTTATAGACTAAAGCACAGTGGGATGGTACATGAAAACCACAAGGGCTTAAACTTTGCAAACACAAAAAAATAGCATCACTACATTTTCAGAAGTTTGTCAGGTGCATAGTTAGTAAAAGTAGCTGTGTTTCTCACCTGTCTTTTTAGCACTAGTCTCAGAAAAATCCAAGTGTTTCCTAACACTTTGATGATTTTGCTTAGTCACTCTTTCACAAGACGTAGCAGTTTCATATAGTGTTTGCTACAGCACACTGACAATGCTCCTCAAATATTCCTGCTGCTTTCTACCTCTTGTAACTTTTCCAGTGTTAAATGCTGTTAATAGATCAAGGGTATGTTCTGAAGTGTCAATGACAACATTTAGGTTCTTCACAAAGAATGAGCAGAAATATAACTACTATGTTGTTGCCAAGAATTTGGGTCTGCTTTTAAAAAGCCCTGGTCTACATTCATGAGCTGAAGTAATGGCNNAAATANCTCANTGAAAAAAAAACAGCCACATACATTACTTTTTGCATTTTGTTAGTGTTATAAATGCAGCATACCTATGCAATTGAGCTCTGTTGTGCAAACAAGTGGTTCCTTAACTTCAGTGTTTGAAGAATCCCCTTTGGATGCCAAATATCTCCATAACCTCCTAAATTTACAAGACACAATGTGATCTTGAAATAATATGCCACATTGTCGGCTATCACCAAATTTTGCAACAGATCAAGGTTCTAATGTAACATTTCAAATATACCAACGGATACACAAACGTCTTTATTCAGAAACCTGACAAAATCAAAGTTCAAAGATTACTTACAAAGTAATGGACCTTTGCTAACTGGAAGCTGGAGGCAAAGTTTGNTTTGCTCNCTAATCTTGAATTAAATTAATAAGATTGGATCTAATTTTTACTCCAGAAGTGCTTCATTTTTTGGAGATGAAATAAAAAGTACTTCTGNAATTACCATGTTCCTCTTTTTGGAATATGAGAATGCCAACACTGTTTTCTCTTTACAAGCATTCAAATGATGATCTGTAATACACTCCCCTTGTGATGTCACAAGTAATTTGGATTCAGGTTGAAGTCTGCAGCTGCAAATGTTGAAAGGGAGATAAACAATAACATGTGGTATAAACCATCACCTTCATAAACACATTGCATGTGCCAAGTGACCACTGACTGAATAGCATGTTGCTGCAACTGAAAATGTTTACTGAAATGAACTAACTGATATTGATGTGTGTTTCTTGTATTAACTTTGGGTGTTTTGTCATACTTTTGGTTGATTTTTTGCAACATTTTACTACATCATACCATGCACATTTTGTTGGCAAAAAATAGGTGATGTTGATTTTAAGATCTTTGTTTGCAGAACCATCACTTTGGTTGTAAGAGTATTTGCTTGATTTCAGTTGTAATGTTTGTTGTTTCAGATTTATAAACTTAGCAGTAGTGTTGTTGCTGATATGTTATAACGCGCCGACTGATTCTAACTTCAATTGGACACTAATTGATTATGTATCTAAGCATGAGTTGTAGAGCCATATGTAACTGTTGACGAAGCTTGTCATAAAAAACATACCCGTTGTTGATAGGGTATGGAGAAATATTACATCAAAACTGCACTGCAGTG
>JGI24021J15306_10003915_pt1 | contig 17072 bp, 10 predicted proteins | sample Ectturendosymbi1_FD_15306 | JGI IMG/M metagenome (IMG submission 15306) | reverse complement strand
GGTTTAGTTCGGATATCACTAATTTTTACTATGCGGATAGCGGCCGCGTACAGTATTTGTATTGTAGCCAACCGGTTAATAACCGCTAATTATTAGACAATTGATTTCACGAGATTCGTGTAATGATTTGATTGTAAAATCATGACACAGTTTTATGGTAAATAAACACATATGTACTAAACGAGCGCATATGAAAAAATCATGCATTTTGTACACTTATTGCTTCTGCAACGCATTTCTCATGGAGAACAATGCAGACTTCGCCTTACGATGCGAAAACACTCTTCTGTGAAAATAGCACTTACGTGGTTTTAGTAGAACTTAGCTCGCCCGTATCAGGAAACAAAGAATATCCAAACTTACTAAAAAAGCGTAAACGTCTTTGTAACGATACTTCTTTATCCGGTTAACCGACAGAATTTTATCCGGAATATCCGAAAGCAAAAAAGTTACCGGTTAACCGATTCCCGCACAATAATCCAACCTTACTCGCGATATCAAGGTTGCGCCTCTGATGCAAATCCTGGTTTTCACAAAGATGTGTTGCAGACACTTGCGTGTATTTGTGGCAGTGCAGGACATCAGTCATGGACGGAGTCCGGTCATTTTATACCAATTTTATGCTTGCAGTTTTTTTCGCGATACATGTTTGTTATGCGGTGCTTCCTGTGAATTTAAGGGCAATTGAATGCCTCGGGTTAACTAGTTGGTTACTATCGCATCTCCGTAGTGGTGCTAATTAATGATTTTGACGCGTCATTAATGCTTTCAATGAAGTGTAACGTAATTTGTATTTCAGAAGCAAAAATAGCAAACCGTTAGTTTGTGAGCAGTAGACCCCCGAAGCATTAAAACCTGGAGGTTTTTCTTGTAGGATTACTTTTCTTTCATGTTTTGTTGCTCTTGACGCACTTGGTTGTCTTGATGCAGTACAGAGTGGTTTCAGGCGCGTCAAACGTTTCGTCACGCCGTCGCGGTAAACACGCGGTCTTCAAACTAGCACCAGGCCAGCAATATTTGTTCAGTGTTCACTGAGTACGTGATTAGCAACTGTCTGATATGGCGTCTTTGTGGCATCAAAGTACTGTAAAAGTTGTGAGGGGTATAAATTAAATCTGCTGACACTATTCATTTTTTTCAAACAGTTTCGTATTGATCTTTTCCCGCAAAACACTTATTTTAAATAGCCTCTTGGAAGCTTACTAAAAGACATAATGCAAAAAAAACTAGAAAATATTATATCTACAAATCGCAAAACACTCCTGCGATCGAATAGAAGTGATGCAGCGAGCTCAGTGCCACGATTTCGTACAAGCACATTTGTGAGAAACGTGCTTGCAGGATACTTGTCTGGCCTCTGAGGAGTTGAAGCCCCTGGTTGTTACGGCGGAAAATTTTGAAAAACCGTCGAATCTCTGACGATAATAGCTCAAGAAGTACGAGTGTTCCGTTTTTAAGCTTCCTGCAATCACAGGCAAAACCATCGTGAACATGCATTTCTTAATGATTGTTGTGGACCATTAGAAGTACACTGGTCGACGTATGACGTGCGGTTAGCATCCAATTGTTGGCTTCGTTTGAGACACTGGTGAGAAACCACCAACTATCCCATCCTTTTCACATCCTAATTGCACCACTGTCTGCGCGTCATCTCGCCTTCAACAAAAAGATCGTGCATGCGACAAATCGCGCTGTTGTGTATCGCAGTTCGTGGAGCGCGGCGACGAAGCGAAAAGTGAATGGCGAAATTTTGACGTCCGCGTTCGAGCGACAATTTACTGCTTCATTGCATGTTAGTACTTTTAAGTATGATGATTGTTGCTGTGTCTCTCGTTTGTACTGCCTCGTGGCGGGCAATCCTGCTGCTATTTAGAGAAATCGACGTTGCAGATCAAAGTGCGAAATAAAATTTGTAATCAAGTCGATGAAATTTGCAGTACCTCTTGCGTTAAAATTTGAGAAACACTTTAGGTCTTCGATGGTTAATTTTACTTCGTTTTTCTTGCCAAAGTTTGCCCACTTATCCGAAAAGACGTGTTCAGGTTTTGACACTGATCTTCCCAGATAAATTTTCGGCAACTGCGGAGGCAAAAGACTGAATTCGACACAGCGGTAGAAAAAACGAAGTAGCAATAAAAATTTTATTGACTACGCTCGGAAAGTGGTACACTTCTGGTGGGCAATGTCAAGCAATGTTCGAAATAAGGGCAATATTAAACTTTCAAGTGCTGTGGTGGCACTCGTTCGCTGCAGTCAGTGTTGTTCGTGTTGCATCCCACTTTTCTGCCGCTTGGCGTACAGCAGCAGTTTCTTCGCCGACCTTGCTGCTCCCGAACACGTGTCAGTGTCATCAGCCATGACGCAATTTCAGTGGCTCTTCGTATGACATCGTTGCTGCTGACGCGGAAGGATAAGGTTGCGTTGCTTCTGGAAAAATTGTTTGGTATCGTAAGTTAAAAGCTTTCCGATCAAAACAAATTGAAATTGTGGACGAAACAAATCAATGCAATCGATGACAAAAAGAAATAGAAAATATCCGCTTTTCTTTGTACAGGAACACGTTTTCATATTCGTTGTCTGTCAACAGCAATTAAAAACGGCGAATTTCGATTATTCCAAAAGGTTTCAATGCGGCTTGTTTCTATTTGATGTATTCACAGTTTCGGACGTAGTTGTGTGATTGACACGTAAACCGGTTTGTTTTGCACNATCGGCGGTTTTGAAACCCCAGAGCGAAGCATTTACAAACAATTACCACGAAACCGAATGTGCTGCCTGTGTCAGTTCTTCGCAGACCAACTGACGACTTCAACGGGAATCTCAAAGTTACACCGAAGTAAAGTACTTTTATGCAGATTTTACGACGGGAAAATTATATTCCAAAAGCAAAACGTTAGGTAATGTGTAAAACCTGATAAAATCTGTTCACTTTTCACATAACGTTTGTTTTCTGTAAAAGTAGGCTAGAATCACTACAAAACCTTTATTTTTATTGCCTTTCATTATAAACCAATCACCTTTTCACACAGTCATGGCGAATTGATTTTCAATTTCCAAGCAACAAACCATTTATTTCCATACAAAATGTGTAGCAGTTTGAATCTCAAATTAGCGCTAGTGCAGACCTCAACGCAGTGTGGGTGTGACTTAGACTTACCATCACGACATTTTGCCATGCGCTTACTATCAGTAATTGATAATATGTGCGAAATGTGAAGCTACTGCGTTAAGTACGCTACGAATTCTGCGCTGTATTGTTCAAAACCACGAGTAATTTTTCAAGTACAGTGCAGTTTCTTGTTTTTAATATTTCAACGAGCAACTAAATTCTAAGTTTGATGCACAGTTGTGCTAGCATTAGAAAACCATTTTTCAAACTAACTTTCCCTAAAACCATGATATAAAACTGGTTGTTAATATCCGCAATAACTAGATGTTCCAGAATAACCCTCAACTAACCGATCAGATTTTCTGAAACACTTTTAATTTTCTCACATACTGTAGTACAGTATATGACTTGCAGGTGAACGTTGTAAAGCAACTGAAAACGTCAATCACTCAAAAGCTAAAAACAGTTGTGTCTGAAGAAAAAATATTTCAGAGTTGTTGGTGAAACAAACAGGAAGTTTTCTATTATATCACTTCTCATTACCGGGGTTCCCACACACTTAGAAATTATTTTCCAAACCTTTTCAATACTGTACTAAATTTAAGAAGTTCAATACCATTACTTCTCTTCATTTTTTGAAATTCATAATCATGAAACTCAATTTTTCACATTACACAACACTGCCTATATAATGAACTGCTTTGGCTTCAGTAAAATTCTGCTCAGATACTTCTGATTTCTTTTCTGTTTAGAATTTCGATACTTTGTCAATACTTAAATGTTTTGACAGTTTTCTTGATTTCAGCCGCAAGGCCCACAAGACATGGCTAGCCCGCATATAAAACAAAGTAAGACACTTGTGAATTTATCATACTCGAGGCAATTATACACGCCCCAACAAACACGAGACGATGCATATTTTGGACAAATACAGTATAATATTTTTCAAGGTCTTGAAAACCGATTTTGAAATGAAATACTTCTTCAATACCGCGTGAGAACCCTTTATTAAGTAACATATCTTGGAAGCGTTTTTGTCCGATACCCACATAAGTTGTAGCAGGAGGCCGGCTGCTCTCCTTACACCCCTTGTCCGCCAAAGCAGTGTGAAGCAGCTCGTGCCGGAGCAAAGCACAAGCAGTGCAGACAGAAAGGCACTTTATTACGAGACAGAAAAGGCACTTTATTACGAAAGTTACCGCCAGAATGCTCTTCCGCTGTAAGGTCCCAGTACGTGAGAGGTCTGCGTCCGTCGTCAATTCCGAGCGAGCGCAGACAAACTGCGGCTGCCGCTTGTTCGGCGAGTGCAGGTGTTCTTTGCCTGTGACGTAAGTGCGCACTGCAGACCATAAAGAGCTCTTTTGCGAACTTTGCGGGTCTTATTCATATGTTCTTCAAGTCAATTCCGCACTGACAGTGCAAGCACTTGGCTAGGACTAGGCCTTTTAAAGTCAATTTCATTTTTCTATTTGCATGACAAACTTGAAAAATCAGCAGCGTCGCCATTCCGTGCCTTTCTTCACTAAAAAATAAGTTTTGAGCAGAGCTTCCGCACACGTAACTGGTGTGTACTGATTTGCGCATTATCGCTTATCACAGGGGTGAATTTTCGTTACCCAAGTTAGAGCACAACACCGCGTCTAAACGAAACTCCGTGACAAGTAGATAGTAAGTCAAGAGAAGTCCCTCTCGCTCCTTGACTTAGTTTTCCTGGAAGATAAAGGTATAATTTTAAGATAAAACAAATTAATGTTTGCTGCCCGCCAGCGATATTCCACAATTCATGCGGCCTGTGATAGTAAATTGGTACCTTGTCCTTGACTTACCAGTTGTTGCGCGACCCTCTTTTGTAGAGGTGTGCCTGTAATGGGCGCAGAGAAAAGTGGTTTGGGTGCACTGCAGTATATTAAGTACCACACCAAGAATGATTGACACCTAATATTACATGCCTGTAGTTCTTTGCGAATAATTGCAACGATAACTTTATTTGTTGCTAGTGGAGAACGAAGTTTCTCGAAGCTCAAACTGATTGAAAGATTTGTAAGACTTCGCCAAGAGCGTTTAAATGGTTTGGTAGCTACGTGCGAAGAATAGGAAGTGAGTTGATAAGCTGCTGGAAGATGAATGCGTTGAACAAACATCTAAAAAATGTAGCTAAATTTATTTTTTCCATTGCCAGTTTTTATTCTTAATCATCGACGTTTTGATTAGTTTTTGTGTCATATTAACTATTTTGCATTTTCTGTCACGTTAACTATGCTGTAGTCTGTATGGACAGCATAATAGATACTACCGACAGCCTTGAAACAGGACTGCGATCGGATCCCTAAGTCCACCTCAACTAGAATTGAAACGAAACCTGAACTTTACCACCTGTTATTTTGTGCGCCTTTTCATTCGAGAGTTGTAACTGTTAAACAATAAAAAATTCTTCATCACAAATAATTCCATGCATCACTTGGCCGGGCCAGGCAGGGACTCACCATGAGCGCGTTCTGTATTTTACTCCGTCGAATAAAACCGTCGAGTTGCAGTAATGGCTCCTGCGTGCTCGGTCGCCGTGCGTTTGAACCTGCGCGAAGATTTGGCCGCGTGCTTAGAACAAGAACAGCTCTGTGCGGCAGGCGTTTCGGCTACGGACGCCATTACATCATCAACGGCTTCTATTCGGGTCTCCGCCGCTGTTCTATACTGGAACTGCTGGCTGCAATGGTCGCACTCCATGCCACTGGTCGTTTCCACAATCCCTACTTTAACAAATGCAGCATGAAATTCGCATTTCCAGTTTTTAAGAACTAAAATTGCGTTATAGCCATGTAATTTATTTTATGCTAATATTTATAGATGGCGCTTTTTCATTTGGATCAACAAATAAATACATTCGGCGTTTCGACCTGTGATCTCATCAGTGGGGCACACTCACTGCTGACGTTTCATGGCGGTATTAGAACCACCAGGAAAATGTTTCTCAGTCATTTGCTGGTGCACGGTCAAGAAGTTACATTTTTGTTAAAATTACAGTTTTATTTCACGTCTGCTCACGTAAAACAAACGCCAATCACTGGTTTTACAGGCAGGCGCGAGGTGGGATGTATCTAAGAGGGGGAACGTTCGTGCTGAAAATTTTTAACTGGCCCATTTCTGACGCCGGATCGGCCCATTTCTGACGCCGGACCGGAAAACAGTTTTTCGATCAATGTGTATGTTTATGATAAAAAGCAGCAATTCGTTGGTTTTCCGCAATTTTTACAAAAACGTAAAGTGAAGAAGAGTATAAAATAAGATTTTCTGAACAATTTGCATCAGCATCACAGTTTTTAATTTCACAACTGTTGTTACTCATTTCTGTCCCAATTTTTTACTGCGCCTTACAAATCTATTTCTTTCCTCTGAAAAATAAAAAACGCCGCCTGCTTTTCACAAATTTAGCAGCGCCAGTGTCACCTCATCTCGCACCCATTCATGCACTGTGCAATAATTGCTATGTACGATGAAGCAACGTATTCAAAGCAATCCATTCTAATTCTTTTGGGTGAAATCGCAGTGCAAGTGACAACAAAAACCAGCTTCCTCGCACGAGCCGCANAACACGTCATGCAACTTACTGTTTGGTAAAGGGGTTTGGCAAGGCCTCGGTCAACAGCTAGTTGGTGAAGAATGGACTTCGGCGTCGTCACCTTAAAGTTGTAATGATTCCTGTCGCAAAACAGACTTGTAATCAACTACAAAATCAGCAGCGTTGCCATTCCATGCCTTCTTCACTAAAAAATAAGTTTTGCGCAGAACTTCCGCACACGTAACTGGTGTGCGCTGATCAGCGCATTATCGGGAGATCCGATGCGAAAAGTTGCGATGTTCACCGACGCGAAATGCTCCGATGTTACCCGATACGAAATTTTCCGATGTTAACCGATGCGAATTCCTGATCTCAGTATGGCGCTTAGAATTCGAAAATAAGTCGCAATTTATCGAACTACATACAGTAGGTTTACCAGCATAAGTTCGTTTCGTATGTGACGTGAAACCAGCTGCATTTTATCCAGAAACGCATTATTTCTGATTGGCGCCGCACTGTCTGTACCAAATGTATTAGCCATATCACGTGCTTCACAGAGTTCTCAGGCAGTGTCGTAGACCGGAACAAACCGGTGACCGGCAGATCTCACCGGGAAGAAAACGCGGTTTCAACAGCTGTCAACTGTGAGAAATATGCTGAACAACTCCTGTCTACCGGAAAACACAGTTCGTGCTCACCTTTTAAATAGCAAATCCATTGTAACAGATTGCTCTGCAACAGGATTCGGTGTCGGTGGCTTCGTGCCCGGATCGACGACATCTCGCCCGTACAGAAAGTTTTTTCGATCTTTTCTTCTCGTGGAAATCAAGTTCTCGTAAAAATCGCGAAGACCGAACAAGTGGCTGTAAGCGAAGAAAATATAAGAAACAAAACCTTCTTCACGCTGATCTTGTTGCAGAAGAAGCGTCGCGCAGAAAATGCTGCGACTTCTCAAGAACGATCAAACATTCAGAAACAAATCATATCCGCAAGTTTTTCGAATTCGGTGATTCCCCGCATCGAAAAGGAAACGCGGATCGACTCAACTTAGGGAGGAGGAAATGGCAATTGGATAAATCGCTACAGAAAAGAACTACCCTTACCACGTTTCTTCATAAGTGGTCGCGAAAAGAAACCGATGATGGTGTTCCGCGTAGTTCGAATCCGTGTACGCGTGGCCGATCATCGACTTGATCAGAAACGACGCTTGACAAAACGCGAGATCGTACAATAACGCCTGGACGCGCGAAAAATATAATGCTGTCTTACTGTTCGTGATAATGCCAGAGGACATGTGCTTTATGGTAAGAAATAGATTCGAAAATCCAAAAAACACGATTTATAATCAAACAACGCACTTGAAACATTTTTAGCAAACTGAAATAAAACAACGCCGCGTAGCAAACCATCTGACGAGCAATGCTTTCAAAACTCGCGGCACTCTTCTACTGACAATTTTGTTGAGGCTCACTACAACACGTCACAATAAGCCAACTGTCACGCAGTATTATAAACAATAACGAATTGTTAAGTTCAAATAACAAAAGCGACTGTTTCCAGATCAAGCAGAGAAAGCATTAGTCTCCTGTTCAAATTGAAAACACTACCCATAATATTCAACACGTGGTGATGAAGTTTTTTTTGTAACAGTTCAACCTGTTTCGCATCCCCTTGAAATAGCTCTGCGTCCCCCTCTAATAACTTCGTGTCCCCCTTGAAATACCTTTGCGTCTCCCCTCAAATAGCTTTGCATCCCCCATGAAATAGTTTTGCATCCCCCTTGAAATACCTTTGGGTCCCCCTTGAAATAGCATTGCTTCCCCCTTGAAATAGCTTTGCATTCCCCTTGAAATAGCTTTGTGACCCTTGAAATAGCTTGGCGTCCCCCTTGAAATAGCTTGGCGTCCCTCTTGAAATAGCTTTGCGTTTCCCTTCATATAGATTTGTGTCCCCCTTGAAATAGCTTTGCAACCCCTTGAAATAGCTTTGCCTCCTCTTTAAAATAGCTTTGCGTCCTGCTAATACATTATACAATACAATTGCTTCGCGTCCCCCGTGAAATACCTTTGCGTCTCCCTTGAAATAGCTTTGCGCGCCCCTTTGAATAAGCTTCGCGTCCCCCTTGAAATAGCTTTGTATTCCCCTTGAAATAGCTTTACGTCTCCCTTGAAAAAGCTTTGCGTGCCCCCTTTGGATAAGCTTCGCATCCCCCCTTGAAATAGCTTTGCGTCTCCCTTGAAAAAGTTTCGCATCTCCCTTGAAATAGCTTTGCGTCCCCCTTAAAATAGCTTCGCGTCCCCATTGAAATAGCTTCGCGTCCCCCTTGAAATGGCTTCGTATTGCCCTTGAAATAGCTTTGCGTCCCCCTTGAAATGGCTTCGTGTTACCCTTGAAATGGCTGTGGGGTCCGTCGGCTGAGAAGCGCTGCTGCGTAGGACACAGCATGCCGCCGTCCAAGGGCGCATGAAGTTGAAAGGACTGCACTGGCAAAGCTCACCAATTTCAAATAATCTGCAATCACTTCGTCCAACGGAAGAATGCCCTCCTTTCTGAAAATGGAACAGTTGAATTGCGCAGACCTCGCTATCATCACAGACGATGCCTTGGTCAGCTGCCTGAACTTTTCTATGTCGTCGTACGTTTGAATGTGCTCCTCCGATCCGCCGCTGCAGAAGACACACAGAAGAGCTATCATCAGTAGATTTCGAAAGTTTACAACTGAAACTTCGAGCACATAATATCGGAAGCAGTGACAACATGAACCATCAACGCTGCCCTCTTATAAACAATCCCGCGCATCGACGGAAGGCAAGCGGATAACTGCTTGCCAGCAATTTGGTTCACTTCAAACCAACCCTTGCCTACCGGAAAAAAACACAGTTCGTTGTAAGAGATAAGTTACTTCCTCCCGGTAAGTCTTCGGCACCTAATCTGTTCCTTCATCCAGAAATATTCAGATTAAGCCGTAGCCCTAAAAACTCGTTCTGTCTTATAATAATCACCCCATTTACATGAGGTACAGGAAATCTACGACAAAACAGCACAACGAANTTTCTAGGCTTACAACATAAGGTAATCGTAAAAAAACANCTTAGAAAAAGCGGCAACGCACATAGAATTTCGTACTATGGTGTTCAGAGTTNCTGCGCAATTTTGAAAATAAATTTCCGGCCTTTTTCCACACTTAANTTTTTCTGATGACATACCCANGTCAAATACAGGCACCATTATAGTTAACAAGATAAAAGTACCATTACCAATCTTGAATGAAATGCATGTCAGAAATCTGGAAAATTATTTTCTTTTTCCATCCTAACAAACCAAAAACGTTTTTTTCCCGCTTTTCCAGGCTGGATAGTTACCAAAGTTTTTACCATAATTTTCAAGACACCGTACGAACCCTGGGTATTGACACCAATCAGAGTAGAAGCTCTCACTTGGCAATGACCGGAACCGAGACAGTGTCAGCCACAGCTCGTATCGCCTCCACCCGGCAAGGATGATGCGACCTGTGCTTCCTCGTGCGGCCGTGCACTGCGATCGCAGAAACTCCCGTTGATTCGATCATTTTTACCAGTTCAAGTGTTTCGTTTAACTGCAAAGGCGTAAAAGCGCGTTTTCATCTTCAACTAACGAAGTTTTAAGCGGAAGGTCCAACCTGCCGTAAGTCTGAGCTAACCAGGTATATTGGAAAATGCCACTGGAGGCGAGGTTACTGGGAATAGGATGAAGCCAATTTGTTTTTTTCTCTGAAAAATTTAGGTCATTTGTCCCGCAACACTAAGCTTATTCACCAGTCTACTTTTTCGGACATTATGACCAGATTGACTTTAATTTTTCGGTCATTAAAAAAATTCGGTTTATGACCGATAAAAAAGCAGAAGACAATGCAGAACTGGCTGCGATGACCACTCGACATTTTCAGCGAGTGGTGCATTCCNAAAGTAAAGAGCTGGTTCAGCAGTGACGTCACGATTGAACTGGTTTGAAAAAAGCCCAGCGGTAAAGTGCACGATATTTGTTAGCAGAGCTTGTTGCAGCCATCTCTTTGCTGTGTTCAGATTGCATTTTTAGCTTTTTCTGTAGCGTTCAATTAGAATTAATCAATGGTTACGCTTCGCAGATTGGTGCCTGTCGGGCACAGTTCCGCGCGAAACCTTGGTCGTTCAAATCAATCAACACCTGGTATTAGTAAATATGATGAAGTGGCATATTACCCGCGATGCAAAAGTATACAAGCTTAGCTTGCAGAACATTTTCTTATGCGGCAGGCAGTATTATTATTGCAGAGAAATTAGCAGTGGCTCATGCTTAGGTAGGATAGCAAGCATTGTGTCACGCAGTGATCAATTTTTAATGCAGCGTTTAACACAATTTTTGGCTTCCTATCCTGATTAGCGTTTATTTAACATATGTAACCAGTGAATGAGCGAAACAACCCATGGATTCCTTATATTACGTCACAAAAAGTTCGAGCAAAACCTTTTAATGACGTTACAAACAGTTCGCGCCACGCGTATCTCAGGACCAATAACCTCAGAGAGAACGTTTTGGCAAACGGTATTTATGCTGCATATACTGTACTTTCGCACAGAACTGCTGTTTATTTTCTTTTGTTCACAAATTGTGACGTGCCATGTGGTGAATATAAGTGTCGGCTCCACATGAACGAACCCGAATGAACTCATCAGAACCCGAAAACAAAGCCGGTAACCGCTGATATTTCAATGCGGTTCGGTTGCGGCTTGCACGAAAAAGATTCGGTTAAGGATCAGCAAAAAACAGTGTTAACCGTTTTTTCAGTTATACTTTTCGGTTCATTTTTCAGTTAGCATTTGGTTTCCATCCTTACATTGTTCTTGAAGATGATCGGTCAAAGCGCTCACCACCGGAGGTCGCCCGCGTGCGATTTGGTGTCGCGGTGCAACTGATTGCAATGCACCTGGCATCGCGGGGGTCAAAATGATTGTTATTGGTCTATTTTGGGGGGAAATGATTGGAAGTTGTTGTACCTGAAAACTAAACACGCTTCTGAAAATTTTGGGTAAGATTTGCTCGGTTGCCCCCAAATTCCGGGTCTGCTGGTTTTGTTCTTCGCAACTTCGTATCACGTTTTGAAACTTACTGATGGGTAAACACGAATCTTGCACGTGACAGGTACTGATAATCCATCGACGAGTGTCCGCAGAATGCTTTCAATTTTGTCAGGATGGTCGAGTAGAGCCGAACCCGTCCCTCCCTGTGGTCATGGTAAAACATAAATTTGCCTTCAGTTGCTTAGCAACAATTTCACCATTGTTGAAGTAGCCGACACAGTCACAACAATCTTTTATACAGCACAAAGTTTACGCAGAAGCTTATTGCAAGTGGACACGCAGTCTATCTTTCCACTCTACCATAATGGCATAGCTCAGAAACGTCTCAAAACAGCCTCTATAAATTTTCAGTGCAAACATGTTGTGTGCCTGTTGCATAAAAAAGTGTCAGAAACAACACCCTTCTCTGACTTATCGATGAGTCTAAATCACACCAGCGTCCCCAAAAGCAAGTGTCCTGTACAATACATGAACGTCATACACAAACATCAAACGTATTGTGACTAGAAATTTCTCACCGCTATGGCGGAAGCAGCTGGGCAGCCCATATTGACATCAACGGCAAGTACATCTTGCTCTCTGAAACCAAAGATAAGTCAGCCTGAGACAAACCTTCCATTAAAAAAACTTAACAAAAGCCACTACTGTAAATTTACGGGGCCGTTGTTGCAACATTCACCTGGATTATCAACAGACACAAAATATTCTTTTAGTTCGTTTTGCTAATTTTGTTAACTTCAATGTATGCTTTGAAAGTTTTAATTTTGTAAGCTTTAAATGGTTTGGAAGCGAAGCCTGATAACTAAGTTCAAGTTGTTCGAAAGTCATAGCTTTGTTCAATGACAACTATGATACAAAATAACAAATATTCAGCCTTACCAGAATTGGAGCAAGATCTAATTTGACTGATACTTGCAAAATTCTTCCAAAACTTAACCCTAGGCCAGTATTACTCGAATTAGAAAACAATATAGAAATAGATTCCTAGGATCATAAATAGCTTGCAAAATTTCGTTAGGCATAGGCTTTCAAAGAAAATACAAATCTACTGTACCATAAAAAAGTTCTTGGCTTCAGCAAATCTATGAAAAAAGTTGAACTATTACTATCAGTTTGAAAACAACAAAACAAGTTCTAGCCTCAAGGCAAGTTTGTGATGAATCTGTCTGCTTGATTCTGCTTTTATACATTTGCGATGATTTTAACTGGCACATAAGTTGAATAGGAAATGTTACAACGTCTACGACAATTGAAAGCTTTACGTGCTACATGCTTCTGAGCAACCATCTGTCTAGACTCAGTTTTTCTTGCATCTGCTGCAATTGATTTTTTACCTATTTCAACATTTTGTCATACTTAATATTTGATTGTGGTAATAAAAAACATATTTATGACTCATGAAAATCTCCACAGTATTTCAATTTCCTAATTGTGAAGCTTTGTCTAAACTGGCAAGACCCATGTTTTGCCATTGTTTAATCCTACTCTATATATGCTGGAAAAGTTAAATCAACACAATTTTTCCACCAGTTCAAGGACATATTAGGACTAAGCCCAGTTGTAGTACAATTTGTAAAGCTATGAGCCAATGCCATTATTGAACTGCCATTTTTCTCAAATAAAAAATGCAATTATTTATCAAAACAACTTTTTTATGTGCATGCTCAACACAACCACATGAAAGAATAAAGCTAATGTACGGTACTGCAGAACATTCTTGCAGTACAAAATACTCTTAAAATACTCTACACAAATTTTCATCAATGTGTTAGCAAACAGGCATTTCAGTTATGTTTCAATGGATGTGGATGCTATTTGCATGAGGCAATTTGCTGTATAGGAACTGTCATAAAGTCGACAACAGAGGTTCCCAACCTTGGGTACATGTACACCTAGGGGTACATTTGCCTATCCAAAGGGGTACATTTAAGGTTAGCAATAGAAGAGAAATATATATTTACACATCTTTTATTTCCAAATATTTATACATATATCAGTGAATATTGTTTTCAAAAGCCATTGTATGCTTATTGTTAAACATATCTAGATTAATCATGATAAAATATTTTGTCATAAGAAATTTCAGGGGTACATGTTCATCTGTCAAAATGCTGAAGGGGTACATGGTTAGAAAAAGGTTGGGAACCCCTGGTCTACAACAACTGAATGCTCTGCATCTGTTACATGCTTTTGAGGAATACTGAATCTGTCTAGACTCTGCTTTCATGACTTTGTGATGATTTGGACTTGCATATATATGTGGTCAAGTAATTAGTCTCCATGTAAGTGACTCAGTTAAATCAATCAGCAAATCTTTTTAATGGGAAATCAATTTCACAGAACTCTACATGTCCTTATTCCTGAAATATGCAAGCATTACTTATGCTTATCTGTGAAATGCTGAAGGTCTAAGCAAGGGTAGGGAATGCAAACCAAGAAGTGTAAAAGCATAATTTTACCACAAGCATGTCTGAACATGTGCACACTGAAAATGTTAATGCTCATACAAAACCAAAAATTCTGCAAAGAATCAACAGCATTGAAACATGTTGAAATGAAGCAATAGCAAAACACTAAGGATAATGACAACAAATTGGATTAGAACAATTACAATGCTAAGAACAAAATGGTATGAAAAATTTCAAATACTCACACTTGTTTAGCAGCTCTTAGAGCACACTGAGCATCTTTTGTGCCCTGCAACAAATAATCTGTTTTTCAAGGCAAGTTCATAACGTTTTTTTAAGTCAGGGTCAAAAAATAAACTATTTTGAAATGAACCAAAACTGTAAAACTCATGCAGGATATGATCCAAAGTTGTGTAAAGCAAGAATTGAAGTTTACTATTGGAATCTCAAGACTTGGTCTTTAGATGGAATCTCAGACTTAGTCTCAGCCTCAAGACCCATTTTTATGAGCCTCAGTCTCTTGAAGGCTGCAAGTCTCAATTTCTAACCTACTGTCTCAGATCTTCGAACAATCCATCAACATGCCTTAGTGAAGGTCAGGCCCACAACCAGAGGGGGGCGTCGGACAATTGCCCCCCTGAAATTTTCAAAAATATATGTTTTGGTAGGTACAGCAACAAGTTACATTAATTTGCCCCCCCGAAAATATCAGTTGGTTGTGGCCCTGGTGAAGGTGACGAAGGTCCCATAATTCACCTGTTGGCTGTCTGACATATCTTCAACAAGCAGAAAAACAAATTTTGGCCACATACATGAAAAAATGTACCAATATAAAAATTGTGAAGTCAAGAGATTCTGAGAGTAAATCAAGTTCTTTAAAATTTTAAGCTTTTTAAAATCTGACAAAAGGGCAAGTTACTAATTTTAGCACAGTTGCTAAGCTGGACAAAGGTAAGCTGCAATTTATACAATCAACCTGATTGAAAAAAAGTAAATGGAAAAGAGCACTAATGAGTTTGCATATTAAATGTGAAATTTTGTTAAATCAACCACACCAAAATGGTTGCATTCACAAGCTTTTCTTCAGGCTACCTTACCAGTTGCAAAACTAGATTCTGCTTCTCTTCTTCACAAGTTCGAAACCAGAGTTGTCCACTTGTGCCACTGATATAATCTATAGTACCTAAATCATCTATACAGAACACAAGTGGTTATTGTTGTTGATCTCTGGGTAGTCATATGATAAAATTTCTAATGCGAACATAAAAATTTTCTACTTAAATCAAAATGGCCATTTCTTACCATTTACTTTTCTTGTTAGTGTGCCAGCACTTTGTGAAAAGGTTTCCTACACAGATAAAAAAAAAATCCCAATTAAAACCTGCAACGTTTGTGCTNGCAGTCATACATTAATTACGTTATGAGGTTCAATTATTCATGCCATTGTTTTCACAAATTTCCTTTCTCAACNTTGCATATCTGACTGAAAAAGCTGCATATCTGCAAGTTGCATATCTGACTGAAAAAGCATGCTCTCTTATTATAATTATAATCAATGGTAATTATTACAGCTGCGACAAATTTTAACTTTACATATGAAATTGAAAAACCTACAAACCTCAACAGAACAAAAAATTACTAAAAAATATTAGCAAACAAAATGGCACATAGAATGGAAGGTCTTTATGACATAACTTGGTAGTACACATTCTTGATTTTACTACAGGAAAGAACTTCCTGAATACCAAATAACAAGGGAAGTAATTTAAGCAAACTAATGAGCAGTAAAGACCAAGTAAAGAACATAAAAAACTAAAGTGAAAAACAGCAGAAAGCAAGTTGAAGGACCTGACTAATCATCTTAATCATCTAATTTTAACCAATATCTAAAATATCTGACTTGGTAAGCTAGTACCCATGGTTAATCCCCTATACTAATCTTTCAAATGTATGGTGATTGCATACATCTTAAAGCTTAGAGGATATGCAATAAACAAAGGGCATTTCTTGTCTAACTGCAAGAAGATAAAAACTTTGTATATAAAGGGTAATTAAATGAAAACAAAATGTAAATGTTGGACTTATACTTACATCAGTATAAACAAGGTCTGCTCCGTAACGCAAAGCCAGCAAACGAGCTGGCAAAAATCCAACACGAACCATCGGTGCTAAAATAATCTTGTTTTTGTATGTACAGCATTGTCTTTCATCAAGTGGCACAAAACGATTTTTTAAAGCACATTTTTTCACAGGAAAAAATGCCTTTAAATGTTGTGTTACTAACTTTGCTTTTACACGCAATTTATTCAACATACCCTTTGTGCAATTTTAAACAACAACCTGCTATTCACCGTAAAATTAATACCCTGATGCAAGGGTAGGCGATTAATTTGGATCAGAGTCCACTTTGAAAAGGCCATGTTTAACACAGGGCCATGCCTTCTAATCATTAGAAAAATTTAATGGAAATCTGTGCAAGTCGTGGTTCAGGTTTAAGTTGTAGGAAATTTCAGATTTGATGGTTTTTCTTGGAGGAAGTGTTTATGTAATGAACAAAGGCCATGTAATACAACGTCAACTACTAAGTAGCCGGCAGCCTGGCACCCATGTGATGCAACGCATGGTCAACTGCGCATTGTTAGGTTAGGTAACCAAAAGAGATGAGAAAGCAGGTTCAAATTTTCGTTATATCACAATAGGGCAAACATACATACAATGGTAGAATGGTGGTCTTAGCGATTATTATCTCTGCATTAGAGTTTGTGGTATGCTTTTCTTATGATGCTCGGGTTGCCATTTGAGGAGTCGGGGTAGAACTCATTCTGAGCACATTTTGTGCTACTTCGCGAAGTAGCACATTTTGAATGTGCCACTTAGCACATTTTGAATGTGCCACTTAGCAC
>JGI24021J15306_10003913_pt1 | contig 17073 bp, 8 predicted proteins | sample Ectturendosymbi1_FD_15306 | JGI IMG/M metagenome (IMG submission 15306) | reverse complement strand
ATTTTAGAATGCATGCAGCGAGGTAAGTTCAGGACACCTGGAAAGCAAGTGTTTTCCAGATATAATAAATAGAGCTGGGGAGGTTTTCAAAACAGGAGTTGCAACGACGCATTGTTTTGAAAAAAAAGAAAAATCTGTTGAAAGCTTGCATTCTTTTAACGACTATTTTATTGCAGTTTAATGCAGCTATGTCTCAAATCTGTAACTGTTAAATACTCTTCATTTGTTCGACCGTCAACAGTTATGAAGTGATTTCCACAGGCACAGGTAAATCTTACAAATGAGTGTAATCAACTCTTGACGATCTCGTATCTTACATTGCTTTCCGCATTTCCAAATGCGGTATTTGGGTAAGTTGAACCTCAGCGCATCAGAATCTTTCAGGCCTCTTGAATATGCAACTGTAAAAATGTTGCATCCTGTACTGTAACCCACACTGGTTTCAACGTTGGAAAGTTGCGTTATGTTTGTTTAACACCTTTATGTTTGCTGAATGGTTGTTACGATCATGCATGCACTTTGCCATTGGGATGCGCATTGGCAGTACCCCAAAAAACAGTCGACAGAACATGGCGATCACGAAGTACAAAGGGCCAATAGCATTTTTCCATCGAAGATCGAACAAGGTTTATTTACCATTCAAATCAGATCAGCAAGTAAATTACTTTGCGTGGGATCTGTAAACACAAGGTTTGAGTAAAACCAAATGAACTGTTTTTTGATTTAAGAACTACATGGAATTTTCTGATTGAAAGGAATTAGGCCCCGCAGCGTAGAAAGACAGCACAATTGTTTTGTAAGATAAACACGAAAAGCTTTAAGTGTGGACTGACACGCACTGCCGTACGAAAGGGCTGAGCGTGTGCTTGAAGTCAGTCTGTACCGGTACGTATTTTTTAGCTACGTACGTACTTATAGTTTTGTTCCAGTTCTGATTCGGTTAACTCCAGCAACCAGCTCTATTCGTTATTGCTTCTAGCCTTCCAGTGGCGTAGCCAGCCCAAAAATTTGGGAGGGGCCAAAAATTTGGGGGGCCAAAATGTTTGGTTTTAGGGGAGTAACACTATTTTGTTTAGGAAAACGCCTCTCAAAGCACAAAATGACTATATTTTCTAAAAACTTTTGGCGGGCATGGCCCCTTTATCCCCCCCTGGCTACGCCTATGTAACCTTCTACCATAGGGAAAGAGTCCACTTTGATCGAAGAAAGAGAACCGCATATTGCCACGAATGCCCATGTTTCTATGCACACTGTAGAAAAGCTGTTAAAAGCAATACAAACAGTGATATATGCTACGAAAGCCTGCAGCACTTGCAAAACAAACCTTCTGGCCACAGTTATGAACAACATTTCACTTAAGACTTTTTGTGTATTGCACAAGTTTCTCAAACTCCTCTCAGATAGCTGAAGTAAAATGTCTGTCGGAGTGTATACTGCCAATAGTTTATGGGTAGCCAGGGCCGGCCCTAGCAAATGCGGGGCCCAATGCAAGACCTGGGCGCGGGGCATAATGCAAGACTGGAAAGTTTTGAATCTCATTTTTTTGTCGATGACGTCACAATTAGGGTAGGTTTTGCATTTTTTGGATGACGTCATCTGCCGACCCAATGAGCCGATTTCTTGGCTCAAAGTTTTATTGGATTCTAGGCTTTAATACCAGTCTTAGAGCCCTTGATCGACTCTCTAGCGTTTCTTGTTCCAAAATTATGGCTCAAAAACCGCAAATTATATTAATTAATTCCCATGGGGATTAGTTAATTATTTTGTTGTTGAGGATTCGATAAGCCCACTGAACAATGAAAGAAATGAAAGAGTATCATGGGACATAATGTGTAGACGTCTAGGGGAAGACGTTCGTTTTTGCATGGCGGCGGTTTCCTTACTTCAGTTTATTTATACCATGAGTCGGAGAAAGAGTATCTCCGCAAATTAGCTATTCTCAAAAGAGTGCTAAAAGCACCGATATTCGCAGTAATAGGAAGATATCTAGCTGTTTTGAGTTTGCTTAGATTAAGCAGATAATTATTTTGATATGTCATGCACTATTCATGAGCAAAATGCAGTTAACTTTCAACAGGATTTTTGTTGTAATTTTGTAAACAGGGTGTAGGTTTTGTTATTTCGCTTAAACTTTTTTCGCGTGTAAAATGGAACAAAAGTGGCTTGGCCTGCATATGACTACCAGTTACCTATACAAAGCTGCTTAAAACTGTAGAAAACATTACTGTGCTTGATTGACGATGGAGATTGTTTGTTCCACGTTTTGTTGTGTTTAATAATGTACAGTAGCTCCAAAGTTATTGACCCACCAAACTTTTATCAATCCCGAATGCCCAGTGAAAACCTTCAAGGTGAAAAAATGTAACGGAGCGCAATTCAACCGATTGTTGTGCGATGACGAGTCTGCTATTGCTCGGTACTGTTTTTCCCTATGTGTTTCGCAAGTGGAGGCAATATTCTCTTTTTAATTAATGGCTGGAGTTCGGTATCGAGCCTATTTTGAACTCAATATTTTATGATCTCTGCCAACTACCCACTATAGTTATAAGGTTCTGACCTCAAAGGTTGCTGTTTTTGTAACGTAGCCTACATTTCTTTGCGCACTGCGTATTCTAATAGGTAGGTTGTGTTTCTTAAGATTAGGATTTTGCGGAAAATGTTTTGGAGTAGGATATCAAATTACGTGCCAAGAGTTACGATCTGAGGCAACTGAATTGATAGAAAAGGTGAAACTACAAATGATGCAAAACCGTGTCATCTAATCTTATGAAGGAGCAACAGCAATGAAACCGAAATAAGTTATCTTCAGTGAGGCCATAGCACGAAACTTGTTTGGAGCACTTTCCCTCAGCAGATTGCTCGAACCCCTCTTTCTAAGTAAACTTGGCGAATTAGCGCTTAAGCAAACGTGTGTGGTTCATAAGTCTGGCAGAACTGATTTTTCATTTTCATACCCGCTTTTCTACTGGGAAGGTTCGCGGGGGCACCAGCTTTAGGGGGACTCGAAATACACGGTCAACTGGCTCCATACCAAGACGGGAACTAGAGCTATTTTTATAGCATAAAATTAAAATGGAAAACTTTTATTAAGTAGCGTTTATTGTTGCTAAGTGTCTGGTAAATACACGTGCAAATGGTTGCTGGTGGTTTTTTAAAGAATAAAAACTGCTTTGTGCCAAATAGTAATTGATTTATGCGGCTCGGTAACTTGTGCTGCTCAACTGACCTCCCGAAAATTTCAAGGAAGTATTTTTCGCAAAAGAAAACAATTTTCAATGTTTGCTTTAAGCTTAGTCACACCCAGAGGCTTGGCACTAAAAATGTGGTAGAAACTTTCGTTTCATGGTACTTTATTTTTCGTAACGAAGCTTTCCTTTGCGCATTGTTGTTTAGATATGAGATTTCGGTTTAGTGACAGTGAATGCGTCGTGGTAGAGCGCTTAGCAATAAACCTCTCTTCTGACCGCTCCCAGATACCCGGGATGCCACAAGCGATCTTTGCGGTGAATTTTCGACAATACCTGCCGGTAGTGTGACAATGTGGTAGCGCTATTCCTGATTTTCACGACCTGGAATATGTGGCAGGGGATGAAATCCCTATCGTAAATGTTAGCTCAGCGTCTCTCTTTTTTATCGCTGTTAGCTGTAGCTTAACGCGGGCTTGGAGTAGCCTATTGTTTGTCATTCCGATCTTAAGTACGCTGGGAAATTTTCTTCTTTGTCAGGTACAAAAACGCGTATCGCTAGCATTGACTCCAGGCGTCATCGGAGGTGCAGGTGCAGACAGAGTTTTCAGGACATTGCTTTCTGCAGAAGCGCGAAATATTTGCGTTGAAATAGTTTAGGAATATTGTTCACGCATCAACGGCAGCTTATTTCGATTCTAAGACGTAGTCTAGTCAATGCGAAAGCTGTCATCGCCAGTGTCCGTTAGCAACAAAACCTATGAAATACAGGAACACTTTATGTTATTGAACATCATTCTCATTCAACAGTTATCAGCTGTGCTAATAGCACTTTCGTAGAACGACCTAAGTTAGACCGAACGCCACACACCGAAAGTGTAAATGAGAGCACTTAGCATTTGATTGTTTGGAAGTTGATCTTGTTGTTTCGTACATCTGAATTAAACTACTTAACATCTCGTTGAAAAACTGTTTTTTGGGGCCATGATGTCAAAATTCATTTCCTCCAACTCATAAGGTATATAATATCTATTGCTCCAAAAAATGGCATTTGGCTTGTGCGTATTTCTGTTGTCGCATACATTTTGTTACTGTAGCACTATCAAGGGCAAAAAGCTAATAATTCCTGGATATTGCAGTTTTTACGTGAAATTAACAGGAAGTTCACAAGGCTGGCTCTGTCTAATCTGAGATTGTTAGCAAATGCGTGCAACCTTTTGTTAGGATAACGCTTTTTTCTTGTTTTGCACGAGTACTAAATGAGTCCAGGCAGTCCAGTGCCAGGGTGATGCCCTGTACTTTCTTCCTCTGCAGTGTTGGTTCTCTCTAATTCAGGACTCTCAAACACGCGGGCCACGTGGCCCGCGGGGCATTTTGTGCGGCCCGCGGTACTTTTAATATTTAAGTTATTTAGTTTATTCACCGGTGTTAAAAGTGCTCGGCCAGCGAGTGAACAAGTTCCTTTTAAAAGAACTAGAGAAGGCAAGAGATCATTATCCTGTTACTCACGATACCTTTCGCAGGAAATAAGACCTAAAAGCTATTTGGTAAAGTTCAGGTACCGCCATTGTTGCGTCAGCGTCATAATGCGGCCATCGGGATACTTTATAAATCCTTATTAAACTCGGAGCAATTTGAGTTTGAGATCCCTGCTTTAACTGTTCGCGGTTTGGACTCGCCAATATTTATTTATCGCGTAAATTTAGCTGCGTAAAATTATTTTCTGTCAAAGAACGTTTTCAGTCTTACACGTAACCTAAAAAGCAAAAGGCAGACCACTTGTAATTAACACGGAAATCAATACCTTTTACTGTACTTTTGACTGGATAAAAATTGATTTATCATAAGACCATGGTGTAAAGAATGGAAACAGAAAATCTGGGAAGCATAGCAAGTTCCGTGATATTTCTGCTAAGTCTAATAAAGCAGACTCTATAGCCATTGCCACGCGCATTATTATCGATATGTGAATCAGTTTATATTTGTAATCACTGTGTATAATCGGTTCAACCTCTGCCGCCACAGTAGCACATCAAACACGCATTTGAAAGCTTCAAAAATATTTGTAAATAAAAGTTTTGATTTTGTGCAATTCTGTAAGAAAGCATGACAAACGGCTGAGAGCTCGCGGAGAAAAAATAAACAGAAAATACGTTGTAACTTTATCAATCGAATAAAACACGAATGAGGTAGAGAATGTCATAACGGTCAACAAATCGCAATGTAGGAGCCACGCCAAATAGTCGTTTTCAAATTGATTTTAAAATTTTCTGCAGTTTTGTCTTATTGCATTTGGTCACAATATGTATTCCAAGTGAATTTTGAGATAAAGTAAACAGCTTGCACCCACATAAAAATCCCACACGAGGCTGAAAGTAAAACTGATATGACTTGCACTTGTAAACTGAAATTAACCTGACCAGTACCAATCGCGCCAACCCTGTGACCTGCTGATGACCCTGTCATGCTAAATAGTGGGTTGGTACAACGCTACAGATCAAAGAAACTTTGCGCACTCGTAGCTAAAAGCAAATCTTTGTTGCGGTAAGGTAATAGTTATTGACCATTTGACTGTGCCACTGCTGATGAATTCCTTCTCCTCGACGCCAGTATCCTAAAGCAGGCGTAAGTGTGATGGCATCCATATATAAGTGGCTTGAAACCAGGTTTACTTTTCTGTGAAGGAGCCAAAAATATCTCGTTTTTACCACTGTTTTGCAGTTGCAACAGGATTTATGTAATGTCTATCGTAAAACAAATTTCGCGCGTTCGACATGTAAGACCGGTAGTAACATGACGTACTGCATTCCTGTGATAACTAATCTGTGTTGGCATACTGTCAATCAGGTCAACTTGTGGAAGTTTCGTCTCACCCACGTTAACAGTTTAATCGACGGTTGGGGATTGAAGTGCACGCAGATCCTTGGCGCATCATACGAGCAAACAATGCCGAGCGCCTATCCAACTTCAGACTGTGTTGGTTTTGCTGAATAGTTGAGATTTTGGAATTTCTGCAGCAGCATATTTCGCGGCGCCACGTACTGCTTGTTGGCATGCTATTTAGATGCATGGACTGAAAAAGTTTGCTAGGACTGTTTGCGTTTTTTGCAATTTTTCAATCCAATCAAAGTGGCGCTCTTTGACTGCAGTTTTGCTTCAGGAAGACTTTTATTAACTGTGACGTTTATGTTGTGATCTTGTTCACCAACCAAAGGCATGGGAAACTTCACTTCCTATCGCGGACACACTTATTCAAAGTAACACATCCAAAAGTTTCGAACTTTTACAGCGATTAGATTTACACCCGGTTGTCAGACGAGATATGTTTGTTATGGTCAGAGAAAGTTTCGTTATAGACTCGATTTGAAGCATCGTTTGAAAAACGAAAAGAAAAAATGTAAGAGTATGTCATTAGGTGTGTATTGCCTTCATCTTCGCAACGAGCATTTAAAGGTGTGTCAATGTAACGCAAAACAAGTATTATATCTCATAACGTTTAAACCAGCATCACATTTCCTATTTCTTGAATCATAGCCGCATCTCTAAAACGGCCTTTAAAAGCCGCAAAACGAATGTTGGGAATATCTACTTACGTATTTTTTTTGAAAATCAGACATTTGAGAATGTAGTTATAAAATAAAAACGAAAGAATATTTCGCGCGAGATTACCCTCACTATATACGCAAAATATTTGCGATTATATGAGAGTTGATGTTACCTTTTAATCCTGGTAACGATAAATAACGCATGAACAGACCACATATGCCCTAATAGTTGCTGTATTTAGACTGTTTATCTTAGGATTGAGACCTAGGAAAAACAACAGAATCCTTTCAGCGAGAGGTTCTACATTGTAAACTTGAAACTATTGACTTTGTTGCCGCAGACAATGGTGGTAGAGTTGCGTTTCGAAGCAGCTATTCGTTTCAAAATTGCTTTGAAAATATTTTTCCAGCCGAATTAATTATCTTTTGTGCCACCCTTTTGTTTGAATTGTTGGAATAATGCTTCCCTGGATTATTTGAAACCGACCCTCGCTTGCTGGATTGATATCTCCCTTTCAGAAGAATTTAGCTTGCGACGATACTAAAGAGCGTGGATGTATTACATGTGAGAAAACAGCGCAGTTCAGCAGAATTGCTAGATGGAGGTCAAGCCTAGTTAAGGATCTTCAGCTGTAATGAATCAGCAGTGTTTGTGCACTTCACGCTTGGCTGAAAGCAGCACACGCACTTCCCGCATAAGTGCGTATAACTTTGGTTAATGTTCACTTGACTTCGAAAAGCTAATCGCGTTTTTAAGAGACCGGTGGAGACAGGGAATTGCTCACTTTTGGAATTCCCCTTTAAATTTATCTTATTTCGATTGGAATGCAGTTTTATGATCACTGGTTCGTATCAATTCTATATTTTAGGCTTATTTTTAACTGGGTAGGCACATTACTTTGCAATCGAAGTTTTGCAAAAATGTACAGTAGTCGTTGGCAGAGTTCGCTCCGGATTGTTCAAACCTGCTCTTGAAACCTCAAGGGCTTCCGCAACGTCTTATGACTCGTATAATTGCCCCAAGAGCCAGCTTCCGCGCATGACTTGTCATGAAACGAAAGAATACCACGGAGCGCACTCCGTCCGTTTCTGCTGACATTTGTTTGTTAGCGACTGTAGCGTAATGTTTTGATGCAAAGCGATGTTGTCGACCACCTGCTTCGCTCTTAGCACGATTGTTGTCTGAATGGAGAAATCACTAATATTTTTATACGCAAGCGAATTTTAGTATCCTACAGCGTTGCAACCATGCAATATCGTAGTACATAACGTTGCTCGTAAAAAAGTTCTCAACAATTCGTATAAAAGCAATTCTTTTGTACAAGGTTCCACTTGGTTGAGTCTTCATTGCTAACTCAGTCTTGGGAAACACACAACAAAATAATGTTGAGGACCGTGGTAAATTTCAAGAAGTTAAAATTTAAAGAGAAAGGGCATCAACAACGTTACCAATACCATCCGTAATAAACATTGGTACTACCAGCACTGAAGTGCAGTAAATGCGAATTTTTTATAAGGTTCTGTTATGGACAAATGTACAGTTTATACCAAACTATAGCAGTACTACAAAAACATGCATTTTCATTTTGATCATTTGGTAGAAAATTATTGACAATTTGGTTTTCTGCCGACCGCAGTTTGAAACCCTGTTGTTGGGCCAGTGCGTGGATTGAATTCAATGCGAAGGTAAATTTCTTAGTCTAATTAAACACATTGTTACTGATTTTTGCTGAAAATGTCCTCCTGTTAAGCCGTTTTGCAAAGTCTTGTTTAAAGTCATTCTTGCATTGTTAGAAGATGTAATGAGCTTCACCAAGTGTAGTTCAGGCTTGATAGCGCAGCACATCCCACGACGTGTAAAAACCCATGTAAAGTTGCCCGAATTTCAAAACGCGCAGCAACTTGCTTGAATGAAGTTAACAACAAAACTTGGCTAGAATTGATCACCAACTTTTGAATTACAGTAGGAATTCTTCTGATCAATACCCAGACAAGTTAAATAATAATGGTTTGATCATGATATTAGTATTATGCTGTTTTTATTCACGGAGCATCAAAATCAAGCAAGCCAAATACTGAATATCAAAATTTTGTGACTTACAGCAAGTTACAGTTCCATGTATGCTAGCTAAAATGCTTAAATTTAACACTGCTGCCGTGGTTCTACATATAATACGCATTTGCAGGATGCTTCCTTGCAAAGCGTCATTTTCTGAAGGACGTGATCTAGTTTTGCGTAAAAGTTCTACAAATTTTGTTAAATGATTTAATATGTTATAGCGCAATAAGTGACGCAGTTCAGTTCACTCAGGTCGTAGGTCAGTAGCCGCCCATCTTGGTTAGGTTTGCGTGATGGAGCATAAAATCAGCAACTTCTTGGATTTACTGCCCGACATCTGCAAAGACGTGGTGAAATTTCGAAATGTTGCACTAATACAGTGGTTTTCAACCTTTTTCGTACCGCGACCCATTGTAGCAAGCCACTATAACCTAACGATAAAACTCGAATAAAGCAAATGTAATACAACTATGTACATAAAATATCTGCTCGCGACCCCGCCAAAAATGATTCATCCAGGTTGAAAACCATTTCTCTAGAAAGAGTCGATTTGTTTTTTAGCAACCCAACCAATTTAATTGTACGTTCAATTTTCACATTCACAACAAACCAATTCATGGGCAGCAGTTTAGGGCCAACAATAACTAACATCAACCAGCAGCAGCGTCGGAGACTGCGCAAGGCTCGTAAATCAACACAAACATGTGCTAAGCTTAGTGCAGTTCCTGATTATATGCTGTGCCAACCAGACTGTTTGCGAGGCACACAGTGTGGTAGAGTGACATGGCTCTCAGGACTGCTTGTCAATTTGTTGTTTGTCGCAGTTCTCCTATCGTACTTAACCGGTGAAAGTCTGTTGCATGTCAACGAGCTGTAAAGACCCTTGTCAGTGTCACTCGTAACCAGGGTTTGAGAAGATGTGTTTGACGTGTGAGCTTGAACCCTGCTGCTATATGCAGTTTCTGGGTTGTCAGCACATGATTGCCAGTTGTTCGTTTTGCCCCTGCTTGGATGTTTGTTGCAATATATGACGATCCTGCTCGTTTTGAAGGTTTTAATGGACACTTACATTCTTTCTTTGCATTTTTCATAAAATCAAACCGTTACATACACTTCCATAGCAAAAAGTTTGTGTGCTTTTATAATTTTTTTCTGTACACTGCACAAAGAAGACTTCATCTGTGCATATGCATAAAATTATTTCTTATTTCGGTGGATGCAATTGAAACGAAAAACTTGGAATAAAAAAACCAGTTGGCAAACCCTGCCACCTGAGATGGCCTACTTTTTGGTTAATGTGTATAAGACAAGGTTCCTTGGTTTATCAACTGTAATTGACGAAATTCTAATCAATTTTCCACTAAAACCAAAATGACGTAGAAAGTTTTCGCAGAGCTGATGAGCTCACAATATTCCACGGCAACAACTTTTCACGAACCGATTAGTTAGCATATAAAAGTGTAATTGCACCTTCATAAAAATAAACTGAAACTGTCACTGGAACCTAACATTCCACGAATCATGTATGCGGCATTTAATTTCTCAGGAAAAGATTTTTAAATAACCCCTGACGTTTCGAGCGGGAAACGTCCAAACCTGCGTCAATCTTGTCTGTTTGTGGCAAGAAATGTAGTGCAGTGATTTTATTTTTGCATTTTCGTTTATTTCTTTTTGTATTTGTAATACAAGCAATGAGTTATTTCACAGCAATGAATTATGCAACTAACAAGAACATATTGTGCGTAAGGTGTTGGTTTAGCTGCGAAGAATCGTATTGCAATATTGACAAAGATATCCCATAAGGATAGGAATATGTAAATTTCTGCAGCGTAGAGCATTTTGTTAGTTTGTGTTGCATTGTGGTGAAAAACAAAGCTATAGATTCCTGCTTTATTGACTTCATCTTGCTTTGTTCATTGCACTTGATATTATTGAAAACGTCACCCTGATCAGACTTTTTGCACAAAAAGTCAGGAAAGATTTTTTTAACTGCACCATAGTTTCAATCGTCAAAACACGGACCATTTGCCTGTGTCGCATTGTATGATGTTTGATGTAGTTGTATTTTATCACCCTGTTAGCAAACGATACATCCAACTGCAGCACAAAAGTAATTTGTTGTGTAGCATGAGCGTTTTCCCATTGCATAATCCCCTGTCGGAGTGCGGGCTAATGCGCAGTGTTGTAATTGAATTACTGTTCTGTTGGTCAGTTTCGTTCACTCAACAGCGCGCCTCATTTGCAAAGTGCGGTGCAGCGTCTTGTTTTTAGTTGGTTGCGCATTGCTGTATCAAAAGTCTTACCTATTCACTTGTCAGAACAAAGGATGTATGTCAGTTGAGTCGGTTGCAAGTTGCATACCGTTTGGCTAGCATTGTTTATAAGCAGGACAGGGTGCACATAGTGAAATCACAGAGTGAATCTGATGTGAATTTTTTGAGCCAGTCCACACACTGATTGTCGAAGTTTTTCTCGAACAATCTGACTGCTAGTCTGACTTACATATCTGTGCAATTGAAACCAGACATCTTGAGACTTACAGCAGTTTAAGACTATTGAAGACACTGGATGATGGATCCGCACCGGGTAAGTCTTTAATTCACAAACACACTTGTTTTCCACATAAATGCCAGCTGCAAGCCGAACGCTTTTTCCGCAATTTGTACAACTTGCTGAATTTCGATATTTGAGTAATATTTGTTGCGGAAGTCAACGCAAAAACTTACTTGAATCAAAGTTTTTCTTAGAAATCCAAGTTTAGTAAGCGGTTTTGACAGATTGAGTTTTCACTATTTTGCAACATACGAAAAAGGAATAGCATTTAGAAAATCGAATTTAATGTCTGCTAATACTCGCTACTTATTCTTAAATTCTGAGATGGGTTGAAACCAAGTTTTTACATATTAAACTTACACCAGATTTCTACCAGTTCAAAAAATCGAAAGTTGACATCATTTTTTGAAATCCTAACAGCATGGCCTTGTCCAAACCATTTTATGCGTGTACAGCTTTTTCTAATCAGAAATGTATGTCATTCCATGCTGGCATCAGTGGCCTGTCGTGCAATCAGGGGCAGGCACAAGGTTGCCAGACGTCCTTGAACGCCAAGGACTGTCCTTGAATTTGCTGTCAAAACGCGTTATGTCCTTGTTTCTTGAAAAACATCTTGTTGTCCTTGAATATTTTTTGGCGTCCTTGAAAATTCTTGAATATTTTTAAAGTTGTTCATTTTAAGAACTATTGATTACGTGGAACATTCAAGAATCAAGAATAAACAATGTAAATGAACAGAGCAATGTACATATTTGTTCCAGCTTAAACAGTTGTGTAGTAAAAAGTAAATTATTTAAAGAAAGGTTGGGTCGTCATGATACGTTTTCTTTATTTTTCAATTTCGTACATGGTTAACATAGCCTGACTTGCCCATACGTGATTCAAGTTTTCTGAAAGTAGCCCGCCGTTCCCAGTGGCGTGCAGAGCCAAATACAGAGTCTGCAAATTCTGCGCGGGCAGCATGTACATTCAGCTAATGAAAACCTATTTTCTTGAAGTTAGTGTTCGTTAGAAGGGAACACGCAGTACAGCGTAAGATAAATTATTATGATCTTACAAAAGCGTTAAGCCGCGCGCCTGCACACACAGAAGAGCATGCGAGTTCATCCCCTACTTCCATTCTGAGGCAAATTAATTGCTTGCCGAAACGGATCGGTCAACTGCACGTTGACAAATTTATTGAGAGTTTGGGGGCTGAAGATTTCAACTGCCAGGCCTGATATGGCCGTAAGTTACGGACCCCTGGACTGTTTAATAAGCACGTTTGTTAGAGAAGACCTACTGTAAGCAACGCACTTGAAACTTGTAGTAGCAACAAGACACCAGAAGGGTGGAACAGCCGAATCTGATCGCAAATTGTTTTGCAAATGCTAAATGTTGGAAATTGACGTTTCAAAGAAACTTTTAGGCGGTTAGCAACAAACATTCCCTTTCAGTTAGTGAAATACTGTGACGCTAATTGTCTTCGATACTTAGAAATTGTCGAAAAAGCATCGCTTCAATGATCCAGCAAACAACGATATGCATTAACATGTCGTTGTTTATTGCAAGCCGCCCTGAAATTTCTTTGATCAACGTAAATTGTGGTCCGTGGCCCAGTAGTTGGCCACAAAGACATTTTCAGTGGGCCACGGAGTTGTTCTCAACGAATTACGTGCCGTTCGGCTTTTCGAGTATCAACCTTTCCATATTTGTTTTGTACGCACTCATTGTCCAATGAGATGCAAGTATTACATATATCAATCGCCTATTTGTTACGAACTTTGTTAATGGCAAAATAGATTTCAACCTAAAATCGATTTTGTTATGCCTAACAATAACATTTAGATAGACGCAAAATTTAGTTATAAGGCTAAACAACAAGCAAAATAATGTAACAAAGTCAAAAAATGTTGAAGTTGAGCACGACATTCGCTGTGCTCTGTTGTCAATAAAAGTCAAGAATTCCAAACTGCAGGAACATCCATCTGATTGAATTGTGAGTACTACCGTAATTTTGTTGAGAAGTAAATTTTTAGCAGTCCACAGCAGTATCATTTTTTAAAGATGAAACAATGAGTTATGCCAAAACATTCGTTAAATTTTAACGTAAGTTAAGATCGCATGGCGAGCCACGAATCGCTTTTAACAAACATGCAAGCCACGGACCGATAGAGTTTAAAAACCACTGGTACGGGGCAAAGACAGGCAATCTTCCATCGACACTACGCACGTAATTCCCCAAAGACCGTCTGCTCAGTAAGTGACATCATGCAGAACAAGTCACATACTTATCCATTGGAAGCGACGTGCGTGCGTGCCTATGCTATATCTTCAAGCCTTTGATTCTCTGCGGACTGGGCCGAATTATTAAACGTCGATCAGCAGGTCGTTTTCAGTGTGTACGTATCTGTTACAGCACGGGGATTGAAACAAGAAGAGCGTGGCGTGACTTCTTCATTTTTTGTTAATTTGCAGGAAATTTTAGCCAAAATTGGTCCTCGTTATCAACTTCAGTACAAAATAGATCTTGCTCTGCAAAAATTAAGCGTTGGCGTGGATGGAACGACAATGGATGACACAAGTAAGTGTGACAACACAGCATAGATAGATGTATTCAAAAGGTTTGGTTCTTCCTTGTTCAGTTTATCGAATTTTTTGACAGTTTGTGCCTTTCCTCTCGTTAACACGATGAGATGACCTCTATGATTTACGCACGTGACTGCGCACAAATGCAATTCGAAGGAAGTGTTCGCTGGGCTGGGATAGCAGTACTGTAATAGCAGATCATTAGTACAAACGTATACCGCTTTCTATTGCAATGGAGATTTTGCTGAATGCACTGCGTAGAAGTTCATGAATCGTTTCAATCAACTGCTCTTTCATGATCTACGGTGGGGGTGTCGGTGTACAAATGGCGGTGCGGTCCGAGGGTCGCAACTCTGCCTACCAGGGCTACTCAGTGTGGTCCTCGCTGACCCTTTTATTTTTTCCCTCGTGCACTAATTTGGAGTATTCGTAGACATTTATGACTGATGATTTTGACTTCTTCATTTTCTTTGCTGCAGTATTGTTTTGTATGTGTGTATGTTTGCAAACTACCGAAGCCATTTGGCCAGTCAGCTTCGAGAAGCCACCACATCATTCAAAGTGGACGTTGCTAAATTATGCAAAAACACAGAATAACAAGTCTCACAGTAATAAAACTAAGCTTCATTTTATTTGTCTTTAATGTTTAAAAAATGTATTCACAATATATTCCTAACTCAAGACACTAGTTGTCATTAGATTACATATTTGACGTGACTGGCCCTAACTGTTGTTCCACTGTGGGAGAGTTGCCCAACAATGAAAAGTGTTGCTCATACCCCATTTCTATAGTATGTTCTTGACGTACTGGCGTTAACGACAGTATGCGGATAAATGCCGCCTTATTTTCAACTACCGCATATTTACTATGCGTCAACTCATAAAAAGCTGTACTTGTCAACAGTTTTTTTTTTATACAAATCCATATAAAGCGTTAGGTGATATTCCCTACTGCACTAATCAAAATGCTGGTACCGCGGAATTGCTTGACAGTAGCATCTGTAAAGCGCTTGGTACAATATGTTGCTCTATGTTCAACCGAAAACTACAGTGTAACACATTATGTTGTACTTGTAATACATTCCGTAACAAAACCCTGTACGTTTGTTAGTTTGTCGTTCTCAGCTGCTGGTGCAGTTTCATTTGCCTGTCCATGTTTTCAGTGACATTTTTGGATAACATCATTGTTGCTTGTGACACTGCACAGTATTTTCTGCAAAGAATGTGGAAGCAGGCCCGCAACCAGTGTGGGGGACAACTTGGCAATTGCCCGTCCCGAAACTTTCAAAACACGTTTAGTTGCTAGGTACAAAAGCAAGTAACAATCATTCTGACGCTGCCGAAAATATCAGCTGGTTGCGTCCCTGTGCGGAGTGGTTGTTTCCCACATATAAACTGTTTTGCAGGAAATATTTGGAGCGCAAAACAAGTCTTTTTCATGACTGATAAAAGTATATTTTTTGCAGATAAATATATTGCATTTATAATTTTTTTGACCAGGCTATCTAAAAAAAATCTCCGCACTATTTTTATGAACGTGTAAACCTTTGAACAAACTTCGAGAGGCCTCTTTACAATATTTTTTAAAGCTCCCTGACTACAACGATGATATTTTCAACTTGTTTATGGTAGAGTGGACAGTGTCATATTGTCAATAAGGAAGATATCGCTTTAACTCCAACAAAAATTTGGGTAAACGAGACGCCGTTTTGATGACAATTTTAATTGGGTTTGCTTGAGTCGCTATCCTCTAAAAGGAAACACAATGCCAGGCGCGTAGCCAGGGGAGGCAATGGGGGCAATTGTCCCCCCAATTCCAATTACTGAACCAAACATTTTCAGGTTAATCAAGCCTTTGATGTGTAAGACGAATAAATAATTCAGTGCAATCAACGAAACTACTTTAAGGAACCTATCTTATACTTCAGCCTTTAGTCGAGCCTGATCAAGGAAGTATAGTTTACCAGCTGTCCATGATTAATCAAACGTTGTGAATAGTGTACAGAGAAATGCTGGAGAATTCATATTATGGCTGATCTTTACATGAGGCTTACGTTCCGTGTGGAAGTTTGTGATAATGAAATACACACTTGTATCTAAGCGCTTGTAATCACTAACCGCAAGTAAAAACAAGGAGTAATGATTTTCGCAGCTGTTTCTGGCGCACCAGCTTGTTGTATCCCACGTAATGGTGATGCAAACTTTAATTCAAGTCGACCGTAAAAGTTTCACTCTGATAACTCTGGCGTGCTACAAATATAACTCATCCTTGTCTGCAACATCAGCGCCATAGCCTTATATGAATATCGCAGATTTTTGTTTTTGTACAGGTTTAAAACCACGTGCGTGAATATGGTGATGATATACTTTTTATGTGCTTTGAAGCTCAAACTTTGGTTAGGAAGTCATCCAGTTTCAAAATTTTTTTACGCAATGACGCCACAGACACTGTTTAGCAACAATAACATTCATTCTAGATATTTGTTTGTGATGATTAAACATGTACTGTGTGACGGTGTAATCATAATTATATGGAGCCTTAAAGTTTTTGTCAATGATTTTCCATTACCTTGCCAAAGAGCAAAGAACATTTTTTTCAAGTAGGACTAATCAGAGTTCGACCTGTACACAGTCTGAAAGTGTTTCAACTTTAAACTGATATTAATTGCCACCCTATCCTGCAGTAAATTTGAAATCATTCAGCTGCAACGGGAAGAGTCAGCAACAAAATCTAACGTAATAAGTAGAAAGATGCATTGTATTTCTTATGTGCTGAGGGCATTGACACTGCCGTAACTTAGAACATAGCTTGTTATCTGTTTTCTCGATAAAGCACATGTGACACCAATAAAGCTAGAGTAAATTTTTCCCACTCTAATGGATTTTAATGAATTTAAAAAAGACTTCAACCTCTTGTGCTAGAATGGCTAGATCAGCGGTTCCTAACCGTTTTTTGAGCGCGACCCCAATCTGAGTTTGCTGAACACCTCACGATTAAGTTTGTTTTTAGCAGCGATCTACTCTTTTCTCAAGTACCTATGCTATAGGCAGACACAGATAAGCAGTGTAGAGATGGCACGGGCCAGCACTTTTGCAGCCCGGCCCGCCCGGAGCTAACATGAAACTGCCCGGACCGGCCCGTTCTGCCAAACATATTTTCAAC
>JGI24021J15306_10003910_pt1 | contig 17075 bp, 8 predicted proteins | sample Ectturendosymbi1_FD_15306 | JGI IMG/M metagenome (IMG submission 15306) | reverse complement strand
GTGAAAATATGATAAATTTTTTTGCTTACTTGCATGATTCATTTTACCAGTTTCATTTATTGTTGAGTATTTGGTTTGAAAATTTTGAGTTGATAAGTCACATGGGAAAGGTTCATGGATAAATTATGTTGTGTGACATATTATCCATTGCTTGTTACCAAACGATGGCATTTTGTAATGTGGTATTGATTTTCTTTTGCTTTAGATTGTGCCACCGCAAAATTGCTCTAGCCATGCAGCTAGCAGTAGCACAGCAGTGGTGTATGGGTAGACCCTGTCTTTTTGCTGTCACTAGTTTGTTCTTCAAAAGCCTCACTGGCTTGCCTGGTATCAAATCAGTGTGTCCTGATTTTCATTTGTACTTCAGAGTGTAGAGATTTTGTTTAGCTTGGAAGTTGGTAAATAAAAAACTACCTTTTCTTAGCATTTGATACATACACCACTTGAAGGTTTAGCATAGTCAGTGCACAGAGAGGAACATCAAGTATGTCTATGGTGATTGAATCATATGGAATAACAGCTGGAAAAGCTGCATGCTTTGGAGCAGTAGTTCTTGGTGGAGCAGGCTTTCTTGTTGCAAAATATATTGCAAATCATCGTCTTCACGCAAAAGTTTCATTTCAACGAAACAAAGAAAAGGAAATCATGACTAACTTTTTTGAAAATTTGCAGATCTATGATGTAAGCCCTTGTTCTACTTGCACTAAAATAATTCGTGACCTGAGCAGCAAGACAGTTTCTATATGCATATGATTTATTTCAGTTTATTTCTATATGCAAATAATTTATTTCGGTAGAAAACTTGATTGAATGCTGTTTGACTAGGAAGTAGCTGAGGAACTGCCTAGCATGATGCGGTTCAACTAAAATGTTGAGTTTGTCACTCAAGCGGCACCATCATGATAATGTAGCGGATGCGTTTATGTCTGCTGTGCTAATGGTTTTCAGTTCGGCTCTCACTTTGGCGACTTTCGTTTTAGTAGTAGTAGTAGTAGTGGTTGCACGTTTCAATTCATTGAGTCGCTTTTTCTTAACATTTTTCAGAAGTTTCCAAACTTTACGTTCAGGGGTTAAGGTTAGCGTTAGGGTTGAAGTTACGCTTAGGGTGAGATTTTAGGTTTAGGATTTACCAAACTTCCTTATGTTTAGTAGTCTACGTTTCTGCGAAGCCTACTGCACTCTCGTCATGCAATTCTGTCACATTACAGGTAGCGGTCAAATAAGTTTTCAAATGTGAAGATCCACAGGCAGGTCTGTAGCCACTGCCTTTCCACTAACTTTTAACGTATGATTAAGTTTAAATTATCAAATACTTGAATTTCAACGACTAGACTAATTTTTAAAATGAGGAACAAGAATGATGATGTGAATCTGTGATATCTAAAGTTTAAAAGTGTATTAATCTAAGATAGATCAAATCATAGTTCTGCCGAGTAAAAAAACATAATTCAAAATTGTGAGGCAAAGCTTGAAATACTGTGGTCACTATTTACCCTTGTGCAGAAGGCTCATCAGGGGAGCACAGAGCAGTGTCATAGCTAACTACCAACTCTTGTAGTGATTATGCATTTGTTATTTATGGCAAATGCACAATTTTTCAATGCTCAATCTTCAGATTGTCACTGTTTTGCCCTTTGTGTGTTTTGCTTATCTGCTTTGTCTTGCAGAACCATGAGCATCGCAAATGGTAAAAATTGCGTGGTGAATACTTCTGTAATGCAGTGATAAGCAGCCATGTAAACATGTCTTCTTTTAGTTTTTTATAGTATCTGCTGTTATACATGAACAAAATAACTTCAAATATTTATGCAACTTTAGATGTATGATACTATACTGACTGTCATTTCTGAAATAACAGGTTCCTGTAAATGATTCGTCAAATTTCTATCTTGCATGTCAATACGCAGTGCTAACATCAAAATCCAACAATGTAATTAGGTTTGCCTTCAACTAATGTTATGTTTTAATTTATCAACAGTTGAAGCGTTTTGAAGAAATTGAAAGGCTTTCGCCTGAAGAAATAATTGAAGCTGCTCAGCAAGGAAAATGGAGCCCTGCTGATATACTTCATGCTTTTTTGTACAAGGTGTGATTCCGTTAATGTGTTTCCTAGTATGTGTAGAGGTGATGATTTCCACTCAGTAGCATGTGTTTTTTATTCAGAGGGTATATATTGTGCTGTAATTTTTTTAGAATGTACTTCTGCTTCAATTTTTGCGTTATGCTAATTGTCAAGACTTTTCTGGTTCATAAATTGCTAGTGTTGGTCAAAATAATGTTGACAGTGACATGTATAATGCAATATAATTTGCATTTAATGGTTTTTGTTTAAAAGTTTTATCATAAATAATGTAACAAATATTCAGTTTTAGCATTACTTCAGTCCTTTTCCAGTGCTAAATTAAGTAATTATTGTAGGAAATGTTGAATTTCTTCATGTAAGTTGTGTTTCTGATAGTTTGTTATTCACTTACGAAGAGAATTTGTAGTGCAATAGCCTGTTGTCCACAAAGTACATGCTCTCTGCTCAAATGACCCATGTAATTTTTCCTTAACTTTCTCATAATTTGGTTTGGGCTGAACAAATTCCAGTTTGGTGAGGTATGCTGTGTTAAGTTCATGTGATCTGTTCAACTTGTAGTACAGAGAAATCTGTTCAGAAAGTAAAGCCGCTGATTCCTTGTATGACAGTAGAGTGAGAAAAGGATTGACGTAATATTCAGACATTCTCTGAATTAGGTGATATTGCCTGTTGTTGATTTCCTAAAAAAACAATTTGTTAAGTTTTTCCTGTAATCCATAACATGCAATTTCTTCCATTGCAGAAAACTGTTAATTGAGGAACTTTAGATTATGATTTACTGGACATTTTTTTAAATGAGGTCATCCTTTTGTAGCAGGTTTTTGTTTTTTATGTGAAAATCAAAAGCTTTGCAAACAGTTGAAAATGATTCAATATGTATCATATCAAACTTTTGCCTTTTTTCATTTTGTCTGCCGCTTGCATTGCTTTAGCAATTTAGCATTCATGATGTAAAATGCAACACAACACAATGATCAATGCCGGCAATGTGTAAAACTGAAGTGCTTTTTTTACAATATTTTCTTTGAAACTGATCAAAACCACAAAGTTTTTGGAATCTCATGATTTTTTTGAAACACTTCAAATTGTTCATTTTTTTTCATTTTCAAATGGAATGCCATCACTGTTTCATTTCTGATTGAAAGGGGGTTAAATCTGAAATTCTTCAAAGTAAACTACGAATAGCTTTCAAATGCTCTGTTACTTTTGTTGAGTTAAAAGAAAACTTATTTAAGGAAAGGAGGACGGCAATACTTGCTGCATGCATTGAATGATGTGTTGTGTTGCTCTGCATATTATGGATACTAAATGATTAGAGCAATGCCAGGCAAAGTTTTGAAATACTGTAGTACATACTGGACATGAAATTGTTTAGCAAGTTGCAGTCCTGGTTGAAAGTTATCTTACTTTCACTCAAAAACAAGAAACTGCTACAAAAAGAATTTCCCTACAGTTAAATATACTTAATGGTAAAAGATAATTTCATCAAAAGATTTTGGCAATTTGACAACTTGTGGATGTTATGGTTCAGATTATGAAGTAATCTTGCAGTGCATTTGGCTGGGTATTTGGAACATGAATTCAGTTCATTTAGCAATATGATGAGGGCAAACAATGTATGTGAAGATTATTGGATGTATCTTCTCCAATCCATGTCTGAACATGGATGTATATATATTGCTGAATTGACAATTGTAAATTGTAATAACCAGTAGCAGATCCACACCTGACGATTGGGTTAGTGATAGTCAAATAGCAGGGTGTCAATGTACTACTTTTCTGTAATTTTTATTGGAAAGTAAAGAGGAAAATTGGTCAGCAATTTCGAAAAGGATGTCTCTTCATTAGGAACCCTGGTTGTATAGGGAGACAATCACATTAATTTACCTACCTGTCTCCCTGGACCCACTACATGTCTGGTTGGGACTCAAATCAAGTTGGTGGGAACAGGGGTGCATCTAGGGTGTCTGTTTGGCTGTCATGACAGACCCCTTTGCACTGCAGGTCTCTAATGCAGCTGTTTTGGAACAGGCAACAGCCTACATTTCCCTTGCAACGTTGCATAGTGCTATTATGAAACAACAACGTTACTGCTTTGTCTAAATAGCGCCTGCATAGTGACATGAAACAATCCACGGTATTGAACACTCGAAATTAATATTGCGTCGAACTCTAATGTTGTTAGAATCTCATACCCTGTCACGCACAGGCAGGAGCTGTTTTGTAATATTTCGCTTAATGGCGAGAGGACAGTCACCAATCACGATCGGTTCCATTTTGCAGTTTCGGGATAAATTTTATCTGCTGTTTACACCTACTAGATGATGACAAAATTAAGTAAGCTTAAGCCTTTCTCAGCGTAACGCCAAGTAACGTGGGTTCGTTTCCACTGAAACTATGTTTTTATAAGCAACATAATGAAAGGTGCTACAGCTAACCTCAAATTGTGGCCGCATTATCTGAACATAATATCAGTCTCCGCCGTATTTCAAAAATAGCCTTTTTAGAATTAAGCATATGACAATGTTGTTTTCTGCGCAATAAGTCCTATATTGATTTCGAGTAATTCACTTTTACGTAATGATGCAAAGTAATCAGAGCAATTGCAATTCAATTGTTCTTCTCCGCAGTGATTTTGCAAGTATATTTATAACACCGCCATCTTGATAGACAGCGCGCTCCACGGATGCAGTTGTGCAGCTGGTTGTCATCATCGATTTCATAAGTGTATGTACGTTTGCATAAACAGCTCTCATTGCTGTATGGCTGACATTTGCTGAATGTTCGACAAGCTAAGTATCTTTTCAGCAGTACATTCGTAGTAACAAACAGCGATTGTGATGTAATAAATGAGCTGTGCCCGAAAGCAACGATAACTTGGAAATCTTTTGTGTGTTTTGACAACGAGGTCAATACCACTATCTGTTCCAAATACAGTCAGGCCTGTTTGTCCGAACTTCAATCAACTGGACTCTCCACTATCCGAAATAAATTGCTAGGAACAGATTTCACCCCTTTAATCTGGAAACCTCGCTGACCGACACCGACTCAGAAATTTAGGAACGGATATGTCATGTCATTAGAAAAAAAACGCTAAACTGGATTATGCCAACTGTTACTTAGTTGTTAATTAAATCACAATGGAAGTGTGAAAGTCAATTTTCTACGTACAATGAATGTAACAGTGGCAGACCCTGTACGATGCAGTTTTTTGTAGTTAATCGTTTGTTCTCAGTGGGGTCTTATGTGGCAGAAGTCTTTGTCATTGTCACAGCATGTATCTTGCTTGAAATTTTATGTCATCACCTCAATTACATTCCTGTTTACAGTTTTCATGTTAGTCAGTATGTTGGCTGCTATCATTCTTAAAGTTTTCAGTTTCATTTAAATCTGTATGACAGGCGTGCTTGTCAACACAAAAAACGAATTCTGTGACTAGCATTATTGTTAATGCTCAAGAAAAAGCCCGTGCTTTGGCTGCTATGGACTGTCCAGATGATAAACTGCTGTTTGGGCTCCCTGTCAGTCTTAAGGAATCCATGAAAACAGAGGTACAGTATAAAGAGTTCCTACGGGTGTTTTTGCGTCTTCAAACCCACCTTTGCACTTACCTTAACAGCAACTCAGTGCAGTGGATTTGAATATAGATCGTAGTCCTGCATCTCAGCTTGTACTTTCTTTACATTGAATGGCTGTTCTTCAAATTTCACTGACCGAGGCGTCAGCATTTAGTTCCACCACCATTTTCATGAAGTTTTTATTCAAATCATTTGTAAGAAAGTGAAGCAAAGCACCTAGTGTTATACTGGCATCACTTTGTCTTTATTTTTTGCTGTTATCAGTGAATTGGTTGTCAAAATTGGAGTTATTGTACATTAACTTCACTTAAATATGGTTGCGCTGATGGTCAGACATCTGCAAGTTAGTAGCGTACGCAGAAAATTTTCATTGTGGGGGGGTTCATTCACTGGCTTATGGTGGTCATTTGTATTAAATGTGCGCTGTTTGTGACATTACAATTTGAAGTCATATTCATTTTTCCAAACCAACGTTTTGGCGAAGTTTGTTGACATAATATGCATGCTCTTCTATGACACGCATTCCCCTTTTTTATTTTTGTGTCATTTCCCTGAATATAAACTATCAGCGCTCCAAGTTAGGATATCGGAGGAAAAAACGCTGAACGCTACAACACAGCAGTTCATAACTGCACAAATATCAGGCTGCGCGTTACAACAGGAGAGTAAAACGCACCCATCACTACGTCAGAAATACTGTATCTGCAAAATCAGGCTACGCTAATGTTCGTCGAATACAAGCAGTCAAGCACAGAAAGTGTGCGGCTGGACTGGCTGGCGCACACCCCGGTTTGCAATATCGAATCTTGCTAAACTACGCAAGAATTGAGAATGCGCATAAAGTACGCAAGAAAACTTTCGACTTTTTGTTATGTGTAGAAGTCCAGCAAACTTTTAGTTTTACTTTTTCCCTGCTGAGGCATTATCAAATGCCTGAATGCTTCTACATTAACAACGGCTGTTTTTGAGCTCGTGCAACAGTTCTATCATGCTACTGCAATCGGTAACGTAGCCAATGCGGTCAACGCTTGCGCTGATCAACCATCGCAGACAAAATAAAGATAATTGTTTCGGATAAAGTGAACTATCGCGGAGCGGTATCTAAAACATACGTAGTGGACGAAAGGTCTGCAAAAAGTGGTGAGATAGTTTCTGGACGCAGACGACAACCCAGATTCTCCCCAAAACCTACGATTATTACTTTATTACTTTTGGGCCCATTTATAATGTTCTTTGGGATTTGCATGAAATTTCATTCCGTGTTATTTGCATTAAGTCGACAAATTAACAAGCTTAAAGTATGCGAAAACAATTAATCTCTTTGGCGCAGTTAATAAAGCTTTTGTACAATATCAAGCTCAAGAGGGGGGTTTAAACCCCCAAAAAATACCCTTGCTTACGCCCTTGCTGCAGTTAACATTAATTTATCTTAACAAAAATTTTTGCCAAGCTGCACCAATTTGCTCTGTTGTCTTTGATGCTTTTCAGTTTTAAGAGCTCAGCCAATGCCCGCATCATCGCTAAGATTATCAGCTTTCACTTGGGCACATCTGTAACACAGAACTAATTTTTCGAAGAAATTAGCCAAAGTTGGTTTCTGTAGTCACAATTAACATACGGAATGAGTATGAAAGCCTTATTAGTGTGCGTTATCAGCAAACGCTTTCACAAAAGCGGTGGGTTAATTCGACGAAGTGCTGTATGAAAAATTTTCTGAAAAGCGGTCAATTATTGTGAGGGACTAGCTAGTGCAACCAGCACATGTGAAAGTTTTTTATTACTGCTGCTGATTTAAGTACATTTAATGAAAACTTTCAGCATGTTTTCTCTTGTTGTAGGTGTGGCTTTTTGTAACTTTATTAAACGCAACTCTGTGAAAACTCTGCTAAACTTTTATACGCGTTGCTAAAATAATAGACATGGGTGGAGTTAGTAAAGCGCGTGTAAACCAGCTGGGGTAAGTAGAGCTTTGTGAGCTCCTACCTTAGCCGATTGGCCAAGGAAGTTGTCACGTTGAAACGTCAAAAAACGTCTTTTGAAAGATCACAATTGAATTGCGGAAGTGATATATTTGTAGAAAGTAAAAAAGGAAACTTCCAGCGCAGAAAATACATTGTTTTTGAAATTTTTCCGTGGTTATATAAATATATATTCGTGTTTGACGAATGTTATCGTTACATGCGATTTAGGTGCTCCCGGCCTAAAGTAATGCGTGTTTTGCAGTATGCAATGCGCGTTTATTTCAGTTTTAAATCATTATATTTCCTGTTTTGTATTGACAGGGCATGGCATCGACCATTGGTCTTACGTGTCTTTTGGACAAGGTTGCTGACGATGATTGCGTTCTAGCAAAAGTCCTATATCACTGTGGAGCAATACCGTTTGTGAAAACCAATATTCCACAACTGATGCTCAGGTAGAAGCTGCCTATGTTCAGGAGTTCTTTTTCTTATCCTGTCTAATTTTGATGGCTGGTTTAAGTGTATTGTGAAATGTACAGACCAAAAACAAGCAATGGCATTGTCTGTAACTACTGATATTTTGTTGATATAATTATTGAGAACGTCGTGTTTCGTGGCTATAATCTTGGAGAGTTTTCTGTTAAAATGAATGGTTGTGAAATTAATTTGCAAAACTGATGCTCCACGTAGGAACTGTGCAATTATTGGTTTCAGACATGCACAAACGTGTAAAAATGATAAAATCACCTGAACAGTGTTAGAAATTAAACTCTGGAAATGCTTGAAATTGAAATATTTTCAAAGTTTCGTATTAGCTTGGTAAAAACGAATTAGTGAAAAATTGGAATCTGGTTTCCATCAAAAAGCTGAAAGTTGTTTTGATACACTTCCAAACGCAGGTGCAGTTAGTTTTTCTGTCTCATATATGGGATACCTTTGTTATAAACAAGCTAGATGCTTGCGGTTCTACCTTTTCGGAAACCCGACAAAATGAAAATTAAAAAAGTTTTGGTCATAAAGTGGAGTGTTGCTGCCCTTCACTGACATTGTTGTAGAAAGCAAACTTAAATCACACAGCGGCTCAGTTTTATGTAAGTCAAGCAAACCAGGCGATTGTAATTTCGTGCGAATTTGTCATCGTCCGTCAAATAATACCGATGAGGTCTCTTGTTGTCTCTATTAAAGTTTTGCAAGCAGCAATCCCATCTACGGCGAAACTTCTCATCCTCTTCGACAAGGCTTCGCGCCTGGTGGCTCGTCATCAGGAGAAGGAGCACTTGTTGGAGATGGAGCGTCGCCACTGGGCTTTGGGACGGACATAGCTGGAAGTATCCGAGTCCCATCCCACCTGTGTGGCATATGTGGTCTGAAACCAACGATGGGTCGTATCAGCAAGCTTGGAATTGAAAGTCAGTTTCTTTTGTAAATCTCAGTGTTACGTGATTGGTCGAGGCTTGTTTCGTTTTGCATAATTTCCTTTTACAAATTTTGCTCTTGTATTTTTTTTGACCGAGTGAGCAACTGAAAACGAATTCTTATACTATAGACGGCATCCTTGTAGTGATGTGACAAAACTACCCATACTACTGTGCTAGCTTGACACATAAGGTGAGCACAGGAACATTGTTTCAAATGCGCGAAATGCGAAACAAATAAGTTTTGGGTCGTTAAAAAGTTGAGTATGCCGCGGAAATGGTGGTTGCGGTCAGTTTTTTATACAAATGGCACGGCCTTTTACGGTCAGTTTTTTATACAAATGGCACGGCCGTTAAGTTGATTTAAAGATTCTCTGCTACTTTGTTGTACTTCTTGTAATAAGCTACAGCAAGTTAAACGTACATACGATAACAATATCGGACTTCTTTCATACTTTTTATGCAGCAGCAGAAATCATGGGTACTTCTCCACGTTCTCATCAATGGTTAAGTTCCGACTTTGCAAATAACAACTGAGGCTCATTTGACTGATGTCGCTTTTGTTGTTCCAGGCTCCACCCCTGGCCAGACGCTTGTCTGTGCTACTTTGGGTCCCATGGCTAGAAATGTCAGCACGCTAACGCTAACAATGAAAGCCTTGCTCTGTCCGCTGATGTTCAGTTTGGATCCCTGCGTTCCTCCTATGCCGTTTGATGAAAAGGCAGGTTGAATTTGGTCGCAGCGTTTCGTGCTTAGGATTTCACCGAGGTGCCTCGGTGTGCATGAGTGTTCTTTTTTAGACTTTACAACCAAAATTTTTCTCAACGCGCTGGGACCGACCTGCTTTGAAAACCTTCATAATGTTGTTGGTCTTGTAGCGCGTAAATGCAACGATCGAAACCTTTTCATGCACCACAAACAGGTGTCACGGAAGCAACGTTTTCATAGAGCAGTGATCTAAAGAGATGAAGCAAGGGTTAAATTGCTTCTAAAAAAATGGAAAGAGTTTTTTTTTTCTCTTTGAGCACCCAAGTGAAGCCGTCTGCGAACTGATGTTTGCCAATCACTATTTTTTGCAACCCGCTAGCGGCTTTTTGCTTCTCGCCGTTCATGAACTGAGCTGTTATTGAAGTTAAAACACTTTTGTGTTTTACTGAAATAGTGTTGGGCACTGAGATGCCGTTAGCGGCAACGAGTGCTACTGGTTCTAGATTCTTGTGATCCGTTCGTGATGAATGGTTTGAAGTATAAGATGCTAATTAGAGGTCTGGGAACAGCAAAGCCAAACAGACTAGAATTTTCCACTGACTGCAGTGAACGTGATGACGCACAATTTATTAAAATGCTTTTGACGCAAGTAACTAACGGATTTTGCTTATAGGTTTACAAGTCTACCACGAAACTCCGCATTGGGTTTTATTTGGATGACGGCTACAACGAGCCCATACCAGCGGTAAAAAGGGCTGTGGAACTGGCTAAGCAAGCTTTGCAAGAGGCTGGCCATTGTTTGGTTCCATTCGAAGTTCCTAAGGTCGCAGAAGCGATGACGATTGTGACCGCTGGTATGCACAAATGGTTTTCAGGGCGCAGTTGAACATAAACAGGGTAATAACAGGGTCAAGTATACTACGCCCGTCGTTGAATAAGCCGCAGGTGGTGCGTTGAGCGTTGGACTGGTATAACTGTGAGTGAGATTGTTTCCAACAGTTGCATCATTCTGCTCTTCGTGTGTTTTATGGATCTACTTAATTTTGACCTGGTCGAAAGTTACCTTTGTTGCGCCGTAATATCATGCTGGATATGGCTACCCCTATGCTGTGTCGTGTAGGTTGCTTTTGCAGTCCACGTTTAAATAGCACGGTTTCAAATGGTTTTAGTTTTTAAGTTTGATCTTTGTAGCATAAAATTGACAAGGACTGACCAACTTTAGTAACACTAATAAAGCTTTTAAAAAACTATTCATGGTGTATTTTGAAACGTGTGAGTTATTTCATCTCCGAATTCTGGTTGAAAATGGATTGTTATTCATTTCTGGTTCAAAGTGGATTAGAAAAATCTGAAACCTTTTAAAATATACCACGAATAGTTTTTTAAAAGTTTTGTTAGTGTCGATGAAATCTTATTATTTTTCAAAGCCTTTTTTCTTTAAAAAAGCTTGAATCTCATTTTAAGGTTCACCGGTACTTGTGTTCTTTGCATTCCACGCAAGTCGTCCATTTCTATACTCAGTTGCACTTCTCCACCAGTTATAATAGATCGTCACTAAAACTCTTGCGTGTAGCACGAAATTCGCAAAGCACTGTCAATCGTTTATGCAGTGGTAAATATAACCGGCTAAATGGTACAATGGGTTGGGCACGCGCCACCAAAGCAGGTAGAGTCGGTTCAATTCCCTTTCTGGTCATACCGAAAGCTTGAAAAACGGTATTTGCGGTCTGTCCAGTATCGTGCTCGGCGTTAATGGGTGGGTGCAAGGGAGCGGGCGCGGTGACGCTATTGACTCGTCACAAATGCAGCATTCACTGTGAAAATAACAGCAAAGCGATATGTGGCGCGGAACGTTTAAGTGCACATTTTCAAACCGTAAACGTGTATAAAAGTAGATTTGAAGTTAATTTTCGACAGTAATAGCAAAGAAAATTATTCATGGATTCAATTATTCATCTCAGCATTTTTTAATGTGAGGCATAACCGTCTGGGTTGACCACTTAGTCAACACAGACATGTTCACAATGCCTGCTTTGATTGCCTGTCAAGTTCCGAAGTTTACTTCGTAAAAGATGCTTACTGCAGATACAGTTACTTTACGACGTCATGAATGATAGTTCTTGTAGATATTGTATTCGGAATGTTCAAAAGGCAGCTACAGAATTCGAATAGGTCTTATGAATATGGTGGACATCACTCGAACATGATGAGAAGAGTGTAAATTCATTATACGCCCTTCACTTACCTGTATAGCGCACACACTCCCAAAAGGGTTCTTTTTGTTACGCTTTCAATGCGTTTAAGGCGAAAAGCTTTTTCTAGCTTTGTTTGCCGACGGTGGAAAATCGAATATGAAGCGAGTGTCTAAAGATATGGGAGAGTCACGTCTGCGTGGTTTATATCGAAAGCTCAGATGGCCGTCCATCATTCGCAAAGTCATTTCTTTTTGTCTTGGTTTTCAGGTAAGTCACAGCTTTTTCACTGTCTCCTCTACGATGGTGTTTCTGTTAGTATGCTGTTGTACGCTCAGCTGTATTCTGCTGTTGAGCAGCTACTACGACATACAGGCCGAAAAACCGCGTTCAATCATACTTAAATTTAATGATTGGGACACTGCGCGATGACATCTCGAAGTAAACCTCCACCCGTTTCATCATTACACTTGCCGGGTGATGAAAGGATTTTCTGGCAGATGCCATCTTGGCTGAAATTCTAAACAAAATTATTGCTAAAATCTCTCAAACGGCGATTGCATATGCCACAGCCGTTGATCGATGCCAGCCTGTATGTTCCCAGAAAATAGACTAAAGGATTGTAAGAAATATATTTGGCGCTGTGCGTTTTACGTGGTACATGTTCAATAAGCTTGCGGCATCCCACTTCCGTTGCAACAGCGGCCTATGCTACCGTTCTTCTCAAGAACTGAAAGGTTCAGAGTCCTACAACATAAGAGAGCACTTTTTGCTCCCAAGAATTTTTTATGTGAAAAACTTGATTTTGCCATTTTCTGTAACGGAGTTTAACGACTTGGTTCGAAATAGTGTCACAGATCTGTAGAATTTAACAAACTTGACCCTTGTACGGTAACGAAAATTGCCATCAGTTATTTAGGTCGCTGTAATTTTACTTGTAATTGTGATGCACTGACTTTGCTTCTTTTTTGTTCTGTAATTTTTTTTCATTTACTATGTCTGGTGCAAGTAAAAATCCATAACAGAACCTTCCTCCTTGCTTCACCGCACACAACTGTACATTTTGATGCAACCATTTGAGGATGTGGTAGCCTGCCTATTTAAAGTCAAACCTCATTTTGCATGATAGACGACTTGAAACATAAAATCAACATTTTTCTGTAAGTTTTTGTTTCGTTTCCTGAGAGTTGAACTGGAAATATTTCCAAAAACAATAAGATTGTTAAAGCGGAAAAATCACAGGCGTTCTTTTGTAAAATGAACGAATAGTAGAGTAAAATGCTGATTTTGTGTTAAATTTATAGTCAACAGCCTTGCCACGTTCGTAACTTCCTACTACGAATTTGAAACTTTATTGAAGTTCCTTGACTTTTTCGTAATTTTTTGCACTGCATGTGTAACTTACTACTCGTTGCCTGATTAACTCAGCTAATTTTGCGGCTTACTGCGAGAACATCGAACAACCGATGCTCTTATTTTTTGGCAATCTGCACAGAGTTAATGCGATGGCGTTGTAACAGTTCACCGTGCTTTCAACGTCATTTAACTTTCTGGCTACTACGTCGCCTTAGCGCCTGCTCTACGCAAAGTCTCCACTGAAGTCTCTGTCTTTTGCACCATAAGCAACTTCTGGCATTGCAAATTTTATTGAACCTATTACAAATGGTCAGTGTTTGCTGCAGAGGCAACGGGAGAGCAAGGCACTGCTACTCAAACCCAAATTTGGAACTGACAAATCCTCTACAGTCTATTCACGATTAGCCGTCGGATTAAACGTCTTATGTCGACCTTATATTTCCGCAGAGTCCTCGGATCGCCCAGGACTTGTACTTGCACGGTGGGGAGGATACATCGGTTGCCCGACTTTGGAACTTGGAAGTGGAAGCTAGCAAGTACAAGAAAAGGTTCTTTGACGCTTGGTCGGAATCAAACCTTGATGCAGTCATCTGTCCGCCTTACCCTATCGCATCTGGACCGTACAAGCATTTTGAAGATATGACAGGTTGGCTGGAAAGTCCGAAGCTCTTACTCCCGTTTTATGTCACCCTGTGCTCCAAATTGGAGGTTGGGCAGTAATTGCCGGAGTACCTGGTTCGCCAGATTTTAACGAATGTTCCTTTTGTAACTAAATTCATATGCAGTTATGCAAATGTGGGGGAGTTTATTGCTTCGTACGCCTTGACACCGAGTAAGTCGCCAGCAAAATAGGCAGTTTTATTGGGCTTTTTTTCTGGGTAGTGCCGGATACCGGATGAACGGCAGGAAGGTCAGTGCAACTGTTACTCCGATTGGAAAACCTTGTAATGTTGGCAAACGATCGATAACAAGCACAACGAAACAAACAAAGGCGTTTTGCCGAGCAAACTAAACTGTCATTTGTTCGACGTCAGTGTTAAACACGACTCGCAATCATGTGCAGCACAACCTGTTTTGCAGCTTTGATGAGCTATGTGGTACTGTACAACCTGCTCAATTGTCCTGCCGGCGTCGTTCCCGTTACCACGGTAACGCAAGATGACGTCGACGGCTTGCGGGATTACAAAGGACACTACGGAGACTCGTGGGATGCAAACATCAAAGAGGTAAGAGGGTCGTTTCTCATTGTTACCTTGCTTTATCAGGTTTGTGTTAGTGCTGTTCACTGTATGAGAATGCGCAATGTTCACTGCCCGAGTATAGGATTCTGATCGTTCTTTTGGTGCGGATGCGATTATGACAAATGAGCAAATTGCGTTTAAAGCTTGTTATATTTAAAACTTTTCGTATTACCGTCACAAGCTTTTTTTCATGCAGATTTGCGCGTTTGATTGAGTTATCAAAAGGCAAAGCCGTCGAATGTCTTGAAAGTGCGGAAGTGCATTTTAACGCTAAATGCAAACAGCTTTTTTGCCAAAGCTATTTTATTTACGCTCTCAGTTCTGTTCATTTCATACCCGGCATCACAAGTGACAGCAGTTTTGAGATTCCCCAATGTTTGCAAACCAGGAGTAACATCATAAGTTGCTTTAAGATTTTCTGCTTGTAGCTTGCGTGTTGGTGTTTCTTGCTGGAGCAAGCGGCTGTTTCCGCTAAGTACACGATCTTTGTTTCTCGTTTCCTTTCCATTTTCACAAATGTTTTTGATAATTCGAATGTTTTTCATAAAATTAAGAACAGCAACATGTCAGATGGTTGCTGCGATTATATGCTTTTTAACGCGGTCCGCAGTCAATGTCCCCACTCCAGGAGATTTTTTAAAAGTGCTTAATATTGGAGTATCAAGTACTGAAAGCAATCACAATTAGCAACGTCTATGCTTTTTCCGCCCTACGCAGTAACTGGTCTCACAAAAGCCATCTCTGCAAAAGTTGATTTCCAGCATCATAGAAAACTCTGTAATAATGCTGCACCTGCGTGGTTGTACATCTGCTGTTTCAAACCGGCAGTGGCCAGCGTTGTGGAAGTGTCGCAAGTTGGGGTAAGATTCTTTTGCCGCAAATGTCGAACAGGTACCAAAGACAGGCAATGTAAGCGAAACAGGATTCATACAGTACGTCACATACCTCAAGTTCGGTGTGGTATCAACTTAATTTTTCGCACTTTTCGTAACGCTGTCACCCATGAAAACTTAACATGGTTTCGAGGGCGACTTTGTCCTGTTGCAAGTGTTTTTAACAACTACCATTCAACACGTAAAGATTAGTGTAAAAATTGTACATGGTTCCAGGATCAGAGATTTCTAAGAAATTCTTGTTTAAGAAAGGGCAGTTAGACCTGGAAACTCCGCGAAAGTGTATTTTTTGGGACGAGTCGATAAACCATGCGCTACAGGAAAGAATGCGGGTTTGGGTGAAGAAAAACTGCTGTGAACGTAAGAACGTTGTTGTTTTAATGGAAAATAGTTTCGCACAGCCCGTTTCTTCCGGTTTGCAAGGACTTTGCCAATCAAAATTTTTCTGACAAGATTATACTCCAGGAATCAACATTTTCACTCGCGCCAACAAAGGTTTTGTCTTTAGAGCCCGTTCTATCGGAAAACCCGTGGGTTTTTCTTGCACAATTAGTAACGCTGGTGCACTGCACCAGTGCAACTTTTGCCTTTGCGGAACATGGCGTGTTTGTACCGGTCAAGTTTGTTCCTGTGCTTGTGTTGAGATCGTGCTGGAATGCGGCACAGCAACATTGACGCAGTTTCATAGGCATAGCCAGGGGGCCATGACCCTGTTGCGATCGGAAATCCCGAGCGGCACGCGCGCAAAGCTTCGTACCGTGGCAGCAACAATAGAGATCATGCTCGCAATCTCTCTTACTGTTGCTTGTTCGCTCTACACATATGATGGTGTTATTCTTCACGCACATCCCGTTCGTGGTGAATCACACAATGAACGCAACACCACCGGAGAGGTTGCAACAACATCCCCTCCTTTTTACAACGAACCACACCGATCGCACGTTCTTTGTGTGAAGGCTGAACGCTGTACGACCTTCACATCCTGGTCACAGCACCATTTTGTTGCGATCGGAAATCCCGAGCGGCATGCGCGCAAAGCTTCGCACCGTGGCAGCAAGCAACAACAGAGATCATGCTCGCAATCTCTCTTACTGTTGGTTGCTCGCGCTACACATATGATGGTGTTATTCTTCACGCACATCCTGTTCGTGGTGAATCACACAATCAACGCAACACCACCGGAGAGGTTGCAACAGCCCCCAAACTTTTTGTCATATCTAGTCATTTTGTGCTTTGAAGGGCGTGATCCCAAACAAAATACTGTTGCTCGCCTAAAATTACAATTTTTGCCCTCTCCCATAATTTTGTGTGGGCTACGCCAAAGCACAAAATGACTATATGTTCTAAAAATATGGGGAGGCATGACCCCCTAGGCCCCCTTGGCTACGTCTATGCGCTGCATACGCGATTTTGGTTCGTACTGGCGTCTTCTCATGTGTAGCGGCCAGCGTATCAATCTCGTGTGGTTTGCCGAAACGCGCCGCACTTGATACATGAGGCGACAGCAGCCAAATATAAGGCTCGATACCATTTTTCACAGGCATGCACAGACAGCGTTGGAATGCCAGTCGGAGTGCAGTGCGTTGCTAAGCCGTGGCAAGACGAGCTGTGCTTGCGCGTTATGGAAGAACTGGAATCTCACTTGGCA
>JGI24021J15306_10003909_pt1 | contig 17076 bp, 13 predicted proteins | sample Ectturendosymbi1_FD_15306 | JGI IMG/M metagenome (IMG submission 15306) | reverse complement strand
CCCCCGCAAATTGAAATATGAAACACTATAAATTAGTGGAATTTTTGTCAAATTTAATGTCAAGCCCCCACTGCACGATCGCAAAGCCCACCCCACAAACGTAAAGCCCCCCTATTGACGACTGCCTGGCGACGGTCCTGCATCGAGGTATAAACACGATGAAGCCTTCAAAAACGGCGCTACTTCTACAGAGCGCGATTCTCAATATATCAACCCACGGTATGATCACAAGCGTTCCCACTTACTCGGTTTTTGAACATAAATCGTTCTAGTTTTTTTAGTAATGGCTGACAATGCAATCGAAAACTCACGTCAAGAACGGTTGTTTGTTTCTATGTGGTATCGCAAAAACAATTTATGTAACGTTTCAACTCAGGAAGTTGTGCAAAAACAATTTATGTGACGTTTCAAGTCAGGAAGTTGTCTCGTGTTCTCGATTTGTAAGCATGGCTTTGCGGTTGAAGAAGTTTTCTCCAAATTTTGCCTGTTATAAATCTATCGGGAAAAATTGTCATAAACGATCTTAGGTTTATCAGGAATTGTATTTAATAATAATTGTAAGATGCGCGACCACTGATGGAACTGCAGCTATGAATGGAAAACTGAATGGTGCCCAAGGTCATGTCAGAGTTCAGTAATTTCTACAGTTTCTTATGCGTACGGTGCACAGTCTTTCTTCGGCAGAGTCTATTTCATGCAGTCTCCTATGGATTTGTGACTGTCTGAGAAGAACACTATCCTCAGTTTGTAAGCTTCTTTTTACTGCTCCGAAACGGTAAAACATTTTAAACAACACCGTGGTTGAAGTTTTACCCACGTCAGTATTTCAAAAATTTGCTCAAGTGTTTGCCACCGGTTTGGTTGATCGAGGCAAGAGTTCCAGCAGCTTTTAATTTGGAAAGATGTTATTGTAATGCATAGAAGTTTTGGCTAAATTTTCTTCATAGTCAGTGTTGCAACCTCTCCGGTGGTGTTGCGTTGATTGTGTGATTCACCGCGAACGGGATGTGCGTGAAGAACAACACCATACATATATGTGGCGCGAACAAGCAATAATAGAGTGATCATTGGCATGTGAACTCTATTGTTGCTTGCTGCCACAGGGCGAAGCTTTGCGCATATGCCGCGCGGGATTTCTGATCGCAACATCAGACAAAGAAACGTCACGGTGTCATAGATTTGCATTGCTTGCTTTGCTTTGAAAAAGGATTTGAATACAGTGTTGTTCTTTGCAAAATACAGGGTGCTCCAAACATTTGGTTATCATTTGAGAGCTTCTACTTGAATGAGAGACTATATTTGAATAAGAGCTGAAGATGCTTGCTTCTAAGCGAAATCACAGTCTTCTATTAACACCAAAGTCTCTAATTCGTGACTGAGAAAAGATTCCTTTCGATAGATCTTGTTATCATCTGATATGTATATGTCTGAGTAAATAGAAACTTTAGGCACCTGAAATTACAGTAAACAGACTTAATATCTACGCAGCCGAAGAATATTTTTTTGCAAATATTAGATTGCGGAAGTCAAACCGAATGTGGATTTTTTCAACGATTTCACAAGATTTCACGGCATATTTATTGGACTTTCTGGGTGTTCGCACACATATTTCCCGAACTTTTTCGACTGTCTCTTTCGATACTGGTGACGGTCTATATCCTTGGATCCTGCGCAAACAACCATCTTATTTGAACGTTTTGTGCTATTTCCAAATCTATTGTGCAGTTGGTGCTTTTTTGTGGAATTCTCGTACAAATACACGCTGAACTGACGTCCAGAACTGTCACCAGCAAGTTTTCAACAAGGGGACTTCACGTTTGTGCAGGGGGGCTTGACACTGTAAAAACTGACAAAACTCCACTGATTTATAGAGTTTCATATTTCAATTTGGGGGGGGCTTGGTGCATTNTTTGGGGGGGCTTAGCCCACCAAAGCCCCTNCGTGGCGACGGGACTGCTGACGTCTTGTGCGGCAATGTTCGAGCATACTCCTATACAAAAATACGTCTTTTTTGTTGAAGTGAATGTCATTTATATCTTTGAAAAGATAAAGGCATGAAATACAAAACATAAATTTTTGAAATTTTTTCTACACATGCTGTTAATTGTTGAGATCATTAAAAAAAATTGTCAAGCTAACAGATTGCATAATGATGACAAAATTGTTTATTGGAGTACCCTTATTTCACAAAGGAAGTCTATAGACCTCGAGGCGCTTAGAACAGCAGAAGGCATTGTCACTGAAATAAGGACACGACGAGCATGACTTTGACGTATTATTTATTTCAATACAAGAAGCGATCCAAAAGCACAATTTTGCTTGGGAAACAGAATCTTCATGCTTTACGCCAAACCAGAGGAAGGAATGGAACAGTACTGCTGCAACTAATGAAGATTTTCACGAGTGGAATTTTTATCCTGTATTTGGACAGTTTTATTGCAAATCTTAGGTCGAGATTCAAAACCTACAACTCTAATACTTTTTGATTGCAGTATTTACGTCTGGCTGATCTGATCGTTCGGTCAACTTTCAAACAATCAGGCCCGTAGCCAAGGGGGGGCATTCGGGGGCAGTGACCCTCACATTTTTATGCCCACCAAATTTTGTTGTGCCCTGAAAATTTTTTAATGAAATTAATAATAAAAACAAAAATATTTTCCCTCTAAAAATGCCTGTTGACCCCCAATCCTTAAAACCTGGCTACGGTCCTGCAAACAATCGAAAGCAGTCAAGCGTTTGTTGAAATGTTAGGAAAACGTTGACGAAATCTCCCGGAGAACTAGAGCCTGGGCAAAATTATATAGTAGAGAAAACTGCCTAAGCAATCGAGAAACAAGCCGATGCGCTGAGCAGCGTCACGTCATGCAATTGCGATGCTTCCAATCAGCGTTTTTACACTGCTCCATATATTCGTGACTCGTACGGTTACAACGTGTATCAGTGAACGACCCCCCTACTTATCGCCGACTGAAGCTGAAGCGAGTTACCGAACATGTGAGCACTTGAGTCACGCAGCAGTTTTCCAAAGTAATACACCCGAAATGGTTTTGCCAATGCGTATAAACAGACGTTTGTGATTCTAACGAAGCCTATTTTAAGCCTTGAGAAGCATGAACCGACATGCGTTGGCAAGTTGAAGCAAACTGAGAAAAAAACGCTATGAAACTTGGTACACAGCGTAGGAAACACACACCATGGAATTTGTTGCAAATCGCCGATGTTTTCCAGAATTCTGTCGCCAGTGGAATTGGCTGGACAACTTCAGGAAATTCCTCACGCATGCGAAGCAGAAGACGATTTTGCAGAATTAGTTTCTTGGTGTTATCATAAGCAAAGCGGGTTTCACTTGAATTCGGTTTTGGCATCATGGCGACACACGAAAGGATTTCATGATTCAAAAAATGCCTCGCTGATGCAGTAATTGTTGGCATTGCGTCCGCTCAATTATGCGTGGAAGTCGTCGTTTCGTTGCATCCAACCAATGATCTGCCAGTTGGATTTGCTGAAAAGTTAAGCTTCAGTCTTGTCAATCATAACAAGCAAATATAAAGATATTAAACACAGTGGCTGGCAGCCGCCCACCGAGCAATGCAAGCCGTATCAGATAAAGCATCTCACTTTCAGCTTGAGGCTACAAGTTGATGCGCACGGTTCACTTTTCCTGTGCGACCAACGCTTGCCTCATCTTATTCACGTCGGCAACAATAAGTCGTTGCGGTTACTTACGAAACGCATCGTTTTTTACGTGAAAAACGGCACCACTTGTGTTTGCCACAGTTATTGCGAAAAACCTACTCATTCAGGTGTCAGGCGGAAGTCGTCATACCCTTTTGATAACCTTAAGGCAATCGACAGGAAGTCTTAGCGGAGCAAAGTTCGCAGAGTGGATTTAACAGCAATTTGTGGTCAATTCCGAGTCGCATGTCACTGCGAAGGTGCGTTTCATTACGTTCAAGTGTTCGAGGTCTTGTGTGTAGTTGTAATGAGGATGTCCTCTCTGTGGGACTTTCTTTTAGCGCGGCAGGCTAGATGCCGCAATTGGCTAAATTGTATGAAAGTTTAGTGAAAGATAGAGCAGGAATGTGCAGCGTGACGGGTACATTTAAGTGCTCAGAAATGGCCAAAACAACAGCTTTCAATGTGACACCACGGCCTACTTAAAGATACGGCCGAATATGTCATATTTTGTAGGCCATCGCTAACAGGCCGATTTGGTTTGTTTCAAAATGCAAGAAAGCTCGATCACGTACATTTGCATGCTCTAGCTTTGGATTAGTTTGCATTAATAGTCAAAAAAATGATCCAAAGCAAGAGCATGTAAGGATTCTGGAAAATGTAACCCATACTACAAAAAACTACTTAAAGCATATCTAACCTAACAAATCACAGCGATTTCTAAGATAACTACGGATACTTTCGCAAACACTTTTTAGCAAGCAAAATGCAATACACCTCTGTGCAACAGTGCAAAAGTTTGCTATCAGTGTGCGCAGATTTGTTTTAAGATATACCAAGAATTTGTTTGTTATTGAAAGGATTTAAGGTCTTGAAAGTCAGTTTGTGGGCTTTTGATGATGGTGATTTATTTTGTCGCTGACGCATGTTCCATATCACGAGCACAATCGAACAACACAAGAGTACAAAATTGGTTAGTCATTGCGGATTACAGACTAGGTGATAGTACACAATCAACACTGAGAGGAGCAAAAACACTTTCACGGCGCCCCGACTATAACGGCATTCGCTCATCGTCGGACCAGGATCTGTCAGTGGGAGAAAAATGAAGTCACTTTAACACCAACTTTTGAGGTAAACAGCTATCAAAAAAATAAAAAAGTCACATGGCGGTATGCTCATTGGCACAAAGATGCATGTTTTTGCAACACACTTAGCATGAGGCTGACAGTCGATTGTTTCTACTGAATTTAAAGAGGGATTTGGCGGTTAGTGTTTTACCAGTTATATATATTCACTTGTATGTTTGGCTTGCACATGTCGTATCGTGTTGAAGGTGATAGAGGAATCACAAGAAAAATGCCAAAATCCTGAAGCAATACAAGGCACACAGAGGGTTTTTTTGCTATGCAAAAGCAACACTGATGAGACGCGAACACCGAAACAATGCACCAACAACTACTGCAGTTGATTGCTGCCGTACAGGAGCGTTAAATAATTGAGGAAATATGAAGATGTGTAAAAAGCATCAGACATTTGAAACCATCGGATAAAAAAGTTAGATGAAGATGCGCAGCGTTTAAAAAACCGATACCAACTGTTTTTTCTGCGAGCTTGTTTTCATGTTGCCATGTTCATGAACATGTTCGAGATCTGGCTATGCAATGTAATCAAACTGTAAATTCACTAACTTCAAAGTGAATAGATGGAGAAAAATACTTTTCTTGTTGGGCAAATTGTTACGAATACTTTTCAAAAGGTGAACACTGTAAAAAATATAAGTTTTAATGTTACCGTGTGAATGCTGTATGTACAAGTAACTCTCAGAATGGTGCACTCACATTGCTGGCATGGTTGTCAACAACAACCCCACGAGAGTTGAACCTCTGGGATAAGAACAGACCTATGGAATCTGAAATCTCTTCTCTCTTCAGCCAGCNATTCACGTTTAANTGAAACCTTAGGGAAGGCTTTGATATCCAAAGATACAGACTTTTTCAGACCTTATATCATAAAAACTACCAAACCTTTGAATATGTTTCCATCATGATCATATCGAGTGAAATCCCCACCACTGTACTGCACACATATTTGAAGATATATCTCATCCAGCATTAATATCACATCCGGAAAAACTTTGGCACTTTCAAGTAGAGCTTTTGCCGCTTGCATTGCATCTACATTACTTTGTCTGAACTTTGGCAACAAGAACATTGAAGGCAAGGGAAAACAATCTGATAACAACTTGTACNCTTGCAACAACTTGTATTCTACCATCAACAAACCATGATGGAAGTGTGACTGCGTAACTGAAAACTGAANTTGCACGTTTAAATGTTCATAAAATTTTATGACTTCTTGCACTGACGGAAAGTCAGCCTCATTAAAATATTATCCATGATCTTATTTTCTTGCACAAGTAACCAGATATGGTAAGTTCAAAGAGCTCAAATCAATAATGACTTTGCTCAGGAGCCTTTCTTGTCAAGCTAGCAGTACGCAATGTTGAAGGTTGTTTCAAAGCTTTTCTGTATGAACTGGCTGCATTTCCCATTTTGATTTCATTCCTTTACCACTTATTATATATATTCATCCTTAAATTCTTTTATGCACACTATGGAATTTTGGTTGGCTTCCATTCAGATCGGTTGACAAACTCGGTCCACTTTGTATAAATCAGGTGTGTTGAATTAAAAGGAAAAGAAAATTCATGCACTTTTTCATACTTCGTGTTACATCCAGAGTTACAACCATAAACCACACACTTTTTAACTTTTAAAGCTCGGGGGACAGCCAAGCAATTACTCCCTTTGAAATTTTCAAAAACATAGATGAAATTCGACCGCAGACTAGCAAACATTACTGGTCTGATAGTTCGAAGTTGATATTGCCCATAGACTCAAAATCTGAAAAAAGGCCCTGCATGAAATCACGCTAAATATAGTCAAGGCCAGCTTAATCCTTTTTCTTCTATCGTTCGATCCTTATCAACCCCCCAACGGCACGTTATTACATCACTTGATACCGAGGCAATGGCGGCGAACATTTCTTGGCACGTCTCGTGCTAATTTCAAATTGTCAGTGGGATATTGCCACATGCTGTAGCCTAGTCATTAGGTGGGCTTATAAACATTAAATTTTTGCGGTTGAAGTGAAGAACTCTGCAAAGGTAACGTTACTTAGTTTCAATAGAACTGCTGTTTTTCTGCATAGCGTAATGCCAGTGGTGTCGAAAGATCACATTCTTGAAGCGAGATAGTGCAGTTGGTGTGTTTGCGTAGGTAATTAGAGCTCAGATATAGGCTTGACCTGCAAGTAGAGTGAACCAATACCAACCGATAGGCAACGTAAGTTTCGTAGAGAGCTTGACTCTTTGTTCAGCGGTACACGTAACATTTGCAGTCATAAAAAAGTCATTTCAACAAGAAAAGCTTAAAAAAGGTGTTGCACTCATTTTGATTAATTTAGAGGCGATGAACCTTAGTCTGAAAACCTAACGCAAGAGCAAACGAAATGTTTGGGTATGATTGTAGTGAAGGCTTTTATTAACATACAGTAGTTGCACAACTTGAACATGCCTATACTGAATTAAGTTGTTCATAGCGATTTCCATCGAATTAAAGACGTTGCAAGCACTGCTGATCATTTAGAAGGCAGATGTCCTAGCTGGCAGGGTTTGGTAATATCAATACAGTTTCGTAATAGACGTCTATTGGTAACGAACGAAGGCAAGGAATAGCACTATGCAGCGTAAATGGAAGAAGCCTAACACGATAGGTAGACTACATGCGTTCGCAGGTCATGATGATGGCTGCAAGCCAGCACTTCTCAACCAGAGCCGGTTTTAAGTCTGTTTGATCTATTTTATCAAAATGGGTTCCGCACCTCAAGAGAGTCCAGCGTAAGTGCCGCCAGAGTTAACGTTTGAATTCCTTTATATATGCTGAGCTGAGAGAAATAAACCACTACTGAAACGAGAAATGAACAACGTAGCATTTTTACATCATTGATATAATATTATTAAATTATTATTAAAGCCTGCTATATGCAACATATACACTTTTTCTAGTTAAAAACGGGGATAGGCTGCTACACGAAATATTAGCGTGCATAAATGTTTGCATCTGTTGAGCAGGTACGACGCACATTACTACTCCTAACATTTTTGTTTGATCCCCTGGAAGGAGTGAACCAGGCATTTCCAAGTTTTTCAAGCATGTGGCCCAGCTAATAAACGAACACAGGGTCCGCGGCCCATCGACTGTACAACTTCTCCATTGCGATAACTGTTGCACATGCACGGAACATAAATTTAAACAACTTTAATCACTCATTCTCTACAATCAATGCGAAGGCTGTGCCTGTTTGTTGTTAAAAAGCAGAGCCGCAACAAGGGGGGGACAGACGAGAAATTACTCCCTTTGAAATTTTCAAAGACATATTTAGTTGTGAGGTACAACATCAACTTACAATCACTTTCCTTCCCCCGAAAAAATCATCAGCTGGTTGCGGCCCTGTTAGAAAGTATAGATATTCGAGGCTCAATACATGTTGATACACAGATCATGTCATATTCCACATTAAGCCTGCTTTCAGACTTCGTTTTCATGGCAACATAAGCCACCTGCCGGCCTCGAAATATTTTCAGTAACTGCATATTGTGCACAACATGGTAGGCTACGTTGAAATGTCCGTGTTGCAAGAATCTCTCACGCATAACGGCAAAAGAGAACGTATTATGTCATTTGAAGCTCATGAGCTACCTACGTTTACGTTAAACGGTTCAACTTGCAAGCAGTAGCCTACTCAATTTGAATAATACTTGACCGTGAACCGTCAAAAATTCTTCCGTGGCCCACAGGTTGAGACACCTGGAGAAAACGATAGCCGTGCGGCTTACCTGAGACGTGCGGCTTACCGGAGATTGGTGCGGTGCGGTGTGGCTTACCGGAGACTAAAAGCCAAGAGGGAAAAATTTTGACGAAATATGCCGGGTCCATACATGCATACAAGAAAACAAAAAATCAGAAGTGTAGTGATGAGAAAAATGACTACAAGCGGAAGAACCAGGAAGCATAAATCGACATTGAAAAACAAAACACATTGCAGTTTGTGAGTGTTTGATTACCCCTCATATCCTTTATAAGCACGAAACATGATCTTCTTTCATTTTAAATCATTGTAAGCAAATTCGACAGGTCGAAAGGGCGGCATTTTTATGGTCGGCCCCGGGCGGCTCTTAGCCTTGCTATACGCCACTGGGTCGACTAACATAGCTCCAGCCTTCTTCTTAGCCGAAAAGCTATCCGCGATGTCCTGTGTCAGCAGGGTGACCTGGTCTACGGTCGACCTCCCGTGTCGAAAGCCCGCCTGCTCCTGTGGTAGCAATGGGTCGATGATTGGTTCGACATGAGCGTAGATGGGTCTCAGCACGGGTAGCAGTGATTGCTCGCGAAGCGACAGATTTAGTAAGCATTTCAATGAATGCCGCAACGGGGAGGGACACGTGAAGGCATTTGTCATCCTTCCCCCTTCAACACTTGAGCTTGGAGAGCAATGACTCGACACTTCTTGCGACTCGACTCAAAACAAGTAACTAGCCACTTCTAAACACCCTCCCACACCCGCTCTCAGTCAGATCTAGCAGGCTGGCAAACGACTTGTTAACAACAGGTGGGAAAATGTGACATATCCGACCATATCTTCAGTAGGCCGTGGTGACACACTGGGCAGACTGTTAGTATCGCAATCGATAATAAGTTAAATGATGAACTGAAATCTATAAAAATGATTTGCAAACAAAATATTCACTTGCGCCGCACAAAAAAAGAAAAACAAAAGGGGAGGAATAAAACAATTCGGGTAAAAATGTCTGGAAGATACTTTTCATTTCTATTGCAGAAAAACTAATCAAATAAACCAGCGTTTCTTAAACATTTGCGGGTCACGAACCCCAAGTACATCCTAATAAACGTTACAGAACCCTTAAGAAGAAACGTTGCAATAAATAGTCGAAATTAGGTTTTAATCATAGTAGTAGTAATCTAAATGTCTGCAAAGCGTTTTAACCATTTAAATTACATTCACGGGTCCAGGTTGAGAACCTATGAAATAAACTCTTTTGGAAGATAGGTTTCTTTCCTGCAATTCACACACCCTCTAGTGCAGTGCATCTTGCTAGTTTTCAATGTCATAAACTGATCAAACGTTTTGGCCAACATACTAGTGCTACTTGCAAAATCACTCAATTAATTTTGCAAGTTTCTTCATATATAGGTCAAGAAGTTTGAATAATAACTGAATAGTATTTTCAATATCAAGACCAATTTGTGCTTTGGCCAAGCTCACAGTAATGCGAAAGAGAGAGAATATATTTGAACGGAAAGTTTTAATGATTACTTTTGGTTTGTTTCTTATCTTATTTGCAGCAAATAACGTGCGTTAGGTACCATAAAAAACAAAAAAAGAACACCTAGACACACATCAAGGTGTATCTTACTGTCTAACAAAAAATTTTGTTCTTTTTAGCGAGTTAGTGTTATACCATAATTTTGATATATCAAATTTGGCAAAAATACTTGACATCACGTGCATGCTGCAAAATCAAATACGCGATTCATGTTGGTTTGAACGTTGTTAGTCTTCGCGACACCAACTGCACCACCACGTCGACTGTTGCTCAGGGCTTCTTTTTCAAAGGCCAGTATAAGTCTTGTTTCTTTCAAGATGAAGCAGCAGAAGAATAACTCACCTAAAAGTGCAGATTTACTTAGTTTTTGTATAATTATTCGTTTCATCAGTTTCTTGTTGCTTGAGCACAACATCGAAGCAATGTGTCAACAAGTGAAAAGGTTTCGAATAAGCTGAACATGCGTATCTCCAGCTTCGCTTTCAAGAGGGATAATTTTTAGCGGACTTGCTGTTTCCTGCTTCCGCTATGGTCGCTGATTGAATCGTTTTTTGCCCAACACGGCCAGGATGAAAGATTACCGAGGCGAGCGACCATTGACCAGAAACGCCGCTGATGAGCCGAGGCCACCGTGATAGACATCACGGTGGCCTTGGCTGAGCGCGGTGTCAAGGACCACGGTCACCCTGCGTCGCGTATTGCGTGACGCGCAGTGACGCAGCTCATCAGTGTCTGCGAACTGAGTGCAGGGTCGACGATGCCTCATATGGCACGTCAGTAGCAAGGTGTACGATATAGTCTTTTGCCTGCTTTGCGCTTTCAGCCCCAAATGACACAGGACGCTCTTTTTAAGGGAATGTCATGAACTGCGATGCGTTGGAGCAAACCGCGGTGAGTGCAGATCATCACAGTTGGACAAATGCAGCAATCTACAGGTTATTTTATTTTTCCTGAAAATCCAGCCAAACATATTGGACTTTTGGCAAAGGGTGCTGATTCGGTCCTTCTTAACCTCCATGTATAGCTTGGAATTCTTCTATTATTGGGGTTCTTTGCTTTTTTTCGTAAATGGATGGTGAAGATGAAACTTTGCTGTAAAGTGGGTTTGCGGTATAAGAGTTTTTGTCTTCTTCACTTCATCAACCTGACATGTTTAATACCTCTAAGCTAGCAATGCAAATCGCAAACCCTCGGAATACCGAAAATAGATAGTCTTGTTCGAGGCCTTAACTAAACCGTGCGTTCCCTTTGTGTAACCCCTTGTTTCCCGACACAGATAAACGCACCGCTTACAGGGTGAAACTGCAGTAGCTACGACCGCATGGAGCGTCAATCGTCGGGCTGAGCTGCTGCACGCACTCGCTTCCTTTCCACATACATCAAAGAGTCGCGCCGTGTTGGTGCAACAACAACATGGTATATTACATTTCAGAAGAAAATAGCGCGAGGCTACTGTAAATTGGGAAATAACAAATTCGCTTTAAAAGTTTCTTATCACCGAACAGGCCACCCGTTTGCAGTGACGTGTACGGAGAAGAGCAGCTATCTTGCGTGGTCTTAGTACTGGTTCGTGCGTACGGGGATCTGTCGTCTGCAGTGTCTACTTCAGAAAAAGCCTGTGTTGTCTTTTTGTCGGAAACCTCAAACCTTCGGAAGCGGGTCGTTCTTTATAAAACCCAAGTTACCATAAGGGTCAAGCTGTTTTTCTAAAGCAAGCTATCAGTCTTCTGGGTGCAGCAGATTTCAGACGCTGAGAGTTTAGAGCTTTGTACATTGCAGTAATAACAACCTGTCAAATTCATTTCAGTAAACAGTAATACAACAGTTTTAGCAAATAATACACCTGTGCAACTTTCTAGATTACTGATGTGTGGCTTGCATTGGCTGTGTCATCTTTAACGAGAAATTTTCGTATACCGGATAAACTTCGCGAGCTTACGTTGCGCAGTTGCCTTGTCAGGAACTTCTCATAAAGCAGGGCATTTTTGAAGGTCGAATCTCGTTTTCACTGTCTTCAGCTCTTCTTGCCGCCACTTCTGTATACTACTCGATTCCTGGAAACGTAGTGGTATCTTTTTGAAAGATGCAAGCGAAGTTTCTCCATACGTAGAAATGTTACGCAAAGCCATTGTCGTGCCGTAACAAAGCTATATTCGGGCCGTGCAACCGTGCATGCTTGTCTTTTCACAGTGTTCTCACAAAAATATACAGTATGACAGTTCTATATGAGCATTACAATAATCAGACTTCAGCGAAGTTTCACTCACTCCGATTTTTCTGCTACAATCAATGTGTATATTGATGATAAAGCTGTACGCGTTTTGTAAATCAAAAAGATGATAGGATCAGCACTGTCTCAATCAATTTCGGCCAAATTTGAATGAAATTGAAAATAGTTTTGTGGCATCATCAGTCATCCGTAACTGCGCACTTGAAAAATCATCAAAAAATATACAAAATTACAAAGTACCTAACCTATACCGAGCCTGCTATAAACATTGCTTATGATATTTTAGATTTATGTCACTCATTCAGTTTCAGTTTCATTACACTCACGTTCGCCCATTTATGCTTGCTTGCGCTGGAGGCCACGCGGCTACTGTCGTAGTACGTGCTCATTGGTGACGAGTCAACAGGAATAGAACCCAGCCTAACAGCCCTGTTGGCGTGTGCTCAATCAAATGTTTATAAACGTTTTCACAAAAAATTTTGCAAAACTCTTTTATTTTTGCCATAAGACAGGTGGCATTTATAAATTACACTAGATTAGAGAGCTAGCTGAAAGCGGAGCCTTGATCCTGGCAAGCTTGATAGTACAATTGCTCGGCCCATCCTTACACTCCTGCTTTACTGATTTTATCCTACTGTATAACAGGCATGGCCTGAACGGCAATATTTACTCTCAAGATGGGGACGTGCATTCAGTCAGTAGTCAAAGCCATACCTGCCAGAGACTCTTAAGGAAGCTTTCGAGCACGACAGGCCCAAGAATCAAAGTATTATGGGGCCATGTACTTCGATTCAGGGCATTGCTGGACAAACGTTTCATAAAGAGGGCCGCATAAGTGGGCCATGAAAAGTCAAAGGGCCGCACATTTTAAAATCGGGTGGTGCGCTCTGAGATTTTAGAAAGCATGGCTATTGTGAACAAACAGATAATTGTTTTTTTTCTAATTTTTGCTCAGGGGCGCACAGAACCCCGTTTGCAGTTGGTCCACCCATCATTTTGCGGTTCAACCCTCTAAATAAAAATGAATGGCCTGTTGATGCAAATCTGTTCTTACAGATTATATGCTTCGAAAATTCTTGATAAGAAAATGCTATTTCTTGTGAGAGCTGGGAAGGTACACTGACGGTTTCTCCCAAAAATTTACATTGCCGCCATCTTTGCTCGAGGTTTCCTTTCAACATGATTGCAATCGTTTAAAGAGAAACTTTTAAGAAGCTGTTATGCACTTCTTTCTTCTTTCCTCAGTAAAAATTTAGGTCATCGTTAAACATTTTGTAGCCGGAGCGACTGCGAAGGCAAGGGGGAACAACAAAACTGAACTTTAGTTTTTGAAGATGTGTCAGCGAACTGAAGTTTACACAAAGCCATGTAATTCTCGATAACAATCAGTGGACTATAACTTCCACTGACTGAAATACACATTGCCGGTTGGCAAAGCTTATTAACATTATCCACACACTTTGAAAACGTAACGCTTCGATCGTCTCAGGACGAACGTGTTTGACCGAAGAGCCGATGGTGCGCTCAACACGGAATCGCCTTGTTGCCAGTGGGTTGGACTTGGAGAAAATTGTGAAGCCATAGAGTTCAGCTTTGATTCCTTGGAATGCAGCTGGCTCTTGATTTATTTATTTTATCCTTCTTGCTGTTCGTGGCGTTGATGTTCGACCAGATTTACAAATTAGCTCGCTGGAAATTATTTACTACTGTGCAGGGCGACGCAGCGTCAAGGCAGAAGAGCGAACGTAAAAATGCATCAATAATGCATGTAATGGAACGGATAGCGCGCTCTATTAGCAATTGCCTGCTACGGAAGGCAGATATATATCACCTCACAGTCGCAAGCCCGATAACAACAGACAGTTTTTTTGTCACGAGCTCAAACTATCATCGCGCTCCTTAGACGACCGTTATATCACCGCCAAAATATGCAATCCTCGTTTGCAGAAAATCGACAACAGGCGAATTGGAATTTGTTATGTCTGCCATGGCTAAAAGCAATTAAGAATGTCCTTTTCGTGTTTGTACGATATTGAAATGATGAAACAAATTAATGTGAACAAGTAAAGTTTGTGAAAGCACTGGTATAAATTCATTAATCTCGAATTTCATTTGCGATCGGCAAAATTATTTCTGAAGACCTGTGAGGCGCTTTCCGCTACTGGCAGTATGTGCAGATTCAAAGGCTGCGAGATATACAGCAAGATTGTAAAACGATTTGCCAAAATCTGTTTAAAAATTCTGGTGCGACTCAGTTGATTACTGGATACGCACAGGTAATGTGAAAGTTGAATAAGCGTTGTGGTACCACAGATACACGTTCAAAGGAATGCGAAGAGCAATAAGAATTGAAAAGCACTACTCTAGGTGTAAGCAGTTGAACCATTCAGCACTAAGCTCTGTTTCACAAATAGCTCCATTTCTGCTTCGTAGTGCAATTGGCGGCTTTTTTTGCAAACCGTACCTTCAGATTTGGCAAAGTAGTTTAATGACAAGTAAATCTAACGACGATGGATGATATGGACGATCGATGAAACCTAACGATGGATGATAAATCAAGGTTGTTGCAGATACAGCATGCTATGCAGCAACACGCTTTTCTGAAAGCCACGGCAAGGCGTCACGTGCATGTTCTGTGGCGTCATCGGTGATGTCCGCAGCTTGCTTACGGCCGCAGTCAATCAGCGTGACGCATACGTGCGATGCGACTGAACTTGTGGTCGGACACGGCCCGCTTTGATGCATAAACACCGTCGACTTGCGTTGTTTGTTCAAATTCTTTTGAACGCTCTCACCAAATTGCGTTCTGAGAACAGCACCTTGCAAGCTACAGCTGCAAAAATGGGCAGCTGCTGGTTATGCTGCATGTCTTTTACTCGATATTTAGGAAGTGCTGTAAAAGTACAGCACAACTGCTTGCGAAGATGTACCATTTAACTGAAACGCATTAACTCGCTCTAAACATAACAAATGAATGATCTCTGCTGATAGATATTGTGTAGAGGCAAGATCAGGCATGATAGGCATGTTTGGTTGGAGATCTTAACGACATATTTAATCAGCTCTTAATCAAAACGGAGTTTTGGAAACGTGCTGCATGTGCTCCGACCGGGAGCTCCTTCGAAATATGATTCCAAGGAAACGCAATATTCGAGGTAGCCACATGGAAGAACAGACCATTTACTTGGAGAAAACTACAGCAGAACAGGCCGTTTGCTTGGAAGAGACTGCCGTTTCACCTTGCAGACAAGCGTTAAAAAGCTACTTTCAAGCGTTGAGACCCAAGAAACGGTGTGGTCAATCAAGAAAATTTCAATCTTTTGTTTTAATAGAACCGTAATAAAATCGTGCCTTCCGCTTTGTTGTCTTTCTTTGCACTTCTTTTGCAGAGCTCCTAATTGCACGTGAAAACTGTTTATGTGAATTAGTAAATTATTGCAAATTAAACATAAACTAAAACAATGTCACGTGTGAGCAACAACAACGCTTTCGTAAAGCAAAGGAAGTAGCGTTTGCACTGAAGGATTGACCGACACCTCAGAGGCAAAGTAATCTCTATTTTTTCAACCTTTTTCAACCAAAGGGGGCTGTTCTTATCTTTTTTTGCTGGCCCTGACGCATCTGGCATAACGTTGGCACAGCTGATGTATTTTGTGGTGGCCCGTTTGCGCCATGCGAAAATTTGTTTTATTTGAAATATCACAGTATTTTTTACAACAAACTTAAAATACGAATTTGTCTAATCTTTATTTCAATTCAAAAATTTTCAAAAAATTTATTTTAAATTCTTAAAAACTGAAAAAAATTCCTCCGAAAAAGAGAAATTAAAAAAAATTGAACCTGAACCCAACCCAGCTAAGTGTTTCTCACTGAAGGTTGCGAATAAACCATGTTGTAAATTGATATGTCCCACGTTCGTTTTTTACTGCAGTGTCTTATCTTTTAAATCATCGTTTGTCTTGTTCCTTCTATGGTACGTTGCATGCATTCTCTCAAATAAGTCAAATGTCTTTTTCTTTGTTGATGTCGACTTTTTAAAATATAGCTGGTAGCAGAAATAACAAAATGCACGGCAGGAATTGAAACATTTCGTGAGGTGGCTTTGCATTTTCCATAACGCAGCCAGATAAACCTAGATACAGTGGATATACGTCAAAAGCGTTACGTGGAACACAAGACCACAAGCATTAAGGAAAGATCATGATGCGTTTTGCAACAACGCTTGTGTAGAGTTCTGTATATGCCGTAGGGCTCTTAAACTTGCATCAGAAAGATGGTGTTTCCTAGAATAAGATAAGCTACAAACGTGATAACTCTGACATGAGTAAAAGAAAGATTGCTTACCATTTCCAGGCCTCAGACACTTTTGCATTCACCGCATTGTAAGGAGAAAAGACTTATTGAAATAAATCTCAAGCAAAGCTGTGAAACTATTAGGTCATTGTTCAACGCAGTTAACTTATACTAGAAAGAAAACAACTGCAGTAAAAAAACGGACGTGCAACATGTGAATTTGCAACGTGGTGGCTGAGTTGAGCTCAGTAACCAAAAAGTTCGTCATGAAATTTTTAAGACAATTCTTTTTTCAGGTTCAAAGAATTGTCAATTCAAAAACCAATTTGAAAATTAGCAAATTTTGTTATAAAAATGTGTTACAGTAACTAGTGCTAGTTGTAGACTTGCAGTACTTATTTGTTAATTTTTTTTTTGCATCCTTCGCTTGCAATGGTTTGTGAATTGCCTCTCGCTGCTGGCCTCGGCT
>JGI24021J15306_10003906_pt1 | contig 17082 bp, 9 predicted proteins | sample Ectturendosymbi1_FD_15306 | JGI IMG/M metagenome (IMG submission 15306) | reverse complement strand
GAGCTAGGGCGTTGGTAAGGCAACTGAAATTGCTGGTTTTAGGCTGAAATCAAAGTACGAATATATCGTACCCCGGCTCTCAAAGTGTTAAAGGGTTAATGCACCTTATAATCCGGTGCGCTTAATGTATGAAAAACGAATACCCAGCATTCAATTTTTGATACTGCGGCTTATAATCCGGTGCGCCTTATGGTCCCGAGTAAAATGGTAACTACAGTCAGACCTCATTTACCCGAACTACTTTGTTTCGCCAAATAATGTCGGTTTAGCAAGGTATCGGAAAATCAGAATCAGGCCACAGGGGATTCGGAGTCAATCCTCCTTAAATTTATTTAAGCTCCACAAAATTTTGTTTTGCCAAGAAAATTTTTTATTAAAAAATATAATAAAACAGAAGTCTTGACCAACTAAAAATGTTTTGCGCCCCCAAACCTTTAGACCTAGGCTATGGGTCTAGCCTAAGCGAACGTTCAAAGGGGAAACAAACAAACTGTATTCTCAGACGAACTGTCAACTTAAACAAATATGTAGACTGCATGTGAAACATGACAAAATGAAACTCTCATAGTTGTTTTTGTTTATTAGCAGATTAGTATACATGAGTTTGTAAGCATTCAGAATAAGATTTAAACGCGAAAAAACTGTACAGGATACCTATAACTGCGTCCTGCAGGGTCTGCCACTGTTACATTCATTGTGTGTAGAAAATGGACTTTCACCCTTCCATTGCGTTTTAATATAAACCACTAAGTAACAGTTGACGCAATGTGGTTTAGCCTTTTTTTTCTATTGATGTGGCACATCTGTTCCTAAATTTCCGAGTAGGTGTCGGACAGCGAGGTTTCCGGATTAAAGGGGTGAAATGCGTTGGGGTAAATCTGTTCCTAGCAATTTGTTTCGGATAGCAGGGATTCCGGTTGATCTGAGTTCGGACAAATCTGATTGTATTTGTAAGTGGTATTGATCTCATTGTCAAAACACATAAGAAAAAATCTCCGGATCGCATGTGGCTTTGCGGGAGCCTAACTCTGGTGCCGAAAATGATAGAGAGCTGTTCAAACCCTCAAAAGACTCGACAAGTCTTGTAGTTTGCAATGAACAAAATTTTTTGGTCAAGGGGTGTGGATTTTTTGTGAGTGACTCATAAGTGGAAAACTTTTAGGCCACCTTGGCCCACTTCACCTGGCCCTGGGCCCGAATCGTTAGATGGTAGTATTTCACTGAAGTTGTTATTGGAAACTAGGCTACAATCCAAGTATTTTGATACTTTGAATGACCTGCTAGGGTTTCGGGTTCAAAAGTTATGATCTAAAGTAATACAAATATTTGACTAATTAGATAATTAATTATTTTGTTTATTTTAGATCATAACTTTTGAACCAGAAATGCTAGAAAGTTGATCAAAGGCTCAAAAGACTCAGACGACTTGAGCCTAGTTTCCAATGAAAACTTCAGCGAAATACTTTGGCCTAGCGGTTGGGCCTTAGGCCAGGTAACACGATCCAAAATAGCCCAAAAACTACTTCACTTATGATGTCACTCACAAAAAATCCGCAACCCCCAACCTAAAATTTTTTCGAGTGCATACTAGAAGACTGGCCGATCCATTTGAGCCCTTGAACAGTTCTCTAGCACAATTGGCAAGGGAGCTATGGTGTTGGTAAGGCAACTGACAACTGCTGGTTTTAGGCTGATTTCAAAGTATGAATATATCACACCCCAGCTCTCAAAGTGTTAATGTTTGCATTGCCAATGACCTCTTCCAGCCCTGGCCTGCCATCATGGGCTGTTTGTAAATAAATTATTGAAGATGGTATATAAACTTTCAAAAACTACCTAGTATTCATCCTATTTTTCAGTAAAACCACCAAGTAGAGAAAATATCAATGACTTCCTCAATCTTCAACTTTTTTGCAGTGTGGGTACTTGTTAATGGACTTACTCTTGTGCACAGGCAACTACTCCATTGGATCCTCGGGTTTTGGATAAGATGCTTCCTTATCTTGTGAGCTACTATGGCAACCCTCACAGTCGCACTCATGCTTATGGGTGGCAAGCAGAACATGCTATGGATAATGCAAGAGAACAGGTTGCTCATCTTATCAAGGTACTATAGCTAAGAAGCACACACTTTTATACCATGTGGAAAAGTATCAATAGGCAGTGATCTGTACCATAGCTTCTATGCTCTACCAAAGCAAGGCAATACTGATAAGCTGATGTATCAATGAAAGACATATACAATCATTTGAAACTTTGTTGTATACAGTATTGCTAAACTTGAGGATGCTTCATTTTTTCCACATTCTTTCAGGTTGTCGACAGAATAGTGAACAGTATATTTTATTAAGAGAAGTTGGAAAAACAAATTAAGTGTTTTCGAAAAAGTTGTCAAAAATTTAATCTTAGCATTGTTAGCAATGCCCTTGCACAAAAGGTATTAAACTACATAAATAATTTTCATGTCATGTAGCAACCAACAAATTTCATTGCTTGTCCAATGAAGCATAATAATTAATATTGGATTTAATGTCTTCTACAATTTTTCAAAGTTTTATTATCTCATTCTTGTGGAAACTTAAAAAGTTATAAATTTTTGAGTTGTGAGGTTTAAGCACTTGGGTTGGGGATAGTAAATTAATAAATAGGATAAAATCACATAAGTCACATATTCTAGCTGTTTATCATAGTTTTGAAGTTATATGACACAATTTGAGTCACAAAGAGAAAGATGGGGCCAACTGTTTAAAGCTTTTTATAAATTTTTTATGGCATGTGAAACAATCATCACTGCAAACTTTATGTGAAACTAAAAGTCTGTGTTTTTATTCTTCATTTAAGGTGTTCAATCCAGTTTTTATTTGAAAGGTGCTTTCTGATTGAGAGGTACATTCTTTTTTGAGCACGTAATGTTAAATTTAAATCAATGAACCTGTGTGCCTTTTGAAAAATGCTGCATTTTTCATTTGTAGACATGATTCTGTTCATAACTACAATGGACGTTTCACTAAAGTTGAAATCAGTAACTGCTCAAATATTTGCCTTTTTGCTAACAAGCTTTTTTTCTGAAATGCCCCATTAGTGTCTGCTCTTTATCAACAACATGTCACTTTTTCATCATGACTAAAGCAAAGACATCATCATCATGACTGAAACAAAATAATTAATTATCTAATTAGTCAAATATTTTTGTTACTCTCCATCTTTGACTCTTGATCTTCTGTACCTGTTAATGGTGTGCTTCAGTCAGATCACTTTGTGAGGGGTAACTAATGTGAAGGAATGTTTATCAAGTTTTAGCTGTGCTGATGACTTGATTGAATTAACAAATTTAGTTGTTTAGTACCTAGTGGTTGAATGAAAGTAAGTTTGACACATCCATTTAAAGTAAAACACTTTATTTGTAACTTGTACAAAAATTGGGAGTTTTTCTGGTTGGTGGTGTGGATGATTTCACCACTTACTTACCTTGCCAACGTCCCTTGAGAGATTATATTTGTATGTCTGTAATATGCTGGATGAAGGATTTTGGAGCAGATCCTCAAAGCTTTACCAGTCGAAAGCTAAAGTCTAATAAAACCTAATTGGAACATCCACAATCTAGACTATATACTGTATAGTACAGGGGTGGGTAATTAGTGGCCCGTGGCCCGCAGGAGCATTCAGGAAAAATCTGCAAATCTGAAATTTCCTCCAACTCATCACGGTAACTTTAGTGCTTAGGCTAACTTGGATTTATTAGATCGAAATCAGTGCATCCATGGGCGTCCACATAATTTTTTCCAGTGGGGAAACGTCAAAATTTGCTTGACATTTTCAGATTTCTGACGATGCAGTGCAAGTGGATGATCACAAAATCCTTTCTACCCCATTAGTGTGTGCTGGTTGAACCTCAATTCTCAATCTTTTGTCTGAAATGTTTTCTACATATCAGAAATGCTGTTTCTTTTCATAAACTGCCAAATATCCATTTTTTCTAACACTTCTACAAATAAGTATTCTTCGCATTCTATACTGCCTTTGCAATTGCGGTATAATGTGCTGACGTAACAATTAGTTGTGAAGTGCTTGCTATCGTGAGTATATCAGTCTTAGATCAAACAAAGGGCTGTTGTTCACTCGATCATGGAACAGTTAATAGGTGTAACTATTGTAAAGCTTCCATCGCAAAACTTCAGTCAAGTAGTAAGGTTCAAGTTGCTTTTGCGTGATATTTCATTGAGAGCATTTTTTTCTAAACGGTGTACGTTTGTATCTGCGAGAGAGTGTAGTAGACATATCTTTTCTCAGTACATATGTGAATGGACGATTTGTGCAGGTCAGAGTCACAGTCAGATAGTCAATGACAAAAAAGGTTGTTGTGTACAATCACGTAGGGTCATTTTATGTCAAATAAACCAAACAAATTGGAAAAGTCAATCCACCATTTCAGGTTTTCCTCAAATTTCATAAGCAGATAGAACTTTTCGTGCTGATTCCAAAAAACTAAATTTTATTGAAATTGGTTGAGGTTTCGCAAAGTTATGGACCATACAAAATGACTACTTTTTGTTGTCAATGAAGCGTAACGACTAGCAAGAAAATCATCAACTAACTTTAAAACTAAATAATTCTCACTGTAATCATTTAATTGTTGCGCAAACTTAACAAAAGGTTGTCTCAAGTATCCTTTCTTCAGTAGTCAAGAAAAATTTGTAAAAATCCATGCGCTTACCTGAATTTTGGGGTGAAGAAAATTGGTAGTCATCAAAATCACTCATGCACGACATAAATTTTGAACGGTGATAACTTTATGAGCACACATGCTATTGGCATGTGCAATATATCATCTGAAAGAGATGGTGGGTTGACTGGTTGGGACAGTTGAAAGAGAATGACCCGGCAGCAAAAATATCGTGTTTTTGTGATGCAACTTTTTGTTCGAACAAATTAATCACATGTGAACCGCCGTACATGGTCACCCTGATTGTCTCCGAAGTTTAGGCTGCCAAATCCTATCAGTAACGAATACATTATTTATTCAACGTTTCGGCTTAATCATCACGAACAAAAAATTGTTTACTGATGTATCAGTTCAGTTTTGACGTTCTTGACCGGTGCTTCTGCAAAGTTGAAACGATGGCATGTGAAACGCTACGCAGTTACACTAAGCGTTTAGGGGGCGTCGCAGTCACGACTTTGCCCGGGGAATTGCATTAATTTAATCCGGCCCTGGCCCTCGACAAAACCCGGCATTCTCAAAGTGGTCCTCGAGCCAAATTAATTGCCCACCCTTGGTATAGTATCTCTATGCCTGTAATGCGTTTTTTCTTGCCATGTGCATACATCTGTTTTTAAGGCTGATCCGAAAGAAATTATTTTTACAAGTGGAGCTACTGAATCGAATAACCTTGCTGTCAAGGGTGTTGCACGATTTTATGGGTATGTATTGCAAGTTGTAATTAACTTCAATTTCAGTACTATGGCTAAAGTTGTTCGGAATTGTCATCTTTAGTTTAAAAGAAGCAGTGCGGATCTGCTGGAGTTGAATAATTTTTTGCCTGTATTTCACTCTGGCTAAAGTTAGAATTACCCGCTCTTGATACAACGCATTTCAGTTCACCACCTTGTGCCTGCGTTTTCGTTACACATTTTCCGTACATCTCCAAGCGCGATTGAATATACTGTACTTACCCTAACTCCCTATGGGTTACTACTGTGTAAATCAACAGCACTTTTCATGTGAGAAAACTCATGGAATTCTGCAGTTTGAACCTCCCCTCGCACAAGTTTAGCCATACGCGAAAGTTAATTAACTTGTATTTTGATTGCACTCAACAAGTTTCAACGAGAATGTGATTGCATGCTGATTTATAATTAAACTATATATTCATCGATTCATCATAGTTGAACTGACCGCAGTGGGAATTCTTTTCTTGGTACAGTGACCATTTTGCATTTAATTACTGAGGGCTTTTTTACCGAATCGCCTGAACTTGGAATGATTCCGCAGCATCATATCGCGTGTCAGTTTCTTATATTGCATGTGAGCATTTCAGGTTGTCAGTGACTGTAAAATTTCGTCTCAGTTTCGTCTCAAATTTGTTTGATACTCGTTGCAGATCAAAGAAAAAACACATAATTACATCACAGATCGAGCACAAGTGCGTATTGGATTCGTGCAGGGCGATGGAAAACGAGGGTTTCACCGTAACATATTTACCTGTTCAGGTAAAATTCACGGACTTGCGTTAGTGTAACAGCACCAAAGTTTCAGCACTTGCCTAGATGTTAGCTAATATCATGGTACCTTGCAGAGCAATGGCGTTGTTGATCTAGATGAACTCGAAAAAGCTTTTCGACCTGACACCTCGCTGGTTTCTATCATGTATGTGAACAATGAAATCGGAACGAAACAGCACGTAGCTGACATTGGAGCGATGTGCCGCGACAGGAAAGTTTTTTTCCACACTGACGCTGCTCAGGCAAGTCATAATGTGACACTGCTGCCATAAAACCTCGTCCCCCAAGTGTTCTGATCAATATGATAAGTGCCTTTCTCGGAACTGGCATATGGTGCGCAACGTTGTTCATTTCGACTAAATCTTTCCAGTAGTTACATTGTTTTTTTGTGCAAATATGTCTGTTTCAGATGAAGTTGAATAAGAGCTTTTAAATGTAAATAAATAAGTTTGTTTCAAGTATAGCAGTCGGAAAGGCATGGAAGTATCTTTATGGTGGTGTGTTAGTTCACTTTTTCAGGCAGTTTCAGCCCTGCAACCACCTGCCACGCTTTAACGTAGTGGTCGACAAGAACTGCTGTCATTTCCTAAATCTTACGCCTGGTTTGGCCTAGGGGCTTGTTCTACAGTTCAGTTCCATTATAGAATGGTCTACCCCGCCCATGTCCGCTTTGTGCCGTGGCCCACACTGCTACTTCCGCAGTGAATGCTGCGCTTGTGGCAGGTCAGTGCCAGCACAGAGCGTAACGCTTATCTTTGAACTCAGCCATTGATGGCGAGGATGAAACTGAACAGGCCGCAAGTTTGTTTTTAAATTCCTCGAAAATCAGCCTGCGAGCTTCCGTATAGCGCGCAGTCGCGCACTCTATCCTTCTAGGCCAGAGGTTCGTAAATTCTGTCAGTTGCAGCCCATTTAGCGTTAGTCGTTGATACGCGCGTTTCTTCTAACCTAAAAAACAAATAAACAGAACAACACTTTATTTGACATTATCTTGCTAAATGCGAAGGATGCAACAGTTTTTTTGGAAACTATTAGTTTAATTCGAGGCTTTGTTGAAGTCAGCGCACATCGCAAATCGGCTTCACATTCCAGTTTGTTCAGAGATTTTGTCTTGTCCGCTTTGTTTTGATTGTAGTGTTTACAGTGAAATGATAATAAATTTACCAATGATAAAAACAATGTATTTAATACATCTCAACCATATGTCGCTGCCGTGCTCGCGCTTCCACTGCGAACCTTTCACACCCGCCATTAAGAACTCTAGGTCATTAGGCCGGATCATCTTGCAACTACGCTTTCTACGTTTTACATTTACTTTTTACTGGTGTCTCATTAGATGGTACTGAATGTAACGATTAAATTTTTGTACTACTTGCGACATGGGAAATTCATCAAAACATAGCAACAACGTGAGCCATTTTGTTTGAACTGAGCTCATGTTGCGGACTGCGGTAGCCTTGCCACCCTTAATGTTGCTTTGTCTGTGACAGGCTGTTGGTAAAATTCCAATTGATGTCAATGAAATGAATATCGACTTGATGTCTATCAGCGGTCACAAAATTTATGGCCCTAAAGGAATAGGTGCTTTATATGTGCGAAGAAGGCCTAGAGTTCGTCTGGAACCACTGCAAAGTGGGGGAGGCCAGGAGGTTTGTCTTATGTTCTACTTTGAATTGGATGTTTCATATTTTTTTGACACTGTGAATGTGTTTTTTCAAAATAAAAAACAAACAAATGCAAGTTATCCTGTACATTTTTTCGACAGATTTGATCACTTCATTGCATTTGCTTCATGCAGTTATTGGTTGAATAACTACATACATAGCCGAGATAAGACTTGCTATCACACGGTTTTGTGTGGTGCGGTTGGATAGTGTGGCGATTGCCTTAAGTCTAAGACAGTAGTCTCCGCGTTTATCAAGTAATTACGTGCCTGAACTTGGTATGCAAACCGTGATAAAGTTTCATTGAAGTTTTTAGCCAAAAGCATTTTACTGCGGTTTTCTGATGTAATTTATGAGACAAAATTTATGTTTTTATTCAGTCAAACACAGTAGTTTACTTGGATGGTACCGTATATACTCGTGTACAGGTCGCACCCCTAGTTTGTGATTGTCTGAAACTCCGTACTTCCTCTCTGCAGGTCTATTATCCTGTTCTTCTGCATAATCCACCACTTTCAGCTTAAAAGCTACTTCATAACTCTTTCTCTTACTCATAATTAGGGTTTGCAGCCATTAATAATTACGGTATATGTTTATTGCAAGTTATGATATGAACAGTAAGCCTGAAGTAAAATTTATGAGAAAGCAAAGTGCGTGCTGCTGACTTACTGAAATGGCTTGAGTTGTCACGCTTGTAATATTAGCTGTTGCGCTGTAACGACGTGCATCGTTGTATCACCTTAATCAGTAGATACGCGCCTAGAGAAATAACTTTGGTACCGCACTGGTGAATATTTGACAAAAAATTCAGGGAGTGAAGCAGAACAGCTAAAACACAGATAGCTTCAGCTTATTGGCTCTTCTTTCAGCGTGATAAATGAAGAGAGTGAAGTAGAACAGCTAAAACGCAGATAGCTTATTGGCCCTTTTTTCGGCGTGATAAATGAGGAGTGAAGAGAAGAACAGTGATGAATATATTTGGTGTTAGCATGCAACAGGTTAAAGTATGCAACCGGTACCGGTAATAATACCATTTTATTTTCGAATTAATCCGATCAGTGAGACAGAATCGAATCTTTTTGTGACCGGATTTGATTTGGACTGATTCTATGGACATCCGTTAAGAAGAGGAGTGGTGTTTGTATTTATGCCCAGTGTATAGGTCGCACCTAATTTTTTGGCTCAATTTTTTGGTAAAAAAAGTGCGACCTATACGCGAGTATACACGGTAAGGATGAATATTGCGCAGTGAAACAGGTCTTTCGTATGTCATTAACAATATGATCCGTTGAACGTGGAAGCAAATATAGACTTGTGAACCATGGTAACTTGCGGGGGTTTGAAATCATACCGACGTTGTGTGCCTGTGTGGTATACAGGAAGTTAAAAGTAAAACTCTCAAACCACTTCTTGCTTCAGAAACCATGCTGTGGTTTACTAACTTCGGCTCGGTTTTGTTATACTCCTGTTTGTACTCCTTTCGGAGTTGCGCCGTGGGCGCTGCGAAACGCGGCTGCTTTCGCAGTGAATGTCGTACTGGTTGGCGGTTACGAGTCGACGGCAGCCACTGCGCATGAACTATTTCCTCGCACCCACGCATTGACGCCGAGCATAAGGCTGGACAGGCCGCAAGTACCGTTTTTCAAGTTTTCGATATCACCCGAGCAGGATTCAAACCCTGTCTACCAGCTTGGTGGCGCGCGTTCAACCAACTGTACGGATTTGTTAACTAACACATCGAAATCTTCATAAGTGAATAACCGAAACGCATTGATTGATTTAAGCGTCAACTTCATTTTAATCATTGCAGCGTGTTAGAATCACCTCAAAGTGTAGGTGCCTACTGCCTAGATAGGTGTTTTAATATCATCAATGTTTTATCTCAGAACACTTTCTACATTTTGTTCAAAGTCACTACGCCTAACTAACTTAGGTGATAACAAAGGAAATTAAATGAACCAGCTTTGTAGCGTTAATGTCCTGCGTTCTTTAACTAAGCCCGTGACAATTTGAAGTGCTCAATCGATTTAACCACCGCTTTAAAAATTGTTTTAGCTGTCTCTTCAATATTTTAATTCATGGCAACTGATAGCCAGTCCTATGGATAAGGAAAATGCATCAGCGTGTGTGGAAATTGTTTTGATTTTAATGTTAACATCGTCTAGTAGTGCCCGGTGAAAACTTTTGTCTTTTTACGCTTTTTGGCCATTGTTTTGGTTGTGTCGACAGAGAGGTTTGAGAAGCGGCACAGCTCCGGCACCGCTTATCATTGGCTTCGGGGAAGCCTGCAGGCTTTGCGAAGACGATATGGAGTTCGACCACAAGCACATTGAGCTGCTCTCCGAGCGACTAAAAGACAGGATCACAGCTGCCTTGCCTGGTGTCATTTGGAATGGCGACTACGAATCAAACTATCCTGGTACTATAAGATTTTTTCAGCTTATTCTGGCTTTGAAAGACTTTCTCTCTGGTAAAATTGCTTGTCGGTCTGTATTTAGATACGTAGTAGAACTGGGTGTGCTCTCACTTGGTCATAAATGTACTTCCATCAATATGTCGTAATAGCTTGCAATTGCAGAATGCAGTTTATATTCAAATAGCAATAAGAAACTATTTGGAAAAATGTATGTAGGCGATACAGAACTTTTTACCAGCTTTTGATTCTACACTAGGCACGACGGCTATTCTCTTGTCACACCATGTTATGCTCAGAATAGCAGAAAATAAATTGCTATGCTCCTGTAGCCCACTGTTTGGCATACAGAATGGGAAACGTTGGAAGTACACACTTTAATGCAATTCTTGCCTAACATTCAGTCTTTTTTTTTACTCATGTGCTGGTGTCCTTTCAGGCTGCGTCAATATGTCGTTCTCACACATTGAAGGTGAGAGTTTACTGATGGCTCTCAAACACATCGCCTTGTCATCGGGAAGCGCTTGCACGTCGGCGTCACTCGAACCATCTTACGTTCTCAGGGCGATCGGCACAGATGACGTCCTCGCCCATTCTTCTATCAGGTGAGGAATGGGGAAGATTCCCAAGGAATAAACAAGCTCAGGTTTCTTATTTAAGTGATACACGGCACGATCAAGCTGGGCGTCGGAAGGATTTTTTCCAGGGAGGGGGCACTAATGGTTTTCTTCAAAAGTTTTTCTAGGGCGTGCCAAAAGTGGTGATTCCTACTCGAAACTAAGAAAATAACCTTTTTTTCTGCAAATTTAAAAATCCAGGGGGGGCCAAGGTCCCCCTGCCCCCCGACGCCCATGTGTGTCATATGTTTGACGATAGTTGTTTGCTCATGCTTCAGAGTACTTAAGGTTAGTTTAATGGGAAATTCAATTTTGCAAAGGGTTTCATGACAACCAACAAGATTCTTCGTCGTTTTTTTATGTAGACGATGTGACGCCACTACCTGACAGCTCTTATAAGCACAGAATTTAGGTTGCGTTCTGAATTCAAATACTGCTGGTTCTGTTAGACATATGAAAACCTTTCATTTTATCAAGCAAGTGCGAATAACTCAGGTGTAGCTGAGGGATTTGAGTACATCACTGGTTCTCAATCTTTTCAAGCATGTGGCTGAATTAAGAAACAAAATAGAGGGTCCGTGGCTCCATTCCCGTCGCCACGGGGGTGTTTGGTGGGCTTATCCCAGCTAAACAAAGCTCCAAGACCCCCAAATTGAAATTTGAAACATTATAAATCAGTTGAATTTTGTCAAATTTGAATGTCAAGCCCCCTTATTGACGACTCTCTGTCGACGGTTGCGCATGGCCCACCGACTGTGCAACTTCTTCAATGCGGCAACTGTTGCACATGCACAGAGCAGAAATAAAAACACCTAAAACAACATTTGATGACAAAACGTGCTCTAGAATCAATGCGAAAGCTGAGCCTGTTTATTGTTAGAAAGCATACGGATCCGGAGTCACTTCTTATTTTCGGCAGTAGCAGGAGTCTGCATGGTCTTAATAAATGTCATTGTTTAAGTTTAAACATTGCTGCATTTCGGTTGCATCGACGGTTGCCGGAATTTGAACCGAAGTCGAATCCTCAAACTTGAAAATATTTTGGACCCGGATCCGGATTAAAAATTTCGGGTAGGCTTGGAGTCGGAAAATGTGACTCCGGCTACCTCTGCAACGTGTTATAGGCTACGTGGAAATTTCCATGTGGCAATAATTTCTAACACATGGCGAAAAAGAGCATATTATGACGTAACTCAAGAGCTACCCTACGTTTTCGATTTAACGCAGTGATTTTGAACCTGGGTCATGACCCCCAGAGGGGTCGTGAACTACTTTAGAGGAGTCGCGAGTAGATATTTTATGTGCGCAGAAGTATCACATTTGGTTTATTCGAATTTTGTATGGGGTTGTTGTGTTATAGTGTGTTGCTATAATGCGTCGCGGTACGAAAAAGGTTGAAAACCACTGATTTCCAGGTTAACTTGTAAAACTCACTAAATTTCAATAACACTAGGCCGTGGCCCGTGAAAATTCTTCCGTGGCCCACAAGTTGAGAAACCTGGAGTACATAATCTGGCGAAAGTTCTAAATATAACATAGTATCATTTTCTACACAACACAAAACGAAACTACTTCCGCTTCTATTTCGCTATTTAAGCAAGAACCAAAATATGTGTCGTTCTGTTGCAATGGCCACGTAAGCCCTTTTGCCCATGTCAAACGGCATCCTAATTGGAAACGATCAAGATGTTACGCTCTCCGTCGTTCGGCAGTGCCGCTATTAATATGTTGTAGAACGAACGTCGGTTGTCTGATCTTGTTCCGTTAATATTTTCTTTGTCGTGCATGAACTGTGACCTTACGACTGGGCTGATTTTGGTACACTGAAGCTTGTTGGACGTATATCTCGTTTCTACTTGTTTGTTTGTTTACTGGCTGTGTGTAACTCGTTTTAGGTAGGCCCAAGTGCTACGTTATCAAAGCTTTGCATGGATAAGAACTGCGCTTCCAAATACAAATGGACTTGACTTGTAGCGGGAAAACTGTTTCCGACATATGTGTCTATTAAAACTGCGGATGCCTAATAATTTTCTTATCTTTGTCAGGCATTTATTATGAAGTAACGTGGTAGGGCTATGAGCTGTTACGTTATTTTTTACGCGGTGAGTTGCGATGTTACCTTTCTGAGAGGTACCATGTAGTATGTCCTGCTATGGCGGTGGCTTACATGTAGACTGAGGGTTTTCGGATGCCTATGTTGGATTTTAAATTCATTGAATTGAGAGTGTTTATGCTTTTTTCATTGTACGGTGTTGTTACTTTATTGTAACGTCTTTGTTTTTATTTGCAATTTCTTTGGTTTCACAGCAGTGCTTCACTTTTATTTTATTGTTTTACAAGAACTTGTGGGGGCGGTGACCCATTGACAGCTGCGGCCAGTTTTTTTTACAGGTTTGACGTTGGTGAACTTTGGTACATTTTGAGAAACCGCAACTATTCGGAGTACCGAGATGGTTATAAAGCGAGGTTTTAGTGTATTTTGGTGGTTGTTATGCAGCTTGCTTCTGCTGTATTTTGATAGACCGTTGGAAAAATTTGAGACCTTTTCGGTCCCTCAAAACACCTTGAAAATCACTGGCTACGGCCGTCGTTTGCTGGCCTGCATTCCTGACCACATGTTGTCTATGTGGTCCAGGTGACAATAAACTGAACTGAACATCAATATCAGGCGTAGCCAACCCGCGGCTCTTACGCAATTACCAGAAATCCCAGTAAATAACATGCATAACAACAAATGGCTTGTGAAGTTCTATGATTATCATGTTGGTGTGTGATATTTTACATTAAATCAGCTGAGCAAAGCTATGTGTGTGTAAGGATGGGGTGCTGTTCATGTGTGCCCATGTGTATGATGTGGCTCTTTGCGTAACACAGTAAAGAAATGTGGCTTTTGGTCTCTGACTGGTTGGCCACCCCTGGTGTATGTACTAGCGCAGGTGTGGGCAATTGGTGGTACGTGGAAGCCTTCAGGAAAAATCTGCAAACCTGAAAGTTCCTCCAGTTTATCGCAGTAAATGTTGGTGCTGAGACTTGCTTCCATTTCAGTTAGTAGGTACGGCCTTCTACAGTGGCCCCCGAGCCAAATTAATTGCCTACTCATGGACCAGTGCTATTAACCTATTTTTAATGCACTGGTTTTTATGGGGATTTATCTATAAATTGTCTTTCATTCACATGTTTAACATGAATAACGCATCTGTAATTTTTCTAGGTTTGGTATTGGCCGTTTCACCACGGTTGAGGAAGTAGACTACACCGTGAAACGTGTGATTGAAGAGGTAAATAAGCTGCGCGCGATGAGTCCTTTGTGGGAAATGGAGCAAGAGGGTATCGACCTTTCAAAGATCGAGTGGACGCAGCACTGAGACGCTTAATTTCGTTGAAACTCAATTTTCATTGCTCTCATCTTCAGACCACCATCATCAAGGATGAAGATGTTCTGTTACTGGTGTTTGTGAGCTTTGACCTTCGCAATGACTTCTTAAAGTTTGACTTTTTACAAAGTTCCAAATTATTCGATGCGTGGCTGCGTTTCGTGTTTAGTTGATATCACTTGACGTTTATCGGTTAAGAATATGTGGAATAACAGACAAAGCTGTCACTAACCTTCTCCAACCGTATTTTAAATAAAGTCGGGCTCAACGCAAGGTCCAATTGTCTGTTTATCGGCTTTTGACTGATGTACTGCCGAGTACGTGATAAAGTTTTGGCTGAGCTGTAAATTTTGTCAGAATTTTTTCTGGTTTCCTAGTTATAAATGCAGATTGTTGTCCGCCACATTTAACTGCCAAAACGGATAAAGTTTTACAAACCTGTGAAGTTTAATGCGTTTTGTTTTGCTTTTGTGTTAGTTTTTTTATTTTTAATTTTTTAGCTGCATTCTCTTATTTGTTAAGATAATACGTAAAACTTTTGTTCTGTTATTTTGTTAAATGCGCCTTCGTGATGGCTCTTATTCGCCAACGTTGTGACAAGCGTTTGCCACGTTTCGTTTAGTTTGTGACACCAGTCACCAAACACCAGTCACAAGCAATGTTTCTGTGTTAAACATGTAAAGTCAGCTTTCGTGAAAGCGTTGGTGGTTTTGATTGAAAACATCAATTACGGTAACGCACATTTGCATCTTACCACCCTATAGAAAGTGTCTTTGGCGTTTACGTGCTCGGCCCTTGCTGAAGGCACTCTTGTGACATGTTACAAATAAAAGTGTTACAAACGTTTTGTGTGTAAAAATGATGACATTGCCTCTTGACACCTTGAAAACAATCTCAATACATAGCTATGGAGATAAAAGGTAAAAGGCTAACAAAAATGTGCATCATGCTTGTTTGCATTTGGTGAAACCAAATTATTCTACGTATTTTTGCACTTTCATGACGCTTTGCGGTGGTAATGTAAACTGTATCAGGTCTGTGCCCCTCCAGTATTACCTGCAGTAGGTACGTCGTCAGTGCAACTACTGACAGCCTTGTCTGAGCAACATTGCATAAATAGCTTCCAGTTATGCGTGTCAGATGGTCAGTGGAAGACAATGGCTGAACGTAGCTAATTTTTAACGTGGGTCGAACAAGATGCCCGGAAGCGAGAAGTGCGGCATTGCTGTGGCAGAACATCACTTCGAAACATGGAGCAACAATGAGTTTGATTACTTCAGAATAGCAATGAACGGGTCTCTGGAACTGGGTTTAACGCAAGATATAGCACCTCATCTTTATGGGCTTTGCAAGCCTGCCATTCTCTCAACTCGCCAGCAATTCAATCAGATTTAGCTTTAATGATGTGCAGAACAGGACTTGGTGAACCCAGTTACTAACTTACCATTCAAACACAGGAGGTGCAGTCAGGTGAGGAAGGTGCAATCGCTGCAACCTGTCTGCTGCAATCAAACCGAAGCCTTCCTGTCAAGACACTGCAGGTTGTGGTTAGAAATCTGACCTGGAATTTGTTATGTGATGACGTCACAGCACTGTGACTCCGCATTCGGCTGCTGTCGAACTTTGCTTCCCACAACTGAACTGCGGCGCCAATATTGATAAAAACTAGTGATTTGGAAACAGAATGAACGGTTCGATTGATGCGAACAAAAAATTCGTGTCGTATCACCTTCATGGCGTTGAATAGCTTTTTTTAGCTAACTCGTATGTCTGAAGTTCCATGGCGTTGTGGAAGGGTATCGACAGGTTGGCAAACTGGGGTGATCATCCCATACCCAAAGGGATACGGAAAGCAATGCAACGTTTACCGAGGTATTTCTATCCTTAGCCTTCCAGGAAAGGAAAGTGCATTGCGGAATAATATGAACCAAAGTAGGAAGACAGCCAATGCGGTTTTCCTCTTGGACGTAGCACTATAGAACACATTGTCACTATCCTACAAATTTTTGAGAAATCTTGGGAGTATACCTTTGAGTAGTATCGCAGTAGTACGATGTCGAAGGCTGCCTGTTACTGGACGTCAAATCACTGCATTCCTGCTCAGAAGTCTGTGTTCGTGTCGGCGGAGCAGTGGTGCACAAAGGAGCAGAGGGTGAAAGTGAACCTCTAAAAGTTTTTGATTTGTCAAAATTTCGGGAAAAATCCTAAACATTCGGGCATAGAAACTTCGAAATTTTTTAACAATATTAATGAAATTACTGTGTGTACAAAAGAGTCTAAAGAAACATGAGTCTTACTAAAAAAAGTTTTGCGTTATTTGACCACAATTGATCTAGCCTGCTAACTTTACCACATGCAGTTTTGAAGGATATTTTTGTTGTGATGTAGCATAATCAATTTAAGGCAGGCATGGACGAACGACGGCCCGTTAACTTTTTTAATTCAACCACCTAAACTTGTTAAATTATATTAATAAACTCAATGCATTTTTCATAATTTTTGTAATGTTCCTTTTCCCCACAGTAGAGTGCACACGGTATTACCTCGCTCCATGTTTTTACTTTGCTCTTTGAAATATATATGTTTCTGAGGCTCAGGGCCGTCGCTAGCGGGGGGCAGTCGTACCCCGCGCCCCATTTCATGTCTGGTCCCCCGGTGCTACATACATCCAATATTGCATTTAAAAATGAATGAATGAATGAATGAATGGTTTATTGTTTCATATGACTCAGCCAACAAGCAGAAGCATCATAAAAGCCATCGCATGCAGTAAGCCAATCGTTAGCGAACAT
>JGI24021J15306_10003904_pt1 | contig 17085 bp, 9 predicted proteins | sample Ectturendosymbi1_FD_15306 | JGI IMG/M metagenome (IMG submission 15306) | reverse complement strand
TTTTTTTATCAGATGAAGGAGAAAACTGAGCGAAAAATAGTTTTGAAAGAAGTTGATGCTGATGGAATGATATTGGTTATGGAATACATTTATACAGCAAGAATAACAGTAAACAAAAATAATGCCATGCAGCTGCTCACCATATCTGATTACCTGCAAATTGATGGTATGATATGCTAGTTTTCAGGCTTTAAACTAGTGAAATCACAGTAATGTCTGTATTCTTTAAGATTTATGTTGCATTTATCTTTGATTCTTAGAAACATGTGGCTTGGACTAAAACCACCTTTTTGATTTGTTACACTTGTAATTTATCTTTTAAGCTCTGAAGGAACACTGCATACAGTTTTTCGTGCAAGGAATGAAAACAGAAAATATATTAAGTCTCAAAGCAGCGGCGGATATGTATCATGAACGGACTCTTAAAAAAAATGCAGAAATATTTGTTTCAACAAATATTGAAAATATCGTACATCAGCAAGAGTTTAAAGAATTCACTCTGGAAGATGTTTTGGCCGTGTTGGAAAGCAGAAAGTCAAAAGTAAGATTTTGTGTGAAAAGTTGTTGGTTCCTATTTCGTGATGCCAATATTTCAGATGAGCAATAAATTGTTAAGATGTATAATCACGTTTGTGGATGTCATAGATCAGGGGTGGGGAACCTGCAGCCTGTGTGAACATTTGATACGGCCCAGATCAGAATTTTCGTTGCCCAAGTCAGTGTAAAATTGCGTCAAAACGAAGCTCCATGACAAGCAGGCACTTTGATGATAAGTCTGGAGAAGCCACTCTTCTTCATTGTTCGATAATGTTAGAATTTTAGGATAAAATTAATTGATTTTGCGGCCCGCCAGCGATAGTGCACAGATCATGCGACCTGTGATAGGAAATAGTTTCCCCACTCCTGTCATAGATGAAACAGGTTTTATGTTCATTGCCAAAGTTGATCTGCGGGTATGTGGTGTTAAAGCAAAGTGAAACATTTTTGTAGAAAGCTCAAGACTTACCATATTAATTTGATTGTTAGCCACCCTTGATTGTAAGCCATACGAAATGGTGTTAAAAAATGAGTGTAAGCCGCAATTGCACATAGGCTACCTAAGCATCTGAGATACTTTAGCGTACTAGCACATTTCGTTTTTAATTGGCAACTCTTGGTATTCTGTTCATCATACTCCCTTGTGTGATGAATATGCACTTGATGCTGAAGAGAAAAGAATGCGAAAAGAGAGTTTGGTCAAAAAACTTGACCAAGCAAAGAGTGCGTGTCATCTATACCTTTCGATAAGGTAAAGAAATAAGAAATGTAAGCCGCCCTTTCTTATGAGCCACACGAAATCATTAAAAAAAGTATAAGCCGCGACTTAAATCAAATAAATTTGGTAAATGCAAACAGACAGAAAGAGCATGAATGCTTTGATTTTTCCCACATGCTGCAAAAAGTTGACAGAGAAGCAAAAGTAGTGCAGTGTAGATTTTAGTTGCTTGTTGAGAATGACTCAAATGACAAAACACTCACACAATGATGGCAATTTTTTCAGGGAAAATGGATTTGGCAAATAGGTAAAATACATCAAGAATTGGTGGTGTGACGTTTCACTTGCTGTTCCATGTTTGCAATGTTTTGTCGGTTGTATTGTTTCATGTTTCATATGTATGACAAAAAAACTAAGGTGTGTCTGTGTCACTAATTTCCTCATAAAACGATTTTTTCTTTATCTGTGTCTTTTCCATTGCACCAAATTTGTCATCCTAATAGCAATTTTTATCTATGTATTTTGGTAGTCTGTACATTTGCATGATGTTGCATTTATATTGTAAAACGATTTTTAGAGAGATTATGAGGAGCTGGCTTATGACAGTTTTGTCAAGTGGGCTGAACATGACAGATCTGAGAGAAAAAGTGCATTTGAGGACTTGCTTCGGACTCTCAAGCTTTATTTGCTCCCGTTGAGAAAGTTAGAAGAAGCTGCTAAACAAGTACTTTGGATTTGTGGTGTTTTTTGTTTTGTTTATTGTTAAAATGTGTTACTTTCAGTTGCTGCATGATGATAGGCATCTAGTTGGAGTCTGAAAAAGCCGCTTGTAGTGTGATATCGAGCTGACAGTAACTATTCAGTTTACATCAGTTTTGTTATTCTCGTTTTGTGCTCCCTCTGGAGTGTCGCTAGTGGTCAGTGGCGTCGATCTCTGATTGGTTGCGCTGTGATACGGACATCTAGAAATTCCACTGGGCTAGGAATATCTAGGAGTTTCTAGATTACCTTGGCATTGTGGGTGACATATTGCATGCTATATTGGTTGTGGGTCAGTGACAGCACTACGAGTTACTTTTTCCCTTGTGTCTACACTATTCACAGTACGCAAAAGTGCAACTGTAATTCTGATTAGTGAGCTGCAACTGCGCGCTAATCTTCTGGCTGCAACAGACAGTGTTAATCAATGAATTACACACCAAAAGATGGGACTTTCACATCCAGGCCCATAACCAGGGGGCAAAGCCATTAAGCTACCCTGGAAAAATTTGTCGGCTGTTGGACATTGTAAATATTGGATATAGTTTAAAAAATTTGGGCCCCTCATAAAACTCAGCACCCTGCCTTGTGTCCCAAGCTGGTTACGGGCCTGTTCACATCTCAGTTGTTCAGCTTTTGTGTTTCTGATCATAAATGTTCTCTGTTTCCAGAAAATGTTGCTAACAGCTGTTAGATAGAAAAGCAATTAATAGTATATTTGCATGAAGGAAACACTGCACACAACCTTAATCGTTCGAATTGCTCTAATGGGCTTGGAAGGTCTGAAATTCCCATAAACCTGGTTACCTCTCGGAGTGATATAAGTTTGTGTCAAGCAGCTGTTATGAGAATTTCACGTCAATCGATTTGTAGCTGTGCTCCACCTCAACATGTTGCTGTGCACCACCTAGACACCACTTTTTATGAAACATGATCGCTAAGCTTGTTTCTTCTCTATTGCGACATCAACAATCCTTGCGGCGTCATTGCCAGTTCTTTACATAGAAGCTGTGACAAATGTTGGTGCAGTTCAATCTTTCTTCTAAACCATACTATAAAAAACTACTTAAAAGTATATCTAACAAATTACAGAAATTTCCAAGTAAAATACAGACACTTTTACAAACAATCCACAGCAATCAAAATGTGAACATCGTCAAAAAAAGATTAGTTTTAATGTTACATTGTGAATATTATACATGCAAAGAACACTCAGAATGGCACACACTCAGAAAAAATGATTTTTTGGGGGTATCTGATTGTTATTTTTAACCACAACGGTTTTATCTTACTGTTTTTATTTCAATCACTCATTTTTTGCTTTCTTTGCCCTCGTTTTTAAAAGCCTTTCAACCTTTCATCTGTTAGCATTGCTTGCAGATGCAAGGACTGAGGATGCATAGTGTTATGTGAAATCAAGTTTTCTATAAAAATTTGCGATAGATTCCTTGCTTGTCTCACATGTGGAGAGTAGTTACTTGAATTACTGATTTGATTTTAACGTGAATTTGCGTGAGAAATTTTGAATGCTACGCAATGATTTCATTTTCCGTGATAAGTTAATTTTACACACTTTTTTGCTTCACTTAGCAATAAATGTTTTCAGGGCAAGATGACTGTGACGTTGGTGTTTGTTGTCTTGAATACTACATGCTTTTAAGGATTGCATTTTTTTAAAACTTCACAGCCGCTTATCACAGAAAGCCATACTTGCAAAGACTTCTTGATAGAACAATTGCTTTTGCGTCTTAAACTTCCTCCTCCTGTTGGTGCTAAAATCGAAGGTAAGTTAAAATTCGAACAACATATTACAAATATGGATAGATAACAGAAAGATCTTTAAGACCACAAACCCATTTTTTCATCTATTCTTCTTGAAGACATTACTTGTATTGCTGAAGTGGTTTCAGACAGTATGAAATGCATCAATTTTGCAAAATGCGGATGAAATTAGGCAAAGAAAATTTGCAATAAATTTGATAAATCTAAAATGTTAGATAAAGCTATAAAATGAACCATGTGAAGCTGGTAGCTGGGTTCGGCCAACATTTCAACATTTTTTGACGTTTGAGGCCTGTAATGCTAAATTATCAAATACGTGAGACCTCTAATGCTAAATTGTCAAATACTTAAAATTTGTATGGCTTACTTAATTTCGTTGCAAACAACTATCTAAAATTAGCACATTTTGCTACTTGCAATACTAATCGACGTCCAGACCATAAGCGATCTCTTAAAACGTTGGGAGTCACTGGCTACCAAAAAGAAAAGTTACATTACATTCGTTAAGATTGCTCTGGGTTTAATGTACTTTACGTTAATACATGTTCTCCAACACTAGTAGTTTGAAACGTTCTGTGGCATCACTGAGCACAGTTATACACATGAGCGTCAGAAGTGGGGGTCTTAGCCCCCCCTGGATTTTGAAATTGGTCATTTTTTCTATTAAATTTCTAGCAAAAGAATGTTTTCATAGTTTCGAGTATGTAAAATGATATTTCACCACTTTTGGCTCCCCTCCTTAGAAATCTTTTTGACTCTCCCTGGAAAAATCCAACATTTCCTCCCCCCCTGAAAAAATCCTTCCGACGCCCATGGTTACACGTCAGGTGCAGTCAGTCTCAGTTTGGTACTAGGAAGCAAAATTCATTCATGATTCATGCTGTAGTATTATCTATTTACCAAATCAGTCAGTATTACACACATGAGTCACGAACTGTGTGCAATTATAACAATTCCAAGATCAGGCATGTTTTGACTATTAAAATTGCTGTAGACTGGACTGGTTACCACTACAGAGAGTTGTCTTTGGTGTTGCAAATATTTTTTCCACATATGCAGTGCTTTCTGTATAATTTTATCAGCGAATACCGTAAAAACAATGTATATATTCGGTCAGCAAGAAGTTTTTGCTGCAGAAATCAATTTTGATGTATATGTTGTTGCTGACAAGGCTGAGTCTATTAATTTCTATAGGCTTGCGTTTTTTTGAAATTAGTTTTTAGTGCATATAGCAGTTTTGCTGTGTGATAGCAGTAACACTATATGATAGTAACAGTTAGATGCAGTTCCTCTTGCGAAAGTTTCAGTATCAATGATTTTTATCTTACAAGTATTACCACAAAATCAGTAATATTAGTTTTCATATTGGTTAAAAATCTTAGAAAATTCTTTATTGTCAGCATGCATTTCCGATAAAGCAATTCCAACGTGTGTTTCTGCCTTTGTTGACAGGTTTCAGCACAAATGAAAGCAAATCTGGCCGTGAGTTTCTGTGTAACAACAATACGTTGAAATGTAGTGCTGCAGAAAATGTGCTAGTCCCTGCAAATTGTTTAGTCTTGCAAATGGCTGCCACTTTAATGCCTGGGCTTGTTTGCAGTTGCTTGCAGAAAAGCAGTGACAGATACACAATATGGAGAAAAATTATAATATTTTTATGTCATTAAATACTGTTTGGAAACCTTTTTGTGATACTGTTATCATACCATTGTGTTTGTTTGGTCACGCTTCACTGAATAACATGCATTTTATTGTGAGTGCATTGTCTAGCCTTGACAAATGCATCGAAATTGTGGTTATCGGTTTCAATGAAGAAAATTTGTTAAGAACTTTTAAATTTTGAACTAAGAACTGTAAAAAACTATGAAGAAAAACTTTTCAATTGCAGAAGCAAACCTGTTTGTGTTTCACGGACCGCGTAGAATCAAGCTTTTTGATGTTAAAACGATGCTGTTCTCTGATTTACCGGTGAGTATGCGTGTCATCGTAATGAAACATGAAACCAAGAGATTTTATGAGTTATATCAAAATGTTTACTAAGTCGATCGAGTTGCTTGTGCATGTAAATCGCAAAGCGAATCAATGAAAACACTCCCGTTCAATTGCTACACAGGAATTCGTCCAACTAATTCTGTGGCAAGTCAGGCCTGCACCTGAGCTTAGTTCGCTTTGCTGCTGAAAAAGGAACCGAAACGTGTGGTCCTGCTTCAGTGCTTTCGAAATATTGACGTGTAACTGCGTTGTCTACTGGCACTTACACCATATACGTGCTATTATTGTGCGTGAGGTTGTGTAACCCGGTTGGGAAAACTTGAATTGGTGTGGAAAATTCTCCGTTACCGCTAGCAGGGCCACGTTACAAAGATGGTACGGTCCAACATTTTCTTAGTCAGGACCAACACCACAACCCACTGTACTCAATCCGTAACTGCCCGTAGGCGGTGTTCAAGAGTCATTCCAGCAACCCATACCGCCCATGGTCCACGTTTGCGAAGTTAATGTGTATTTGCTCACCCTTACAAAACAAAAAATTTCTAATTGGGTGGAAGTTGAAAAACAAACTCGGTTGAAGGCAATGGCTGCTCATCACGAGTTGCTCTTTTCAAAATTTCCATAGATTTTTGGAAAAGTATTTCATTCATATATCCTTGTCAAATCGCGTCAGTTGGATGTTACTGGTTCGACTAACTCTCTTCTTCAGTCTTAGATAACAGACAGGTGGCTGTTGTCCGGAAACCCGAAACTAGATTAATCCTCAATGGAAAAAGAGGTTTGGATTGATAAAAAATTTGTAAAGACTTCTTGATTTTTGTTTCTTTTTCAATGGAAATGTGTCAGTGTCAGAGCACATGCAATATTTGGTCTCAAACACGATTACACATGCATTGATTTCAAACAGACTATATTATCTGATTGCACAGCCAATTTCATAAATGCAAAATTCGCTTTTAACCCTTTAGTGATAAATCTCTGTTTTCTTTACGTACCTTAGTTGTGTAACATCTAGTTTTTAACTAATTTAAAAACTGACGAGCAATAGTGTAAGTCTTAAAATATCTGTACTTGCTAATTTTTTCAATACAGAAACACAAGTCTGGAACCTGGCGGAAGTATTATTTTTCAATCAAATATTCATGACCAGATCTTTAAGCATTTGCAGACACCAAAACTGGAATTATTGACTGTTACATAATAACTGTATTTTGAATCAAACTTATTACGAAATTCAAATGAACAACTTGCTTTGGGAAACGTAGCAACATATCTCTTAAGGTTTAAATTCCAAACTAACAAACTACACGCATTATTAGCCTACATGAGTAATCATCGTGGAAGGCTTGAGCTTTTAACAAATTGTTTATTATTTATGAAAAAACTAACCCCACCACTAGAAAACACCTGTAGTTAACACTTTTTAAGCCGTTTAATACCACAATAGATTTGACGTCAACTAAAAAGACTAGCCTAACCTTGTCAGCGTGGTAATAAAATCTGAAAACGGTGCGTAATACATGACTCGCGTAATTTAGTTTTTTTTTCTCCTGTCACATATTACGGTGATTTTCCACATGCGATCCAAATTTCTCAAATTGGTTGTAGAAGAATAGGCCCACATGTATAAACTAACTATCATAGCCAACTTTCACTCAGCTATTGATAAGTTACAGCCTAGCGGTAGTGAGCCAATCGCAAGTGAATCCTATGCGCAAACAACCTTTTATCCTACCTATAGCCTTGTATCAATTAATGTTTAATGTGTTTAAGACAAGATATAATACCATCCTTAGCATGATACATCCAGTTATAATCTACTTAGGTTTGTCTAACTGTCATATGTCTAAAACAACTTTGCTTCTCTAAAGGTGCTCTAAGTTCGGCGCAAATCTGCCTTGTGTTGATGAACAGCAGCGGTCCAGTAAATACAAACCGCTTAAAAACGTTGAACATGCCTCCAAATCATCCTCAGCGTACCGCTCAAACGGGATCATAATCGATCGGTGCCATCTCTGCCAGACTGACCACGGGTCAGATTTGTAATGTCCGGTTAAAAGATACCGATCACTCTGCAACCACAAGAAAGTTTTTGACGAGTTGTCTGCTAAAATAGCAGGAAGCAGGCTAAATCAGCTATAGTGGGGAGAAGGGTAGCTCTATTCATTTGAGAATGTATGCCAATACATGGCGACGTCCCATAAGAACAACACTTAAAGGCAGGCCCGTAACTAAGGGGGCCAAGCCCCCCTAGAATTTTTTTTGCCCTCCTGGAAAATGTGTTGGAGATACTTTCAAACTATTGAACATAGTTTAAAGATTATGGGTCCCTCTCAGAAAATTCTTCTCTCCCCCTAGTGTCCCAAGCTGGTAACGGGCCTGCTTGGAGGTAAAAGAGAAACAAGAAAAAGTCGTGAAGATATATGGCTGGGCTTTTAGATGATGAATATGTAAAGATGTGCCGCAAAAATGCCAAAAGCAACCGACATCCAAGCGCGCTTCTAGCTTTTCGATGAGAAAAAAAGCGGATAACTGTAGCTTCTTGTTTACCTGTGATACTTACGGATTTTATATTACTGAATTCACTCCACACGCGACGGCATGTTTGAGACTTATTTGCTCAATACTAAAGCGATTTGTTTTTTCTACTCGCTTCACCATGTACGTTTGAATTGCTCAGTGTAAGATCCACAGTAACACGAGATACGCCGCATGCGAACTTCGAGGAAATCTTTTGTTTGCATGCAGAACTACTGTAGTTTCTAGGTGGTTGCCAGCGTGTTTTCTTCAGAAATTTACTCAAGGTTTTAGAAATACAGGTATTTACAGTTTTGAAAATACTATATCACTAGGTCTTAAGGTTGTGGTATCGGTAAAGCAGCATATTCTAATCTGAAAGAACGTAACGGACGTAATATTGGCATAAAAATCAAACCTGTGAGATAATAATCAAACCTGTGAGATAATAATCAAACCTGTGAGATAATAATCAAACCTGTGAGATAATAATCAAACCTGTGAGATAATAATCAAACCTGTGAGATAATGGCCGTGATTGAGTTTGGTCCCGTCTTGGTCTCGCAAGACGCAAGTCTCGGCCTTGGAGAATGCAATCAAATCCTTTGTCTCGAGACTAGCGATACTTACAACAGTTTCTTAAACAGACAGAAGTTGGTTGAAAATGCCCCTTGTAAATATGGTTTGGATTGTTTAAAAAGTAAATCTCCAGTAGCTCAACCTGCTCACTTTTGAATTCATCCTTAGGCAAAGTTCGATGCACTTCCATAAATTTGAAGATAAAAAGTGCTGACAACCATTTCTCAATGCTTCGCGAGAATTGCGGAAGTAGTTACGCAAAACCTGGTGGCAAACTTGGCTTCGCTCTGACATAGCCCTGCTAAATCCTGTTTGCAATAAAGTACAAAATTAAGCAAATTAGTTCTTTAAATACTGGAAATGAATCTGGGTATCACTTTCTATCCGAAAATTTTTAAATCTCGGGTCTTATTTCGTCCATATTTCTGTTTTCTTCTTGTTTTTTGTTGACTGATATCGGTCTCTGGGGTTAAAAGTGAGGACTATATCACTGGAAAGTAGATCGGTTCCAGTTTCTTTAAACTGCTTCTGCCCGCAGTGTAGTTTTTGTGGTAGTACGCTTTGGCTTATATGTGCAGGACAAATAATACGTATCTATTGCACATCTATTAAGGTATAACTATTTTAAAGTTATACTTTATCCTGGGTTCATTAGATATGTAGACATTTCAGGTTGAGGCAAACCATCATACAGTTGATGTAAAGACACAAAACGGTGATTCAGCGTTAACTGAGACCAAGGGCGTACATTTCTTTTCGTGACTAGGGGTGGGATGACCAAACGTATTGTTGCCTGCAGGCAGAATGTCATGTTTACGGCAGAGAGAATGGATTTTGACGTTTAGTGAAACTCTATTAGCGGAGAGCACGGTTCTGAAAACCTTTGAAACTTGTAGACTTTCTTCGAGCCGACTTCTGTTGTGTTTCCACATCGGCTTGGTGAAATTAATAAAGAAATGTGAAAATAGAATGCTCTGTGCACACGAGCTATTTGACTGGTTGTGGCCTGGTACAAACTGCTGTGAGGCAAATCCAGGTGGGTGAGTGCATATATTGTCCCTCTGGCGAAAAGGTCGTGTGATAATATCCCACTATCTCACCCTATTCATACGCACCTGACTAGGACGACAGTTCACAATTTTTTTCAATATCTTTCGAGATATGGTAAGTCAGCAGTGTGTACTGCTTGTTACTGCTTCAAGCGATGCGAGTTTTTTTAGGAATGCGAAATTTGTTCACCGCGATCAAATGTTCTCAGTTCTAGCGGTTTTACCCCTTGTGTGGCATTCGTTTCTAGGATTTTCCTCATGATTGTAGCGATGGCTGCGTTGTGGCTGCTTGCAATAAATTGTACGTCATTGGAGGGGATGAGCGTCCCAGGTCAATTCTCAGTCTGCATCACAGTAAACCAGGCGCCAGGTGGAAACAAGTAGGATCTACCATCGATGAACGCTGTGGCGCAAAGGCAACATTCCACAATGGTATGATGTATTAGTATTGATATCAGTTTTATCGCAAATGTTGAAGGTGTTTCTTTGAATATGTTGTAATTGAGTTTTTCTTTGCGAACTATTCATCTGGCATGTTTCTGAATCGTTGAATTTTTGTTGTTAGGCCTTATTTATATTGTGGGAGGCAACACCTCATCTGTGGAATGCTTTGATCCGGCAGGGGATGTCCCTCATTGTGTCAAAACTGCATCTGTGTCGCACGCATACTACCGCTTTGCAATCACGGACTATTGTGGTAAGTTTGCGTTCGTTTCCTGTGTAGTCAATGCATGAAGAGCGCTGCAAGCAGTAACAAATCACGTAATTTTTTAGCAATAGCAACCTTTAATCGTGTTGAACTGTTTTTTCCTTTCCATACATTTTAATTGGTATGCGAAGTGAACTAGATTTGTAAACGTATGTCAAATTTCTCAAGTGGAGTTAATCGTGAAATTTAGTTGGCTAGCTCAAATAACTAGCTGCAAAGCCGCTGGCATTTGACGAGCTTAGATGGACTGACAAGGATCACGCTAGATGTGTAGTGTGTGCGTTATTGTGACGAGTGAAAAGTGAATAGCAGGTAACTGAGCAGTAAGTAATGTACCCTAAACCAGTGGTTCTTAACCTTTCTACGCACTCGTACCCCCTGAGCTTTCGTCAAATTTTCTGGTACCCCTTGTCTGAAATCAAATAGTAATTGATACTAACACAATTTCATTGCAACGTTATAACAAGAACAATGAATTTACAGTAAAGTACACCAACCATCAAACATAGTTAATGGCTCTTTTGTTTGTTTTTTTTTTTCAATAATCGTGCTGCAGTGAGGCTCTTTGTTGGAGATAGCCACTCGCACGTCTTCATCAGGCTCTGAAAGGTTCCTGGCCTTACTTTTGAGGTGTAAGAGAGTTGAGAAACCGCTTTAACATACTGCGGGCCGAGAAACCGCTTTAACATACAGCTAACTGCGGGCAAGCGTTGAGTTGCGTGCACCAGAAAGTATCTAACTGCATTAAATGGAAATTCATTTTAATTTTTCTGCTGGCTTTCATTTCAACTGGATCTTCCTTCATTCCACCATTGTCATCCGTAGATTTTAGGTTCAAAACAAATGGGTTTTCCATCCAACCGTGTGAAACGGAAATCCTGGCTGAAAGTGTCTGTGGAAGGATTGCCGTATAACACCTGCAAATGCTTTTATATTTTAATGACAATGGGTAAGGATGTTTTTCCATTGGAAACTACATCAAGTTGTAGAAAATTGGCATAGTTTCCTGATCAAATGAGACAAATACAGCTTGAAAGTTTATTAGTGAAGGCAGTGATCGTTTCCCTAGCTTTGATCATGTTCATCGCCGTTCCCTGAATGGAGGTGTTAAGTCGTTGAGGTGGCTGAATATATCTGAAAGGTGGCCTATGCCAGAGACATAATGAACTTATTTTCAAGGTGCTGTGCTATGTCACTACCTCGTATCTCAGGAACTGCTCGATTTCTTTGCGCAGCCCACGAACACGACTAAGCACTCGACCACGGGATAGCAACGGCACTTTCGTGTAGTAAAGAAGAACATTGTGTTGAGCTTAAGCTTCGTTACAGAAAACTCTGAACAGACCGTGATTCAAGGTTTGGCCTCTGGTAAAGTTTACTTCACTCACAACAATCGACAACACATCTTTAAAATTTTCAGGGCATGTATGCCTAAAAATTTTGGTGCTTCGTATCCCCATGGGGTACGTGTACCCCGTTTAAGAACCACTGCCTTAAACCTTCCTGTGAGCTTCTGTCCATTCACTTACTTCAGTGAGTTTAGTGGCAAAACTTTAGTAAGGTCAATAGGCACTAGCGTACGGAGGGGGGAGGCCACTGTGCCATGGCCGCCCCCCTCAGACCCTAAAAATAAAAAAATGTGAAAACAGTATTGTCTGAAACGTCCTTCCAGAATCCACAAAAATGCGTATTTTTGGTGTAATTTTGCAAAATTTTCCCGGGGGCATGCCCTCGGACCCCCCTAGAATGGTCGTGCCTTTCGCCCTTTTCCTAAAGTTGATTTGTGACGTCACACGATTGTGACGAAACTTGGCCCTCCCCTCGGAAATTTTCTGCGTACGCCACTGTCAATAGGCATGTAGAAATGAACAAGTCAATTTGGAATTGAGGTTTGGCTGAACACAAACATTGCTACTTAATCCAACACTCGGTTTGTTTGAGATGCAGCTATGCCGTGCAATATACAAAATTCATGTTGTATAGAGTGTTGCGGGAAGAAAAAGTTTGGAAAGCACTGATCTAGAGCTTGAAGGTGAAGTCAATGCAGCATATTAACCTCCCGAACAAGAATTCAATTTCATTCTGAACGGTTATTGCCAACTTCGTTAGTAGGTGCGTAGCAGCTATAAGATAGGATCTGTAAGACTGCTACAAGATAACAGTTGGTTGTCTTACAAACTGCAGTTATAACATGACTGGGATGAGGCAGTTCCGGAAACGTGAATCCACCGTGGAAGGTGGTGAAGTCTTGTTGACTTGTCACGGCCGACACTGCGGGGTTTTCGGAAGAGCAGACTTTAACACTCATTTCATCTTTTAAAACTGCCTTCTTAACCTAAGAGCTGTGTTGGTGGCGGTGACTCGAAAGGAAAAACATTTTTAGTTTCCTTGGTTCTAACAGTATCCATGGTTGGAGCATTCACAAACCGGAGACACGACATTTTGGTTTCCTTGCCATCATTTTGCGCCATCTTGGTCAAGGAAATATTCTGTATTTGCAATCATTGGCTTTCGAAGGTGGAAGAAAGCTCAAGATTCCCACTCCGGGCTTAAAATTACACGTTAAATCGGAAACCCACAATTCGGCAACGATGCGATGGACTGAATTTATGTGGATGGTTGACGGTTCAACTTCGGCACATCAGATAGTAAGCGAATCTCACGCGGAAAATGTGCACGAACATAGACATTGTGTTAAAACAGTTCGAGAAGTTCTTGCGCTAACTGCTACTCAACATGTGTGGTCGCAGGGAAGCGAGCATTGATGAAAGTGCCACTGCCGGAAATTTTATGCGAATCTTGCAACTGCGTAGCTAGACATGTTGAAATCGTCATGAAAAATGGCTTCTGCTCAGTAAAATGCAAAATACACCAGTCACCAAAAGAATTACAAAATGAGGTTATTGACGTTCTTAGTGGATTGGTGCGACAGTCTCTTGGATGAAGTTCATTATGAAGAGTATTTTTAAATAACAGTGGATGAAACGAAAGATGTATGTGTTACGCAAGACAGAAATGATGTCCTTCATCTTGAGATACTATCCTTGTCAAAATGGTTTTCAGGCAAGCATTTTTGGAATGCAGACCTTCTGTTGGACTAAATGCTGATAGCGTTAGCAAAATCACTCTGAAGTTTATTAAAGATTGTCGTTTAGATCTAAGCAACCCACTGTAGTTGAACAAGAGTATGACGGTGCAGCCGTTATGAGTGGTGCAATACGCGGCGTTCAGAAAACCATACGCGGCAAAACGTTCCCTGGCTTTTAAGCTCATTGTTCTGCTCATCGCTTGAACATCTGCTTGATCGATGCTTGCAAAGCAGTTTAGAAGCGGAAGATTTTTTTCAATATGGTGGAACGTTTATATAGCTTTCTACCTCTGTTGTTCATCGCTTATTGATGGCCAAGCGCAAAGGAAACTTGTACCAAAGAGCAGCCTGTAAAGCTTCAACAACTTAGTGATACTCGTAACAGGTTGCGAGGCTCTTTTGAATAGAATCTGGGCTGTAGTATCTTCTCACAAGGAAATCAAGTGTCAAGATTCTGGAAAACGAGCAGTTGAGGCAACTGGAATTTTATGTTTGCTTGATAAAGATTTGTGCGCATGCTGCATTTCATCACCGGCATGCGACTATTGCTGAACGATTTTGCCGATTTTTGCAGTCAGAAAATCTAGACCTCGCTGCAGCATTAGATATATGTTTTGGTGGTCACAGAAGAGCTCCAAGAAAAACGCGAAGGTGGAAATGCTTTTGAGATGTTGGAAAGAAGTGCTGCGGAATGTTGTGCCAGTTGGAAAATTCCTGCAACAGAAACTAAACGACGAAAAATGTTGCCACAGTGACTGAAAAATTGTCGTTATAGAGAAAGGAATAACGTCGGAACAACCAGAGTCATCGTTCAGAACAGATATTTTTGCCAATTTTAGGTTGCTTGCTGATCGAGCTTAAACGCAAGTGTGATAGTGAAGCCAGCATCACGCGTCCAGTCCCTAAAACCTGGAAGTAAAATGTTTTTTGCAAAAAGTGCACAATTCAGAGAGTGGGAAAATGATTTCACTGCAACAGCGAATTCTTCAAATATGAGATGCATCAGTTCAAGCGACTGCTGCAACATGGGAAAGTCAGTTTAAGCAGTCTGAGGGAATTGGAAGTGTTTTTTTTTATCCTTACCACGAGGCCATTCTGGAAAGCTTCAAGCTTCTAAGAACTTTTATGACCGTGCCTGTTACCACCGCGCAGGCGGAGCGGAGCTTCTCCAAAGCGCATGTCATTAAGACTTACGAAGTCGCATGTCTTCGCAAAGACTCAGCACTCTCGTGAATCTGCCTACTGAGCACAGCATAGGGCTAATGGTCTTAAACGAAAAAATGATCTCGGTAAACCGGGAAAATTTACTGTCACTCCTACAAATGTCTTATTAATCATGCAAACATGCGAAAAGAAACAAATCATTGTAACAACCGGTTTCCTCTAACACAATTTAATCCACCTGTTGCTGTGAACAGTCGCAATTCGTCGACAAACATATCCATTTTAAGGATTGCGAATAAACATCTCACGCCGTACCGTAGTCAAAGTAGAAGGTGCATAATTTGCAGCACGTTACGCAGGTGACTTTCTTAGTTATGTTGTCTTTTTGCGGTGTCGCTTCGTTAATGTAGCATGCATCTGCAAACAAGACTGCCGTCGCGATATTTTGTGGCTGAAGAATTTAAGCTCCTGGACACGATTCTTCAACACATGTTTCTGTCTGGTAAAATGTCGATTGAAGCGCAGGTGCGTTTTCGCGAAGGCTTCGATTCGTTAACATCTTTGAGTGAAGCATTACGTAAATGTTTCCGAAATGCATTTCGGCGCAACCTTTCTAAGGATACCAGCGAGGTCGATATGGCGAGGCGTAATCATGTGACGTAGAATAAAGTGAAGTCATCCTGTTGCAGGCAGAACGAATCTCTTATTTTGAGGTCCTACAAAAACCATTGGCTGCTCTCCTCTTGTTGCAATATCGGCCCTCCTCCAATTGAAAATGTCTGGCATCTTCTCGAAGTTGCGGCTTGCCCAGTTCAACAAAACAACAATTAAAAGCACCAGGTTTCTGTAGGCTTTCGTGGAATCAGACGACTGGGCTCTGCTTTCATCTTTTCGCGATGATTCAAACTTGCATGCAAGTAACTTCACTCCACATGCGAAACAAGCGAGGAATCTATCGGCAAGTTTTTAATAGGAAATCGATGTCACGTAACACTGCGCATCGTCAATCTTTAAATCTTATTCAGATAGTATACTATTAAAGTATAATACTGTTTAAGGACTGACAGTGCGTAATGTTACGTGAAATCGATTTCGTATTTAAAGTCTGCGGTAGATTCCTTTCAGCACCTATTAAGGCCTCAGTAAGTTCAGCCGCGTAGCAGTGGAAGGGGTGCAAAAGGAGTTGTTGCCCCTTCCAAGTTTCTGGGAGCGCAGATTTGTTTGTGAAAAAAAAATCGAACGACCTTTAAAATGTCACAAAATACTCAACACTATTAATTTCAAAGATTCTATTTTCTCTATCGCGTCATACTGAAGTTCGGCAAATAAGCCGTAACCATGACAACTGTTGGATAATTCCGTTTTTTGTGAGAGATTAGCACTTACGCTGAAATGTGTACGAAGGGCATCTCGTATGTGGTGGCGAAAGACTTCGTGATCAATACATGGAATGTTTAAATGATGTCAAAGGAGAGTGGGAGTCTGTTTTTCAGCCAATTCCTTTGATCCACTCTGATCCGCTTTTCGCTACCTCAGGCGTGGACCTGTACGCTTTAGGTGAGTCGCAAGCATCTCTCACTGTTTCTCAGCAACACACACGTTTACAAGGCGATAATTCAGTGTGGTTATTGACGGAAAAGATCACCATGTCCAAGTGTTTCAAAATGTCTTTGCTTTTAAGGGAAAAGAAACGCAGAACTGCTTTCTCGTTTCAACATGTGGTATGGAGCTTCGTGTGTGCCTTTAATTTCATACTCAATATTTTTTTTGCGATGTCGACTTTCAGAGTATGTGAGACTGCTCCTGCTTTTGCAGGTGGTGAAGCGGAATTTGCTTGCGGCCATTTTTCAAACTTTTTTGGTAAAATGCAGTACAGGGTGGTCCAAAAAAACGTCCTAACGTGTATTTATTCCCAACCTTGTGTTTCAGAAATTTTAGCTTTATTTTTCAGGCGGTGTAGACAGTCGGTCTAGGAAACTGTTGTGACGCCAATATGGATAATAGTGATCAATATACTATGCAGCAGCGGACAAATACAGTTGAGGAGGCGTACTTTCAGGCTCGTCGCCAGGATTTAGCAGCAGGGGGAGCCAAAAACCAGGAGGGGCCAAAAACCAGAAGGGGGGCACATTTTTAAAATACAGTATTGGATGTATGCAGCAGCCGGTGGGCCAAACGTGAAATGGGGGGG
>JGI24021J15306_10003902_pt1 | contig 17088 bp, 9 predicted proteins | sample Ectturendosymbi1_FD_15306 | JGI IMG/M metagenome (IMG submission 15306) | reverse complement strand
AATTATGAAGTGGAAACCATTGAAACACTAGTTAAGTAGTTCAAGCTTCAATAATTAACCAGATAGATGACAAGTATTTGAAGTGAGTGTTAATTTTAAATTTTTACAAAAGACTCATTTGAAATCTCCAAGGTCAGGAGCTGATCACCTCTTCACAAATATTGAATCGTACTTTATCCATGTGCTCAGATAAAACTCTGAACTATGACTGTGCTAAACTGAGCCATTAACATGAATGAGCAAGCAAATCGTACAAAAAAATTAACAAGATGAACATTTACATTACGCATAATTTAGGCTACCAATCCCTTTCAAATTTATCACATAGGCAACAGAGATGCAAAACAATGTAGGTTATCTTTAAAGCTGCAACCAGAGCAAACATCCAACTTTGTTCAGTATGGCTCCAAGCAGAGGTTGGCCTATGCAAGCGGTGACTAGACTAGAAATCTGCACAATGGCAATAATCACTGTATTGTACTACTGCACATTACTTACTTCTAACATCACCGTCAAATCCTGTCACCAGGCCTACAGTGTATAGGTCATTTCGCCACACTGTTACTTCTCTGTAATCTGTTTTGTTAACCATGGCTTTTTGTCATGTATCTTGTGTTATTGCCCACATCATTAGCCCAACATTCTTATAGTTACGGCATGGATTCCGAATTGCATGGGCCAACTTTCAAACCATCATTAGTGGTGAAATGCTCGGCAATCCCACCCAGTGTCACACTTCTGTGATATATGACGACACTGGTCAAAAAACACGTCACAATTAATTCCATTCTGTTTGCCAACAACAAGCATCATTACAGAAATTAGGCCCCTTAAAAATTTTGACTGGCTCCTGCACAGACCTTAATGTTGACTCCGGCTCCTGCTCCGACTCGAACCTAAAATATTGACTCCGGCTCCTGCTCCAGCCTAAAATGCAAACTCCGGCCGGAATCCACTCCGGCACTTCGGCTCTGTGATTATCTCTGGTCCACGTGCAAAAACTCGGATGGAGAAGATGCGCATGCGCAGTGCTACTTCGGCGCTGCCATTACCAGCCAATGACAGAAGTACTGGATTATTTCTAGACATGTTCCACACAGTATCTACCGGGAAGTTCCTAGTGTTTAAAACAATTTTTTTGTACAACTAGAGTTTCTGTTTTTCTTAAAGTTTGTGCTCTTTAGTTTGTGCTTTTTTCTTCGCATTTTGGCCACCACAAGCCTGGCGGTAAAACGTCTTCGCAAACTCTCTCAGATTTCAGAAGCAACGCACGTCACGCAAAACCTCTATTGAATGTTGACGGTATCAGTAAACCCCGTCAGTAGTCAATTTAACCGTCAACAAAAGATGCCGTACATTTCTAATATACCAAGATGCAAGGTTGCTTGCTGAGCAACGCACTTGTAGCAGTGGGTTTTAAAGTTCAAACAAACGATTTTATCAAAACAATTGCCAGTTAACGCATTGTGAAACTAAGCCCCAACTCCCAACAGAGTTGTTTTTGTCCAGACGTGACTTTTTTCAAAAAATTTTGATACAATATAGGTCAGCGTGGTCCAAACACTGGCACGCGGGCCGCATGCGGCCCGCGAACGCTTCCTGTTTGCGATATATTACACAAAGTCATAAATGCATTGCATTAGCCACACAGCCCTTGCAAGACACACATCATTCAAGTGCAATATGTAAGGATTAGGGGGTAACAGTATCTTTTTGCAATTTATGACGTTACATAGCTAACCTCTAGACTAGGCTAACGCTGCAGTACTCTGTGACCACAAAGCATGCGCTTACTTTTTATCGTTGTTGCAAGCACAGACTGTAATTAATTTGAGTTAGTTTAGAAGATGTGCATTGTGGAAGTAATGAAGTAATATTTAGTCAAGCAGGCTACAGCAATTTAAAACATGAGTGTCAGAAGAGACTTATCAGAGAAAATCAGAAAGTTCAATTCTAACTAGGAGGAAAGCCTTAAACAATGGCAAACCACAGTGTCTTGTGAAGTTAAAAAAAAAGAATTTTTATCTAAAGAGCGACAAACACAAAAAAACATACGGGAAATAATACCACGCAAATTATAGGGAAGCAATTTTGAAATAATTAAAGTGTAACCAGACCCGCAACCAGGGAGACAACCGGGCAATTGCCATGGCTTATGAGACTTTGCACTGAAGATGTACTCCATGTTCGTAATTTGCGAAAGTACTTTCTCAATTATGAAGCGATTGAAAAGCGGCACACGAAATAGAATGGCTGATGAAACCTGCATACCTGCTTGCGTCTTCCGACTACGGAAATTAAAGCGAACATTGACTTTATAACCAAAACCAAGAAACAAAAAATTGTTTTGTTGTTGTGTTGCGCATCCTTTTTCCAGCAGAACATCTCTGTTTTGAGTCGCAAACAAACAGAAAACTTATACATTACCCTAAAATCAAAATTTCCCTTAGACGTGCAGCAAAATTAAGTCTATTAGAACAGCAAACGAGTCTTTTAATTGCAGTGGAGTTCCTCTTTTTGTGGCCCGCAAATTTTTCCTCAAACCATAATGTGGCCCTTCATGCTCGCAGTCTTGGATCACCCTGATATAGGTCATCGCCAGTGGGACCAGGTAATGCCGGGTCCCTCATTTATTAGTGGTCTACTCTGGGCCTCTGAGAGAAATTTTACCAGGAGGTACGAAGACCGATACCAGGCCCTCCTAGCTTTTGGAGCCCTCGTTGAAATTGGTGTAGCATGTTCCTATGGTAATCAGAATTTGGATAAAACATGCTAAGATTTTGAAATAGATTGTGCTACTGGCAACTGGAGTAATTTTGGGCTTGATTACAGAAAAACGTAGCGTGCGTACTATCTTCCAGGGTCCCAGTACCTGCCAGGCCCGGGTGCGCTGCACCTCTTGTGCCCCTCGTATGCCCTGCGTCTACCTCATATTAGTTCTAGTCATTCAATGTAAAAATATTATTTTTGGAGAAAGTAGTATCTTTCGCTGCTGTTTTTGGAACTTTTGTGAATTTGGGATAATTTGGCGTTCGAAATTAGTGATGAGATGAACTTTTCTTAGTCACTCGCTGTAAGTGTGTGCAGTTTAAGGCAAAGTTCGTATATCTTTCCAGGGTCCCTACAACACCATCATTACGTGTGATCTGATCCGTCCAACTTACTTCAAATACTCACAAACTTGGTGACCTGCCTAAGATGCACTGTTGATAGGAAGTACGTTTTAAATGATAAATCAGACTTAGGCGCTTACACTGCAACACGTTATCAGCGAGTTAATACATCACGACTAGCTACAAACGTCTTACGCGCAGGGGCGAACGACCCCCTTAAAACTTACGAAGGTAAATTTATTCACCATGATTTTTTACTATTCGGAAAACAGTATTCGCGATATAAGGTCATTTTGTCATCCTATGTTTTGTCACAGCAGTGTTGCAAAGTATATTTCATCCCTTCCACAGTAGCGAAACCGTTACGAGACTTGAGTACGAAATATTACTGAAATCGCCCCCCCCTAACCTAACTGGCTGGATCCGCCCCTGCTTACGCGTTTAGCTCTGACGTAGTGTAGCGCATTGGTGTCAATGGGTCGGGATATCCTGTGAATTATTCTCAGCAATCCCGGTATTTTTCGAGGTTAAGCGAATTGTAAGAAGTAGGCTACACACATAAGTTACAGGAACAGCATTCAATTATAATACTGATGCATGAACAAAAAGCACATCAAGAACGTTATCATTAACGCGGCTCCTGATTTTATTTGAAAAATATCCGAGAACCAAGAAAGCACGTTCAGCCTCAACTCATGTAGGCTTGATAGCTTCGAGTGCTTCATTCAACTTTTCTAGGTTGTCTGGCTTTTTTATGCTGGTCTCCTATAGCTGCATTTCTCTCTGCACCACATGACCTATCTGGCCAAAACCTCGCTGACTTCCAATGGAAATACTCATCCAGTAGTAAAGTTGTATTGTGCATTGAAGCAGGGAAACCACTTAAAACACTACATTTTGTGTTCATAAAAAATATCTAGGTTATTGTCAAAAATAACTGAATCTCTAAATGATCTCGAAAATATTCAGATGTAGCGAAAAATCGCAAGAAGTGGCAACACTGATCGCAACATGCTTGTGATTGTTCAATGAATTTTTTACGTGATAGTTGATATTATTACCACATTACGGTCACTATGACATTGAAACGCCTTTATGCCCATGGGAGCCATCTTCAATTGTAAAAGTGCTCTAAAATATATAATTAATCCACAAACGCATGCATGGGAAATGCCTTCATGATACATTCTTGGAACCACGGGATTTTAACTAAATTAAGCCTAAGATCGGCACTAGAAAAAAGGTGAAAATCCCGGGATTTCAGGATTGATATTTTCCAACCTAAACAGAGACATCTTGTTTCTATGGTTGCTCACTCAAAAATCCTCGAATCACACACTTGAGACAAACATTGACGGCAATTAGAATCGCATCATTCAAAACTGAGTTCGTAGCAGTTAGGCCTTGTTGTACTGAAGGCTGCAAAAACTAAAAATCAACAGTAAATGAACTAATCCTTGACGGGCACGAGCACTGGAACTGGTCAATTCGGCTTCAGTGCGCTTACAAACTGTCAAAACATGCGAAAAGGTTAACACTACTCGCTTTGCTCCGTAACATAAACCTAGTCATCGGCTAATCATGAATGAGTTTAGAAAGAAAATTCAGTTTATTTACGAAAGTTCATATAAGCCGACCCTACACCACAAGGAACGTTACGCCCTTGGATGATCTTCGCTAAGTCTATTTGCAGATATTTTATTTCAATTCATTAAAGTGTATTTTGATAGTAATGGGTTAACCAGACATCATCACAGGATAAAATAATGAATAAGAGAATATGGTGGACAGTCACTTTTTCACAATGCATTATTGACAGTACACGTAGTACCACAGCTGCAGATGAAGCAAGGCTTTGGCCCAAAGGACAAAATGCCATTACATCTATACTCCTGGAAATGCCTTGGTGAACCACTCAGCACAACTCGAAAACTACGTGGATTCTGGGGACGTGACAAAATGGTTTAAATTCCTAAAATTGCGAGCTTTCAGCAACTGCTTTTTTCAAGAAATAGGAGCTCTCAGCAGTTTTATCTAGTTGATCATTTTCAATCCATGCATTACGTCACCGCAGGGCGCGACAATTAGTGCTACAACTGATAGCTGAAGTGATTACGACGTAGCAAATTGGAGATTGTGAAAAAAATCAGCCATACCCCGGTTACGCCTAGATAGCTGTGAGTGTTTAGGACGCGCTCACGAGTCGAGGCGAGATTTAATTGTCAAAAACTATGTATTGTTGCCCATAAATCAAGGTTATGGCACACAAAAAACAGACCTCACAAGCTTACGCCCGATTTCGCAAGCATTAGAAGTCACACGGCCACGTTTAAAACAAATCCGTTGTTAAAAACGCTAAGTTCATGTTAGTCGCTGTGACGTGGGAGAAACGGTCCTTCCGCGAAACCACAAAAGGTTATAAATGATTACACCACGCCTCCACGATTAATTGAAATGTAAGCGTGGCTATAGGTTAACTTCAGGGTGTAGTTCGCAACCCCTTTCAATTCAACTAAAACACTCTTTGTTGAAGAAATATATTCTCCCAAGGTATTTTGCTTAGGCTACGTTTCCAAAGCGTAATTCTCTGGTAAGGCTAAAGTTGTTTTAAATATAGCTGTAACCAGGACATCGTATCTCTGCTAATGTTGTTCCTCACTCTGAAAGCAACAAAACAGATGCAGATAACACGATGCCCATCTCGTGGATTTCACAAACACTAAGTGCTTTTTGCAACACTGTTGATAATATGCGGTAAACACTAACAAGACCGATTTGGAGAAAGGTATTATAGATAATATGTTGGTTCTCATGGCGACTACACGTGACAATTTACTAGCGGATTGCGGTGGCGAGCTCAAATGACTTTGAAAGCTTACTTGTGCTTGCGACGCCTTGAGTGGACGCAGCAATGCATGATGACAGCTCCAAGCACGATCCCGATCAGAAAAATGATGCAGACCAGGACCACAAACAGCTCCAATCCGGCGGCCGAGATACCGCTGCTGGTGCTCTCTGTGAAAGCCATTTCAGTGGATATCAACATCAAGCCGAAAATATGAGAAACGATTCTAATAGCCTGCGTTCCTGGTACTCGGTAAGTGAACGAGTAGTCGTGGTGCTCCAAGTCTTTCATTAAAACCGATTATTTTAAGCCATCAATGTAGTTGCTTTCAAGAAAAAAACAAGTTACGGCAAACGGCGGAAAGCATTTAAAAAGCGAACAACGACGTTCATGCAGCGACAGCATTCACCATGCAGTAGCAGTGGACAAGTTTCGAAGCGGAAGGAAAAGAATTATCGAAACCGCCCAACCACGTGTTGATTTCTCTTATGCACCTTGCTCTTCTAATCAGATCTACTGTTTTGAACCATTCTACACCACTGGCCAAAGGCACCAAACACTAAACACACCCTTTGTTTTATCTGCTAATCGCAAAGCGTTTGTGTCGACTCGCTGCACACAAATATTTGGACGAAACTGAAAAGTAGACAAGAACAAAATGCAAAGATATTTGTTCAAAACAATATCTGCTTCAAAAGTTTAACTTAATCCAACACGCATTTAAAGTTGCAATCACAGTTAGCGCATTAGCGGTGGGATAACAAAAGCGCTCTTGTGATTGTCGTAAAAGAAGAAACACCAAAAGTTGTTCGACTTCTCAGGTCGTTTCAGCTTGTCCAAAAAATGCGTACATACAATATTTGACAACACACAAAGGCATTCTTTTATTCCACAACAATGGAAAACATTTATCATGCAACATGCATCTGTTAAAGTACTGTAGTTGTTGCGGAATGCGGTAATTTTAAGACTGGTGTAAAGCACCGAAAGTCAAAAGCTACGTAAAAGTTTCGGGCTCCGGCTGTTCTAGTTTCTTCTTGAAAGTGTATACACTGCACACACGAAATGAGGCTGCAAAAATAGGCCGATGCTTCAACACACGAGACGATAAACGCCAGTTTCGTGTAATGCCATGAACGCAGGAGCTGAAGAAAAACTCCTCACATCCTCGAAAACCGTCAACTTAACGCTTCAATTTTACGTATAACCTGCAATCCTGGAAGCGTTCGAGCAAATCCTTTTGGTTGCAGAACGCTTGTATTCAAGTGCTGTGAACTTGACGTGAGAAAAAAACGAAATGGTGCAAACAGTTGAAAATGACAAGCTGTAATTACACGCAAGCCAAAAAAGGTTTGGTGCTCTGCGATTGCATCGTGTGTGAGCATGCCATGTGGGCGTCGCATGAAACGATACCTGTTGCAGAACTTCCTCCACCTCTCAGTGTAGGGAACGTCACTGCAGTAGAAAACAGAAAACAATCAAGGGTTTAAATATTAAAATAACAAAAAATCTCAATCAAAGCAACGGCAAGCGCCTTCACACACTTGCGATGTTTACCTCAGTTTTTATATCATCTGCACAATATGCCTATCGCCGAAACGTAATTGTTTCCGCAGTACGATACTGCACTAAAGCTTCACGTCTGACTATTGCATGCAACGTTGAAGATACGTTTCTTTTCTTTATCTGTCAGATCCGGTTTAGCGAGAAATGCTCGACTCGATCATGCAAACAACGCGTATCGCAGCAGCCGATCAATGAGCTAATAGCAAGATACCTAATCACTTTAAGACGAGCAGTGACAAAATTTTATTAATAGGCAAACGAGAACAGGTCGTTTACCTGTCGTTTAGTGCTGTCATATTGTGCCCGTTTTCAGACGAATCTTCACTCTGCCGATATAAGGTAATTTATACCAACATCGCAGTTACCTGCAGTGTTGTGTAATGCTATAGCATCTGACGCCCAGATCTTTTCGGACAGCAACTTTCGAGTTTTCTTCATTACCTTATTGGATTAAAGCTTATTCGTTGAAATGCAAAATTAACGGCTGTACTCTCGTTTCAGGTAACTACTGTAAATGTGGATTGTGGATTGCATGGCGCTTCACCAATGTGCAACTCGAAACATGATTGAAAATTTGTAATCCTTCGACCTATTGCGTGTCGTTTGATTATTAACCCGGGAGCATTTACGAGAAAACAACTGACGTAATCTAAAAACTAACATTCCTTTTCACTTGAAGTGATTGAGGAAATATTGATGACGTCATCCAAACACATTTTTCCCATGCGTCGAGCAAGAAAAATTTGATGTATGCCAGGCTGGGCCAGCGAGTGATCTTAAACAACGGTACGTCGCGCCTGTGCACATCAAAACAAAGTGCTCATTCAACTAAATACCGTCGATATGCATTTCCAACTCAAAAAACATCGTGCAAACAACTCAAACGGGCAATTTTGCCCGAAAATGTTTTGCACGCCAATCGCAACACTAAGCAAGGCGTCGCTCAAGAATGGGCCATTACAACAATCTTTAGAAAGCAAAATTTCTCCTAACTGAAAGCAGCTGATGAGTGAAATGTACCAGATAACGTTTGGCACTGTTTTCGGGCAACCCTTGAGTCAGAGTATTGACTGAGTTGACAAAGTTTTCTTGACGCAAACCAAGAGTTCTCACACTGATTTGGAAAACCGAAATTTAGCGTTTTGTTACAAAACTAATTACCCGCCTACGAATTTACGCGCTTATTTACACTATACACACATACCGGAAACGTATCGTTCCCTTTGTGATCCCTACACACACAAATCAAAATTAAGTGTCTATCAAGCTTTTGCACAGAGTAGAAAGCACCAGAATTTAATCCTGCAATGTTAGGTTAGGTAAGGTTAGGTAAGGTTTCTTTCCGGACACCTTCATGAAATGTACTTGTTTAACTGTAGAGAAAAAGAAAACATCCGGAGAGTCACTTTGCACGTTGCTAAAGAATCCAACATAAGATTTAAGACCATGAAAATGTTGCAGGAAAATGTTCTCCCGCTGTTGATCATGACAAGCACTGAAAAATACACTGTTCACGCACCAGGGATGACGAAAAACTACGGGACGATCGATGGGAACAAGTTATAGAACACGAATTACATTCCTACACTGGTTTTACGCATGGATGCTGTTCCTGTAAGTGTACATTGCCACATGTCCTCACAAATTTTAACTAGAAGACACACAAATCCTTAGTGCAGAGAGAAGATCCGTACTAATTATTGCCATAGGCAATGCGTGCCTACGAAAGCTAAAAAGTTAAATCTTGTGCAGTGATACAAGTAAGGCAACCAAACGTCAATAAAGTCAAAAATTTTCTGCCGTTTCTTAAAGTTCATGAAATGTCCACAAACCAAATACCACGCTGATACCATGAGCAATTCCAAAGTTATTAGGTCAAAAAGAGTAAAAATTTATCATTAGGTCAAAATTTCTTGCAGCACAGTTTTTTTCTCTTTATAGATATTTTGTTTAAGCACCAACAATAGATGTTGACATGCTTTTGCAAGTTTAGTTGAAATTCTAACATAATACTGGATTTTTTGCGACTTCTGACGTAATAATGTTGTTTTGCGACTACTGGACGATCTAAAGTACGCTGGGCGTGGAAGCAGTTATGTTGAAATTTAACAATGTGAAAGCTTTTCAGTTGCATCAGATTTTTCGACACTGGATATTTCTCTTGTGCGTTTGGAATGATTTTCTTCTACGGTTTGTTACCTCGATAGTTTCGCTGGCTCTTTCACACTTTTGATTTTTGTTGCATTTCAACAGAAAAAATAGTTTTAACTTATCGGTTTGATTTCTAATATATGCTTTGTATTCCGCGTTTCAATTGCAAACTCAAGAAATTGATATTTAAAATCAGAATTTACTTTTTTTAGGTCATAAATCATTGCTATCCGAGGTAATCACGGAACCGGAGCGGACTCCGGCCGGAGTCTACGATTTTCTGCCGGACCCGGTGTTAAGCGAAATTCCTGACTTGCGAAATTTCTGACTTCACGCCATGTGCGTATGCACAAAGTAATATTCGACATATCAAATACGCTGAGAAAAGTGATGATTAGGGCTTAGGGATTCGTGTTTAGGTAAGTGTGTCGGGTTAGGGTTTGCGTTAAGTCCAAAAATTTTCACTGGTTAGAAGTTATTCCCGCACTAGAGCTTGTTGTGGGTACCTGGCGTCTAACCAAAATTTTTTAATTTACGCAACACACATCAAAAAAGTCATTGCCAAACTTTATTCTTTTATTCTAAGAAGCAAAATAACTGAGAAACAATAACAGGTCAGAAATTTCTCTTGAAACCGGAGTCGGATTTGTGATGAAAAAAATGACCCGGAGCTGGAGCAGCCGAGGAGGAGTGAAATTTTAAGTTTTTTACACTAACTGGATAATAGCTTTCATTTCATTAATGTTTGGTCTGACGGGCTATTTGTTAGATTGAAGTCGTGACTCTATTGTCATGGTTAAATTGGACAGTTAACGATTCAATGCAGGCTGCTGAGCTGAAAATGATAGGGAAGGTGGCAGACTGCCAGGCTTTGTTTTGGCTGGCGGTATCTGTTTTAAGCGGTATTCACAATTTGTTATTTTTAGTGAAATGCACACCACACCACACCAAACCAAACCAAACCAAAACAGTCGATTTTTATACTCTTTGGTCAGTTTTCTGATATGGCGCACACTCTAACAGCAATTAAAATAGTGTAACATTGGTAATCCAGATGCTTTCGCAATTGGTGTTAGCATTACAACTTTGTACCACGGAACATTAGCTGTGAAAGGACGAAGGATTTTCAAAAACGTGAAGAAAACGAGAAAAGCTACTACGGAGTAATTTTAAGAACTTGAGGGTATTTAACACCACTCAAGTGCGTACTCGATTTTCGGGTATCAAGCGAAATTTCTGACTTGCGAAATCGCTGACTTCACGCCATCTGTGCATGCGCAGAATGATATTCCAGGTCATGCATTTCGCAAGCGCTGGCTGTTCGGTTTTCACTGAGATATCACAACTGCTGAGAACTGGTGATTACGGTTAGAGTTAGAAAAAGAAAACCAATTGACATCTATCTAAGACCAAGTCAAATATTTTTCAGCGGTTAAACTGTCGCTGATTTTGGACTATCTGACGTCCAACCAAAACGTTTTATTTTCGCAACAGACATCAAAAACTTCATCGCCAATGTTTATTCCTTTACTCTTGAGAAGCGAAATAACTGAAAAAAGAACAGATGAGAAATTTGCAGAGGTCAGAAATTTCGCTATAACTGTCACTCTAAATCCCTGACTAGGTCAAAAATTTCACAAAGGTCAGAAATCTAGCTTGACACCCGGAATGCATCTTTAGCCACCCCGCTGTTCTGTTGAAGGTAAAGAAGTGTATAAATGTAGCGACAAGTCCTGGGCAAGAATTAATTTCTTAATAAGCTACGTCGAATACCTGCTATTTGCCTTAAAAATTGCTCCAACAAGCTTACTGTAAGAAAAGAACAACAGCTTGGCGTTTTGGTGACAGCCGGGCTGCGGTCCACCAAGTATAGGTCGTAACCTTGGTATTATGTTGCGCAATGATAGAGGTTGTGAAAAAAGAGCAAGGTTCCTGTTTCTTCGAAAGGACGCCATTTTAAGGATGTCGAGGGTTGTTTGTGGGCTGATACAATTACATGTTGGTTCTTGGAGGGCATCCGCCCGAAATAGCCCCTTGGCCGGCCACTGTTTTAAAGCTACGGAACTGTTGACACTGGTAACTGAAAATGTAAATTCACAATTCTCTGAGAGATCATGACAGCAAGGATGTTTTTTACAGTTGCGATAGCTGCACCTGTGAATCTAGTTAGATCGCTCTTTTGCTTCAGGGGCAGACGCTGTCCGATTTTTAAAGGAGGAGTCACTTGGTTCATCTTGATGTAGGCTCTAGCTCAGGAGTTCCCAACTTTTCTCTGACCATGCACGCCTTCAGCAGTTCAACAGATGAACGCGTACCCCTAAAATTTCTTATAACAAAAAGGCGGACTAAGTAACAAACATCCACTGAATTTTCAATAGAACTTTTATATTTTTAGAACTATAAAGGTAGACTCCGTTTTGTCTCAAAGTTATTTGTTGTCTCAATGATATATGTATAAAAATTTGGAAATAAATAATATAAATAATACTTTTCCCTTCTATTGTTAACCATAAGTGTATCCTAACAGATAGGCAAATGTACCCGTAGGGGTAGATGTACGCAAGGTTGGGAACCGTTGCTCTAGCTCAATGACTGATCCACTGTTTTTCACAGCAGTGATGAAATTGAAGACCTTGCTGGTAGGCCCCTTACCTTGTTAGTCAGCCATGGTCGTCTCGTTGCTTGGACACTCTACCATGTTGCTTGCACCGTACGTTGGCGGCTAGGTAGTAATCACAGTGTCAAATCGGGGAAACCTTACTGGGAAAATAATTCACCTTACCTTCGCGTGACAGCCAAGCAAGCCACGATTTTTTACAGTCAACACCAACACACTGCCAATTGAACGCCCAGGTAAGATATTCTCAAGTTGAAGTCCACAAATTCCCAAAATATCAATATTCGTCGTGGGAAATTTTCCGAAATTTTGGCTATGGGCAGTGTTTCCTAACAGATCTAAACTGCAGATGAACCGACCTTTTATTAAACATTCTTGTGAAATGAGTGATAATTTCGTGATTGGTGTCATCTTAAGAAACTTGGTTTGGTATTGATCTGGGTGGGTTGCTCTGCTTGGACTCTGCCAATTCACTTAAACGTCTTCGGAGTCCTTAGGCTCGGGGCTTCGAATGGCTGCTAATTAGTTTCAAATAGGATCTCATAGCGAGTTTTTTTTACCAATTTCACATATAGTATGCTGTCATGTTATAGACTCAGCGAAAGAGAAGTACCAAGTTCCGAACACCAATGCTCCAAAACGCAAGAGAGACATTGGATCACCAGCATAACTGCTGCAATCATTAACAGTTTCACGTTCTGACTCGTATAAATCTAAAGAAAAACTGTAGAGCGTTTGTATCGTGTGGTACTGAATGCACACACTACGTTTGACTTTGAAAGAAAAAATCGTTTATTTGAATAAGAGACAAGAACAGTAAGCAAATCTATGTACTGCACCAAAAAATAAAAAACAAGACGCGAGCGAAGCAAAGCGAACACATATATAACACACTGAAAAATGAGGAAATGCAAACACCGGAATACTGCCAGACGCTGCGATTCAAATATAAAGCTGTCCACACTGTGAACGGAGAAGATTCTCAAATGCGACTTATGTTGATCAAAAGCCAGTTCGATCAAGCCACACGAAATATTTGAAAAGATACAATGAAATATGTGACAGCTTTCAAAACATTCATAACGTCTGCGCTGGCGCAGTGGACGCGCTATACGGCTCTGCAGAAGCTTGGCCGATAAAAATGAATTAAAAAATTTCAACATGAAGCAAATGCGATGAAAAACAATTACTGCGTTTGTCGGAAGCAATTAAAAGCAATAGAGCTCTGCGCAAAGCACCAACGCCGTTACAAGGTAAAGCAGAAACGAGCTACTTGCAAACAGTTGGCAAGTTTACGCAATAACAGAACGTGTGGGTGGATGAAACCTTTCGCCCACGAACTTTGTGGGAGAAATCTGGCGTTAAGACTTTTGGCAGGTTTGTGATAATGCCCATACGCCATGTGCTTAAGCAACAATCATATCTCCTTGAAAAGTAAAAACATATGAGCTGCAGGTTGCACAGGTTTGAAGAAAAATGACCTGACATTTTTATTCACATTAACAAAAGAAAAAAGTGAGTAAACCACCCAAACAGCATATTTTGCGGAGTTAAACTTAATTGGTTTTTGAAACGCTTATGGCAGACAACCTCCACCGAGAGTTTTCGCGGCGCATATTTCAACAACTCCGCAAACATGAAGCTATTTTGATGAAAAGGTCTACATATCGCTTACACTTCGCAGTCGAGCCCTGAGGTAGAAGCTTTCAGCAACAAACATAACGACTTAGCAATAAGGGACAGTGGTGGCAGGGAGCAAGGTTTCCGACACCTGTAACCAGCGGTAAGGCATGAGAAACGCAAACGGTCAGCGACACTTGGGAGGCGACGCTCGCAGTTCGCCGGCGTTTTGCACAAGTTTGGGGGGTGGCGAGTTGCAAAAGGCTTTCCAGCAAAACTCCGACCGCCCCACTGAGACCCAGGGATGTTTGCTCGACTTCATGGGACATCATCGCATGCAATATAATACGGCCGAAGAGTAATATCAAAGAATCGCTCAGATCACAGTGTCAACCCACGCGGTGGGCGCTGAAAACGACGTGAACAGAAAAACAGCGAGAGAGCGACGACTGCTAAAAAAAAGTATTGAGAAAAAAATCGAGAACTTGCCGGCTTAGGCAATAAATAAATTATAACACAAGGAGGGCGACATAGTTGCCTGTACATACATATATATATATATATATATATAATTTCGTGTAAACATCTATGACAATGCTGTATCCTTTCCTGCAAACAAACGGATCAGAAGTTGGTAGAGGTTTGCCCGCAACGTTAAGAATCAGATCTGCCGATGCTTTAATTTTGCCTGGTGCCAATAGGGTTGAATTTCGTGAAGAACTGAAATCGAATTTTGCCACTGCCCATCCTATCAATAACGAAGGGAATATCATCAGAAACCAACATCTTCACGGCGTAAATGATCCTCTTCCTTCCCATGCGCTTGCTCAGGTTTTGGAGCGCGGCTCTAGGTTCTTCAATCGAGCAGCGATTGCGGAAAAAAGAGGTCACGTGGTCAGGCGAGAGAAATGTCGCCCGATTGTCCTCGACCACAGCTCCGCGTTCTCTAGCACGCTCCATTACTTGGCCCCATTGCCTGGAAGTAATTCGCGCCGTCTTCTTCCAGTAGCGACAGCGATTCGGAATCGATGGCACTTGGTTCCGCCGAGCCGCACTCCGGCTTCTGCGACGAGGTTGACGGTTGCTGTTACGAGATCGACGTCTCTTCAGCTTCATAATCTGTTTCTTGCACTTCTTGTCGACTGGCTTCATTTGTCGGAGTAGGGTGTTGAACCAAAGATCGACTTTCTCTTCGAAATTGACATCACATCCGCGGAGGCGACCGGCGCAGGCCCCGTCGTTCAGGCTGCAATCGTACTTCGCCGCATAGCGAAAGCTTATTTTGACTTTCTCGTGCACTGGTGAATACTGAATTAAAAAAGGGTACCTTTCGTCTACTGCAAGTTCGTAGTGCCCTCGAACGGCTTGTCGTCTGTCCAAGGTAACATTGACTTGTTTCCAGAGGGGTTCGGGTACGCCGGCGGGCGGCAGGAAGTTGCGTGTACCATTGGCATGCCTGAAGAATGCTTTCACATCGACTGAATATTTAGAAAAGCGGCACTGCTTGGGGAGACAGTGCGGTTCGCCAACGTTTTGTACGTCTCGGCAAGAGACGAGGTTAGAAGCAGTGCAGCCGGTGGTGGAAGTGTCGCTTGATGTCCTGGGCGGCAGTGGGTCACACTTGGCGCCGAAATCCACCAAAAGACGCTGCATCGGTTCCCACAAGGATGGGGCGAGGGGGATGCCAAGGGGCTGAACATCAACAGCGCACGAATTTCGCCGATTGCTTGACCAGCAATGGTCCGGAAATTTGTTAGTCATTTTTTTAATGGCTTCACGGTGCCAGATTTCGATTTCACGTATCAGCAACGGATATACGTGCGTTAAGCTGTTGATAGTTGGCGTAGGAAGACAGGACTCCTGTCGGTGATTCCGCAGAACTAAGTTTGTTGTCATCTCCAGAGCGTCCTGAAGCTGGCCCAGCAGTTTTTCGCGTTGCTGCGGGCTGGGGAGCGACTGTAAGCTTTCCCGAAAGTTCGGCGACACCAACGCTTGCAAGGAGGCCAAGAGATCTGTCAGTTCCGGGCTGCTGCGATCGCAAGGCACGTCGTCATCGATTCTCGCCATCGGAAGCGGATCGCCGTTCTGAGTGTTGCTTATAACAGCACGCATTTCCCAACCTCCGAATGGATGTGTGATTGGATTTTGTCTTCGAGTGTGATGGTGAGTTCTTTTCGGTGCGCATTCTACTATGGTTGTTTGCGGCAGAGTTGGTTGTTTGGGCTTGTCACCGCATTTTTGCTCTGAAAAAGAAAAACTTTCCTGAAACTGGTTAAACTTTTAACTTTAGTGGTACGTTTTACTTTTAACTTCAGTAGACTAAAGAATGCGTACAACAACGAAGCCTTGAATGAAAAAAGACGTTAAAGGTTGGTTGCTGGTTATTTCAGTGAGCATAATAAAATTACAAGTGCAATTTTTTGTAGCAACATGCAATTTGTAAGAAACTGGGCGCTCACCTACAGCTTAACAAACGAGCCTCTGCACAAAGAACGGCTACGGCTTAAAAAGCCTAGTAAGCTGTCAGGAGCCATGCACACACACACAAGCACGTGATGCGTTGTCTGCCTTTTTCGAACTCGCTACCGTACGATCCTGCATTGATTTTTCTTCACTGTTTTGCCACCCAAACGTTTCTGCAGTCTTTGCAAGGTAGGGCTTCCACGGTCCCGTTTCGCGAGTCTGTTCTGGCCAGCATTCATTTACACCTTCAAAACAACCGTGACTGCCTTCTTGCTCGTTCTTGACATTGAATGGTACGGTCGCTAACAACTGCCGTCACACTGAGCTGATGGCTAATAAACACTGGCTGGGATTTAGCAACACAGAACTGATCACTGTCATGGATTGTGCATCCATGCACAATATCTTTCTATACAACTTACGTAAATCAACTGTATCCTTCAAACCGGCATTTTCTCAGTACTGCAGATACCATGCAGCGCTGAACCGGCAGAAACAAACATGCCACGGGACTAATCGCACTTCTAGGTTCAACACCATACGGCATATAAGTGACATGCACGCAATACTTGCAGATTTAAACCAATCTTGTGAAGGCAATCAACAAACTTCATCTGGACCTATGCCTTCCGCTTCACTAACCAGGGTAAGCCGCCACTGTTTCTTGCAAAAAAAAAAACAAAGAACGTGCAGATCCTCGGAAACGAGCAAAA
>JGI24021J15306_10003900_pt1 | contig 17094 bp, 11 predicted proteins | sample Ectturendosymbi1_FD_15306 | JGI IMG/M metagenome (IMG submission 15306) | reverse complement strand
TCTGTAGTTGAAACAGATGCCTCTATGACCAACTTCACATGTTGCTCAACAGCTTTGTTGTGGCAAGGATGGTCAAGCTTTAATAGTCGAAGTGGAAGTTCTCAGCAAGTACACCACTAATGACATTGTGAAACATACTAGTAGTCTATCAAGACGTATTAAAGATGGTTGGATTACTTACAACGTAAGGGTCCAGACTTTGGATGCTCACCAAAACCTGCAAAAACCATCCTCAGTGTCAAAAATGAGGAGCTATAAAATGCTGCTATTAAATATTTTTAATGGCATGGGCAAAAAAATTGTGGAGGCAGGTGAAGACCACTGTGGAACAGTAATTGATACTGACTCATTCTAAGATAAGTTCATCAAAAACATGGTTGATGGGTTGATACAGGACCATAACCTATTCTGTACTTGTATAGCTGATAACAAAATACTCAGTCTTTCCCAAAGGAAGATACTCTAGACCAGTGTTTCCCAACCTTTTTAAGACACAGACTTTTTTCGGACTTAGTCGACTAAGACTACGAGAATAATACAAACAATAATTTTAGCAGATTTCATTTATCACTGACATTCAAAAATTTCAATGAGAACCATGTCACTGAGTTTGTTTCACAAGGTTGTCGAAATAATGGCCTATGGTCACTAACGCACGCCTGATTTCATCTTCTGGTTGAAGTTGGTTTCGGTGCTTGGTTATAAAAATAGTTATAGTGTTAAAAAACAGCTTCACATTAGTATGTAGTTGGAAAAAACGAAAGGGTTTTTGCTGTCTGCTGACACAGATTAAAGAGATTTGGTGCCGTTGATTGGACATCCATTCAGAATTGAGTCAGAGACTCCACATCTGTTGACTTTACAGCTGTTCAGCAATGCAATCTATTTCACAATGAGGCTGAATGAGGTCTGGCACCTCAAAACCAGGTAAATGCTTGGATGTAATTGTGAGAAGGGATATATCTATCCAACTCGGAGAGCTGTAGTAAGGTGGTCAAGAAAGATTTGACGAGCACAGTGTGAATCAGTTTCTAACTCTTCTGCAGATGCATTTAATGCCAGAAAGCAGCTATTTTTCCACTTTCAATTCAATGGTTACACAACTGTATTATACCTTTAAACGCGATAGTGCCTTGGACACATCTAAAAATATTTTTGTCTTTTCTCTGCATGGAGATGCTTTGCTAGTTCAAACGTATAAAAAATCACGTAGGAAAAGCTATTTGGCAATCCACTTGCTGTCTTTGAATCTTTCATCAAAGTTACGATTCTCTTCTTAAGCACAGGTGTCATTGCCTGGGCCACTCTTTCCAGCATGTTTCTTCATGATAGCCAACAGTTGTTCCATTGAAACAAATGCCTACTGTGTCTACCCTTGTCTCTCACACAAAGTATCAAATTAACGAATGCGTAAAGGACGGCATTTGATGTGATTGACAGCAGATTAAACAAATTTCAAAAGTATATCAGATCTTCTTAAATTTCATTCACTGCCAAATTTATTCTCAGAAGATAACAACTACCTAAATATTTTTTTATTTCACTAGCTACCTAAACATTTTTGGGGGGAATGTCGGACTGTGTCAAAGAGCGCAAAAAATTTAGCAAGAATTATTTGTAAATTCATAAAACTTTTTTTGTTTTCATCTTGGCGGAAGCACCATTGGCACGAACAGACACGCAGTTAGTCCACGAAAGCTGATGTTCCTAAAGGAATCTACATTCTTAAAGATTACCATTCTTGTGGTATTTTAGGAAAGTGGGCGGCAAAGGAAAAATTGTTCCACGTAGTCGTTAGTTGCATGGTATTGCACAAACACGAACTGTGCATCGTTCCTTAAATCTATAGTCTCGCCCAACTCTAAAATAAGATTGCCACTTCGATTCACAGCAACAATACCTAGTTTGCTTCCTCTTGGATGCGCCACTTGATGGTGTTGTTTGACAAAAGAACCATAGCTAACTTAGTTGCTGTACTGTCTGAAAATTATCCTGGCTGCTAGTTTGACCAGGTTTTCTCCTGCTGTACAGAGCGCTTTTGCTTTCACTAGGCACATGGTGACTGTATTTCACCGTTTACTTTGACTTACGTAAATCCAAGTTTCAAGTAGTTGTCAGTATGTGCAAATGCCTTCTTTCGTTTAACAAAAACTAAGCGCTGTATAGATGACAACTTTACACTTTAGCTACCGACCACACTATTTCAAAAGTATAAATGCCATGTGGAACAGTAAAATTTTTGAATTTTTCATGCTGGCTGGGTGCATTTGATTGATGTACGAACATAAACGTCGATTGTATAAAATTGATAAAGTTATCATTGTGTGTGAAGGCATAAAAGCAAACTGGTTTGCCTTAGTGTTTGCAGACTCATCCAGAGCCTTCCGTGGACTGGGTTGTGCACAACCCTCATATACACAGTGCACACTATTGGTATATTTTTGTGCTGATCAAGCATCACTGACTTACCACAAGTCTACTCAAATCATGCAGTATCATAGTCGAGGACATTATGATCTTAGCATGCAAATATAGATTTAGAATCCAGGCCTAACAGCACTAACTGTTAGATCTAATAATTCTATCTGTAAAATACTAATGATGTATACAGTTTTATTTATTACAATTATAGCTAAGTGCAAACATGAGTAACGCTAAAAAAACTTAAAATTGAACATGAGTGACGAATATTTAAAGATGAATGTTCATGGAAATACAGTATATGTTTGCATTTGTTTCTGATAAAGCAATATGTTTGTTGTGCTTGGAGGTAGCAATTTTCAAAGAATATAATTTAGGAAGACAACACCAGACTAAATATCCTAACTTTGGTCATGATTTGTCTGAAAGTGTTTGGATAAAAAGAGCTGCTGATATGATTTAAAATTTGAATAGACAGCAGAATATTTTGGTAAAGCAATCATCAGCATGAGAGGCTGCAACAAGAGGCCAGTTTTGTTCTGTCATGACGTCATTAAGTATAACTGGCCATTTTCGGAGGGTGAATGTGTTAACATGCTCCTCACTAGTGCATGAACATGTTTTGTGTTTTTGCACCATCACTTGTACACTAGCATACAAGGATATATGTACGGCACTTCAGTCAAGCACCCTTAACTTTTTTTATTCTGTTTTTTTGCATCAAAAATTTATATGAATGTTCTTCAAACTTACACAAATTAGCCCTGAAAATTTGAGGTCATTCAAGTAAGAACTGTCTGAGTTCTTAGTTTTGCATTGAACAACTTTACCTTATGTAAGCTACAGCACTTATAGAAGGTGCAATTAGTTACTGTAAAACAAGGTAACTTTTTTGTACTTGGTCTTTCACGTTAAAATTTACATGAATGTTCTGCTTAAATCAATGCATTTTTCCTGAAAATTTCAGCTTAATTGAGCAAGAAATCTTCAAGTTAATTTGTTTTGGTCAAGCAACTGAATGTGAATTCAAAAAGCGCTGATGCATTCAGCACGTTGTTACAGCATTACCATGACAGTACAAGCTAAGCAGCTGGTGTAAAAGGTGTTATCGATTGTATTCTTGACATTGTTAATATTTTCTTCAAAAAATCCATAAATGCTGATGCCAGATTTAAAATCCACATGTACATATATAGTAATTAAGTAGTACAATATAAATGAGTATACAATATTATCAGAATAAGGTTATATAAAAACAAAATAGCTATAGGAAGTCTAATAGGTATGCTGAAAGGAGTAAAATATGGTAATATAAAACACAAGAAACGTGCAATGAAATGCCATCATCTTGGCAAAATAAATAAACTAAATTTGAATAATAAAAGCATGATTTTTAAAAGCTGGCCTTTCGCCAGGTACTGATAGAACAATGAGGCCCTCACTGAAAAAAGTTTGTCCGCTCCTAGTCTAGATGGACACTCCAAATACTTCAGCAGGAATGAACCCATTCAGGATCTTGTTGAACATCTGGTAAGTTGTGATGAAAAACAATTTTTGGCTCCTTTGGGCATGTTGGAATAAGTTTGCCAAATCCTAAAACTGCAAATATAGGAACATGAAAACTCTATTCAATCATTGCCAACTTACAGAAACAAATTAACAACCAAAATTTTTTCTATAAAGCCATGAATCATCAACATACCAAGACGATCAAAAGCAGAATAAGACAATCCAAGCAAACAAAAATTGCCAATGCTATGACAACTTGTTTGAGAAACTGAACACACAGCCACAACAACATGTGAAAGGAGCATTCTCTGAGCTCTCAGCAGTGCTAGTCAAAGCTATTAGGTATGCCATTTGTAAACAAGAATTTCAGGATGCCATCTGTATGAGATATGGTGGGGAGATAAATGGCACCCTTGCTAACTGTGCATGCAGAGAGAAAAACTACCTCATACAAAGGACCATGACCTCATACAAAAGACTACAACCTCATATACAGGGATACCATAGACTTAGAATTGAAAATAAAGATGATGGGAAAATTCGATTTTCATGCCCAAAATGAAACAATTTTTGGTGAAATTGTTTTTGCAGGGTTAATGTCATGCCATATAATTGCATAGTTATCACCAGAAACAGTCTGCTTCAGCAATGTCCAATTCTCAAACAACCTTGTGAACCTCAAATTCCTGCTTGCATTAGTAACAAAATAGTTTTTTGCGTGCTCATTTCTTTACTAAATTAAATGTTAATCCTTCACTGCACAATTTGCCTTCCTAAAAATCTTTATCAGCATGGACACCGGACAGTGCTAACATTGCCTGACCATAATGTGCTATGTCTTTGTGCTGCAAGATTACTTTGATGGTGTCACAAGATTATAAAATATTTATAATGAGATGGAAAAGGTCTGTATTGCTATCAAATATTGCTTATTTAAAGTGGGAACACTACAGAAGGACGCAAATTACAATTAAGAACATTTCTTAAAAATAAGGACTATACTTACTATATTGTTACGACTTCGGCTATAACAATAGTTCACCTATAATGAGGCTTTTTTGCTGGTTCATCAGAAATCCTATCTTTTATGTGCATTCAAGTTTGGCTATAACAACTTCGGAAATATGGTCACTTCAGCTGTAGCGATGCTTTTTGTCGCTCCCTCAGCTTTCAAGACGCCTGTCTTTGTGTTTTCCCGTTTGACCTTATGGAAAAATAAAGATCAAGTGCAGGCTGATCAGGAATTCTAGCCGCCACACATGTGATGTCCATATGGGCAAAAATGGTATTATTGTCATCTCCTACAAATGGTATTTCTTCATGGTCTATAATGTTCAATATTGCTTGTGCCATATTGTCATGTGCTGCCAATATCAACATCATCACTGTAATATCATATCATGGCTGCTGCATGGCTTTGTACTTTCTAACATGCATTGCCACTTTTCACCACCTGTACCTATCTTATTTCCATATGTTTCTGAACTCTGCTTATGCTGCTTGCCTTCCATCTTGTTACTAGTTACGTCTGTAATCCAGGGATCGGGAACCTTTTTGGCTAAGGGAGCCATGAAACTTTTGATGCAACTAACTAACTTACTAACGTGTGCATTTTTAAGCAAAATCAACAATTTTAAACAATGGTAAAAGTCTGAATTTCCTCTTTAATAACATGCTTCTGTGGCTTCTGGCGCTGCATGGTGTTGCTGATGGCTTTGTAGTCTGGTACTGTAGATGGAAAATTACAGAAAAAGTTTCATTTATAACAATTGTGTTAAGAAAATATCAAGCGAGCCAGATGCCGTCATCAACAGAGCCACAGCTGGCTCGTGATCCATAGGTTCCTGACCGTTGTTGTAATCTATTTGTTTTTGTTTGTCTTGTTTTTATATTGCATTTGATTTTTTAATGTGTTGGTATTCATGGGCATACGACTATGTATCTTTGGATGTTCAACTGCTCGAATCTTTAACTAGTGTGCAGTGATATATGCTGCTGCATACTGTGGTGTAAATACCTTATGCATGTTGAACAAGTTGTGGCTTGTAATTTTATCTGGTTCATCTACTGACATTTTGCTTTGCATAAAAAAGGAGAGGCCGTGTGTTGTGCCGTCACCTATTTTTTTCTTAATGGGACTGGGAAGACAATATTTTGGCCTATCCTGCCTCACAATGCCCCTAGATGTAGCCTATATTTGCAGAGAGAAGCTGCACCCTGGAGTGAAACAGTTTGTTGGTAAGTGTAGTTGTTTTGTACCATCAGGTCAAAATAAAGATTTAAGGTGCGAATGTAATATTTGGTTGATCGCATAACTTCAAAACTGATTGTATATGATGTAACTTCTGTATGTGGTAGCCCTAATCTAAGACTGGACTGTTTAGTCCAGTGGATGCCTTTGTTTTGGTCTCTGAAACTGTTTGGAAGATTTTTTAAGTGTTCATGATTGGTGAAAGGTCAAAATCAGTAACTACACTATATCAAGTCTTTAAAAACAGTCTGAAAAAGACATAATTAGGTGGGCCTACAGCTTTTTAAAGAACTTTACTGTAGAACAGCTTAGTGGGTGATATTGGTGAACCATAGAAATAACGACAAATATGTTGTCCTAAAACAAACATGTTCTTTGGGAGTTCCTTATCAGCATATGCAATATAGGCTGCTTTGAAATGTTTGCATTTACAGTAGCTTACTTTCAACTTCCTAAAACTTGATTGTTTACTCATTGTATATCATATGTCATGTTTTGCTGATAAAGTGGCACATGTTTCTTGTGTGTGAAGTTTACTGAGGCTGCATTATAATTGCACATGCTAGTTGGTCTAGGATTTTGTTTTTAAGGCTTTGAATATTCTTGAAATTATCAATCTTAATTTATGCCGGGTGTACATAAAGGATTTGTTGTGATGTTGCAGTATCATGTCTCAAAAATATATAAATTTAATGTTGAAAAGTTTTTTCTTTTAATGCTGTGGTGCAACTCTAAAAGATTACAGAATCAAGATTTTGTGGCTTTGACAGTCATAATATTTGTAGGTCTATACTGGCTTTTGCATTGTGAAAAGCAATTACATTGACATGTCCTCATTGTTCAACTTTTCATGAATACTACAATTATAATGTATTTTAGTTGTTGCATTCTTGCAATTACCCCATGATATGTCAGCTGGAAACTGATTGATGGTGTTCTTGAACATTTCTATTTCAATATATACTAATTATTTACTGCAGTAGAATTGAGAATTTCCACATGTTCAAATAAAGTGATGGACAAAATGCCAAAACATTCAAAGAAGTGGGTTTTAAGGATTTTTGACATTTGCTGACAAACCCATCAGCAACAGGAATGACCTTCACTAACCCTGCAACAGGAAAGAGAGTACCATATGCCTAAATTCCCTGAAAATGTGAGCAAAGGTTTCTTGTTTGTTCTTACCTGTAAGATACATCATGTAAGTGCTGTAAGACAGATGGGATATTGATGTGGGTTAACAACAGTGTGAAGGTTATCAGTGCTATTCAGATTGGCAACTGAGAAGGCTTCTGATCATGCAGCAGTGTGGCTCTGTTGTGCTGCAAGGAGATGACCTTACTTCCATGGGTCAATGGCACTGAGAAATGCTTGTGAGAGTCTTCAAGCAAGGTCATCCCAGGCTGACTGTCTGTTTGCTTGTTCTGGCAATGATTCATGCTGCTGGACCTAGCCATAATAGCATCACTTACTTCCCCATGAGAGGGTCCCTTGGTGAAAAAGGGAAGCAAGCTTTTCACAAGGCCCTGGCAGGCATGAGGTGAGGACAGGAAACATGGCAAAGATAGGGCTATAGCAGAGCGGAGCTCAAGGCTTCCATGTCAAGGCTAGGTAAGGATAATTGTGAGCAGCCTTCATTTGAAAATGTCATATTACAAATTTTTGCTGTGTTGACTTTTACAGTATAATCAAATGCTTTCCAGTTGCTCATTATTAGTGAGTTTTGGGATTGAGTCATATTTAACATGAAGAATGCTTCATGTGGTTAAGTAAATTAAGATTTTCTGTGATGTTGCCAAGGACTTTGATTTTTGTTTCCAGTTGCAAGGTGGCAGACTTTTCATGTAATGGGGACACCAATAATTGAGAAGGCTTGGAATCAGGATTGATATTGAGGGAAAAGGTTTCTGGAACAGCTCACTTGGTGCTCTTTGTTTTTTTGGGACAAAGCATGTGAGTCTTCAGGCCACTTGAAAGCAGAACGTTTTTTGACTTTGGCAGCATTCTCAAACAGACTGTGGGTAAACAACAATGCAAATGTCATCAAGCTACCAAATGTTTAGATCAGGTTTGACTTGGGAGGTAATACTGTGGAGTGCTAGAGCAAAAAGGGCTGGACCAAGAGTCTCCTCGCTAAGCACCAGTGGCTGAATTCAGGTAAAATATTCCACAAAAAGCGATGTTTTTGCAGAAAAGCTATCCCACGAACAAGGTACATTTCTGGGAGGTATAAGGGAGCTGTCTGCAATATGGCATCACAATGGATGCTGTTACAAGTATTTTTAACATGAGTTACAATAAGTCTTAATTTTTCTTGCTGGTGCATACTAGTAATTTAGATGTCACACAGCAAATTTTTTTCAGCTGCAGGTAGGTTTTTTTGAAAAGGTTGTCAATTGCAGCATACCCCAAGCTTGGTTCTAGGACTACAGCCACCAGGACAACTGCCACCTAGGACAATCATGACCACCAATGACAACAGCTACCCAGGACAATTACAACTTGGCAGGCAATTGCCACATCTAAGAGATATTGAGTTCTTTGTGTTTATTGCCATTAACCCTTCAACGACCACGCTAGCCAATAAATTGGCTCACACTTTTTTGGCCATAAATCGCCAGCCGCTAGAGCTAAAGAGATGTTCAAACCCTCTACGGATTCAGCAAGTCTTCTAGTTAACATTGAAAAAATTTTTTTTTTGTTTCTGGTTTGGCGTTTGCTGGGGGGAACGTCACAAGTGGAGGCGTTTTTGCGTTTTATTGGCCACCTTTACCTGGCCCTGGGCCCTAACCAATTGACCCGTTATTTTGGCTCAAGTTTTTTTTCAGAAACTAAGCAAAAATATGCATCTTTAATGCCCTTGAATGGCTTTCTAGCATGTTTGTAGCCAAAATTATGGATAAAAAAACCAAAATTGGTGAAAATTTCTGTACCCACAAACTCCAATTTGGGTTGGAACACACCTCTTCTCTATATGGACAACACTTGCCAGCGGATCGAGCTAGAGAGCTGGTCAAACAGCTTTGAATCAGGAAAGACTTGTAGTTTAGACTGAGAAAAACAATTTTCACTGTGCGATTTCGGCCTTTCTGGCCATGTTTACAAAACCACAGGATGTTTTGACAGGTCTGTCAAAACAATTCATGACGTCAATGTCCCGTGGGAGTTCAAAAATCAAGCCGAATCACTGGTGTGAAACCGCGCGAGATTTAAATGCATTATAGACTATAGTACGAGCTTTTAGAGGGTTTGATGGACATTCTAGCGTTTCTAGTCGATAAGTTATGGCAAAAATGGTAGAATATTAATTGGGGAAATTAATTAGGGAAATCCCCACAAATCCCTGCTAATTCCCTGGGAGTTTCCTATCATATTTAGAATATTTTTGGCATAACTTATGAACCAGAAACGTTAGAAACTTAATCAAGGGCTCTAAAAACGCGTATTCTCGCTTAGAAACCAAAAATATTGCGAACCAAAATATTGGCGTGTTGGATCGGATGATGATGTCATAAAATTAACCAAAAAACATGCCCCTGTCATGATCCCAGTGGCCCAAAACCCCCCAACCAAATTAATTTTTTTTTTCTAAACTACACGACGCCACTCGTCATTACAGGGTTTGAACAGCTCTCTAGCTCAATCTGCTTCCCAGTTATAGCTGGCCAAAGTTTTCCCTGAAAGGGAAAAATATGCTTTTTTTGAAATCTTTTGAATTTTGCCAAAAACTGGGTTTTTAACCCATAATATTGCCTACAGATATGCTAGCAGGTCAATCAATGGCTCTATAGACGTGGATTTTGGCCTAGGTTTCAAGAAAACTTTGATTCAAAAGAATGGGTCAGTGGGTTAGGGCCCGGGGCCAGGTAAAAGTGGCCAAAAATTTGAAAACATGCCCTCATTGTGACGTCACCTCCCGAAAACACCAAACCGAAAACACAAAAACGTTTTTTTTCGATCTCAACTAGAAGACTTGCTGAATCCGTAGAGGGTTTGAACAGCTCTCTAGCTCTAGCGGCTGGCGATTTTTGGTCAAAAAAGGCTGGTCAATCGCGGTCGTTGAAGGGTTAAAGCCCTTTGAACTTCACAAGGTTCTGGTGTACAACAAAAGTTTCTTCATCTTCTGGTCACTGTAATTTCTGTGCATTTCTTTGACCTTCTGATTTATGAGTGACAGCAAATGCAATGTTGTAACTCACTTTTGCTGCATTATGTTGAAGCAATAATACTGCAACGCAGAGGTTCTCAACCGCTGTGCCATGAGAACTTCTGTATATGCTGCAACCAATGTTCCCTCTAAGCTGCGTGGCCACGCAGCTGCTAAGATCCCTCTGTGCAGTTGCAACAATGCTTAGCGCAATAAAATTTGTTTTATTTTTAGTGTTTATCTGTAATACATCTTACTGTGTAATAGATTCAGTAACTTCTGCTGAGTAAAATTGTGATTCAGCACACCCGCTTGTTTTTCCATGCAGCATTATTAAAAATGGGAGGGAACATTGGCTGCAACTTGATGTTCCAAACTGACTTTTACAGCCTGCATGAGATATATGAAATGCATAATGCTAGTTGGCATTTGTCTGGGTGGCATTGGGTTGCAGTGGAAAAGAAGTGTGGGAACACACCAAAAATCAAGCCGTTTTCAACACCACTTCAAACTCATTTTAAAATCAATATTTAACAAAGTATTCGCTTTCCTTGCGCTACAAACGAAAACACGAAAAAAGTGTGGTATGCATGCCCAAACCTCTAAAAAGTCTGGAAATGCTGTTCCCGTGCGTTCCTGTCCCACTACATCCCTGGGGTGGCAGTTGCCTTGGGTGGCTGTTGTCCTAGGTGGCAGTTGTGTGGGTGGTGATTGTCCAAGGTAGCAGTTGTTCAAGGTGACAGATGTCCGGGTGGTTGTTGCCTAGGTGTCTGTTGTCTGGATACCCCTAAGCCATTTTGAGCAATAAAGCTGATGCTTGTGTGAGATTTTCAGTTGAATGTGCACATAGTGAATGTTATGCCTGTTGTGCTATATGACATATGGGATTTTTAGTTATAATTAATAAACCAATTCCTAACAAAACACATCAGTTTATTCATAGTTTTAGCTATCTCCACCCAGAAAAGATTTGTTTGTCATATGTAAACCATTAGTGGAAGCAAGTACTTCCAATTACGTTCATATGATCTGCTAATATTAAAATTAGATACTCTTGACTTGGAGATCACATACAAGTTGTTTTACTCACCTGACAAGACTTCCACGTTCATGAAAAATCATGGAAAATTTAGTTGTCATTAGAAGTCATGGAAGATTCATAGAAAAATATTTTGAATTCGTGAGTCCTAGAATTTTGTTTGCAAGATAAAAATTATCCTAGAAAAACTATAAAAGAAAAAATGTTGGGAGTCACTGAAGTTGATCGATCAATGAAGTTTTATGTGATTTTAATAAATTGGTCTCATGAAGTTCTGTGGTGTATGAAACTGTTTTTGTAGTGGGTAGAAGGGCATTGGTGATATTTTGTTGCACCAACTTCTAATGGCTGCTGCAAAATGATTAGTGCCATGCTATAATTAAACAACTCTTGTGCAAAACTGTCTAACCTAAAGATTGTGTATTGATAACAAGAAACTTCTAATAGGGATTAGCATCTCTTGCTTCCAAAGCTAAGTGAAGTCAATACTGTTTTATACTGAAATGTGGAGTTCATTTCAGAGAGACAAAATCATTGTTGAACAGAAATGGTTGATGCACACATTTGAGCTTTATACAAAGGTTCATTGCTGTGCATATTTTTTCAAGAGCTTGTGATTGGCAAGTCATTACTTACTGTACTGTCAAACAATTAATTTCAGATCACATCTGCCTACAGTTAATGAACTTTACCAGAAAAAAGTCCAACTGGCTGGTTGCTTGAACATGACCATTGCTTTAAAGTTAACTGATTTTTATGCCAATTCTTTTTCAGACAATTAACCGACTTGTTAAAACGTAGCTTGTCTTCTGCTTTGATATTGTAGTAAATGAAATATTCACTAGAATCAATCCAGAGAAAACAATTAAAAATAGTAAGATGTATAATAAACACCATGCAGCCATCAAAAGAGCTGTTATCAGCAGTCTTGCCCATGGAAAAATTATCAGTTTGTATCTTGATTTTCTCTGCCTTCTACATAAGTCTGACCTTGTTTTTCCGTTGAATATGATTTGAGTTTGTTAGCATTGTTCATTGAATTCATGATTTCATTGTAAGATGTTGTTGCATGAGTTGAGTCATATATATGTTGTTCAGTTACCATTTGTTTTCCTAAAATGCAGTTGCAAGAGTTACGTCATATACATCACTTGCTTTCCTAACTGTTGCCAGCAATAGCATCCACAAAATTGAAGCTCACTTTAAGACTTCTTCACTGAACATTCGGAAATGTGGTTGTTACATGGATGAATTGTGGTTGCTATGCATAACTCTCAGCATCATCAGTGCAACTATAAAAATGATCATGTGAAAGAAAATTTATCAAGCAAAAATTGACGTCATCTGTGAGTATTCTGTTTTGTTAAGATGGTGTTCACAATAAAATAAAGCTGTTATGAACTTAACTGTGTAACTAACAAATATACTTAACAATAGCACAACACAAATTATAGTACAAAAGTGCAAATATCCATCGGTCTGTAGAGCTCGACTGATAAGTTTTTTTTGGCCGATGCTGATGTTTTTCAGTTTTCATTGCTGATATCCGATGCCGATAACGATATTTTTGTATTACTCAGGCAGTATCTATTTTGCCTCATGAGGCTAAATAAACACTCCTGGAGCTATTTTGCCTTCAGCCAAACATTTTCAAACTATAGCTGGAAGACGTTACAGTGCATATTTTTCTTCAGGCCACATAAACAAAGAAAATAATTTCACAAGTTGCAATTATTTTATGAGGCAAGATATACACGCCTGTTTTGCCTTGTGAGGCAAAATATACACTCCTGGAGCTATTTTTCCGCCAGTTGAACATGTTTGGCTGAACTGGTCACATGACAAGTTTGGACAGCGTGATGGTCTCAGTTGACTGCGACATCTGTGAATGGGTCAGTCTGATAGACAAGTAATGTTATGCTTTCAGTGCTGGCAAGTTGTTAGCAGCTTCTTTCTCGCATTGTGTGAACTGTAGGCTAAACCTAAACCCTTGTTTCTTCACGTATTGTACTTGTCACGTGACCATTTCAACCAACTGTGTTTGACTAAAGGATGGTTTAATCCGTTGTGCCTACTGTATTCCATTGCAATTTCTAGGACTCACAGTAGTCTAACTCTAAATCAAAAAATGCACAAACAGCAAACCTGTGTTGCGTACAAGTGGGCTTGTTCCTTGTGTAGACATCTGTGCCTACGCTCAGGTGTCATAAGTAAAAAAAAATGCGTGACGCATTAAAACCATCACTTCACTGCGATGAAGAACCCGTGCATGGAATTCTGCGCAAACCTGGGTCCTGCTCGCTGTGACGTGGGCACTTTTTTGATACACGCTGAACGCAAGATTGTCTAACCAAAAAAGACTTTGATAAAACAGCCAACACAAATGCACATGACCTAGTTTGTTCGCACACAATCATCTGCTTACCGTGCCAAAACCCATGAGCGAATGTTGCGTCATAGAACAGTCGTTTTGTCGGGACTGTTGCATACCGGTCTGTATGCGTGTAGGCTCTGTGCGCTAGGAACAGGACAGAGCATTTGTGTTAATCAGTCAGGGTCAGAGACGAAGTAGCAACTTGGGTTTCCGAACACTCCATGCAGAGCAACAGCGCAACACTTCTATGAGCAAGTATTGCTGATATATATCGACGGATTTTTGCTGATACGATACATCGGCAACTTGTCATATTGGCCAATATATATCGGTGTGCCAATACATCAGTCGAGCTCTATCGGTCTGAGTGTTTTTCTTAGTGAAAATAAGCAAGTGTCATCCAGGGTACTTTGGCTTACATGTCTAATGTTAATAATAAAGAATTCAGTATTTTGTCTCTGTGAAGATGACACAGTCAAGTCAATCAGGTAAAAATGGTAAGTTTTTGACTGCATCATCTTGAGGAGACTACAGTAATTACTTGAATATTGACATGTGCAAGTTTGAATCAGTGCAAAATTATGAAAGCAGAGTCAGTCAACTGATTCCTTGACAGCTTACAGCAAACAAGCTTTTAATTGCCATCATAGAAACAGCGTTTCTGTAAAATGTTGACAGTTTCAGTATTTAGCAAGTATGATGTAACTTGGTTTTGACTCAATGCAATGTATACGAAGGACAAAAGTCATGTGTATTTCAACATGTACCAAAACAGAACAAAACACAAAAAAACATAAATTATTTTCTGAAAGAAGTCTTTTGCAGCTTTTTGAAGATTATGTTCAAGTGTAGTTGAAAATTCATCTTTACTTATTGGAAGTTGTTTGTACAGGAAGTTATTAAGTTTTTGCTTGTCTAGTAACTTTTTCATGTTTTCAGCTATTACAACTTTATACAGTTAGCGTGGAAAACATTTTGGAAGATTAAACATTTCTTGTNGAGACATTGCCGATGATGGCGATGCTGTGTACATGATGCTCAGTCTGCCCCTTTAAAATTCATCCTAGATATTAATCTGATGAAGAGCAGGTTGGTCTATTACTCAAATCATTGAACAGTTGTACGAAAAAGTTAGTTCATAAAAAAATTCAGATGAATTTTTCATTGATATTGCATTGGTATTCAGGAAGTGTCAGTTTGTGTTTAAGATGTTGTTTATGATGCAAGATGGGACATTAGGTGGGCTTGTAGACTAGAATTCTGCTGTGATACCTTTACTAGTAAACATGATAATTTATTTTTAAATTTGTGTTGGCATGCTCATTCTTTGAGCAATAAATGTTCTAAAGCAGAGAGTTTTCTCCATCCAAGATCTTTTGATTTTACAAACACCAAAATAGTAATGCCTCCACCTGTTGTGAGTGTTACTGACATTAAATGACACTAGTTACAGCTGGTGATGTCATACTAAGAAGCCTGTATGCTGTTCTGTATTCATGTGGTGTAAGTTTGCCTCATTGCATGAGTGCTTTTCATATTCTCACTTAATAAGAAAAAAACAGAATTTTTTAGCAGTTCAGCTTCCTGTTGATATTTTGGTAGTTATGCTTTACAACTTTATACAGTTAACATAGAAAGATAGCAAACCCAGAACCAAGTAGCATTAATAAATGTTTGAAGAAACCTGACAAGAATTTGAAGTGAAAAAACAGGCAGGTAAACAGTTACATACATTTACTTTTTTTAACCAATTTCTACACCAAAGAAATTATGGATTATTGTGCTACAAGGATGTCTTCAGGTTATGTGCTGCAAGGAATCACAATCAAAATGTTAAGCGGAAATATCACCTAATCTTAGTCACTGATGCTTTTCTTCTCTGCTGGAACAATGACTATTGCAATGGAGGAGAATTAGGCAATAGTGGTTTGTAGATTAATTAGCTTGATGCATTGGTGATTGGTGCATTTCGGATCTGTGTGCTCTAATGTGGTCTAAGTTATGCGTGACCTTCGGAATTTGCAAACGGCCATTGATGTACTCAGTTTCAAAGAAACTATTCCATCAGTTGCTATTGTCACTAGTGCCCCACATGATTATTTTGGCCCAGTCGATGCAATGTTCGAAGTCACTAGGTATGAGCGGCGTCTGATGTCGCTATGGAATCTTCTCTTACGTGGTGGGACCATATGAAACCACTCGACTGGAAAGCACTTCAGCGTTTTGTTGGAGAGGCGGTGCTCGATCAACAATACGTTGAAACCCTACGTCATGGACCAACTTAAATTTCGCTAAACAAACATCGTAACGTGTTTGTTCGATGCCCTGGGGTTGTGCCGTCGCACTTGATCTCGATGTCTTAACCGTTCAGGTATTTTTTTCCATGCGTCTTCGCTGCCCATCTGATCTGCAGTTGCTTTTTGCTAAAATGCGTCATTTGAAACCGATCTCGGGTGTGTCTGCAATGCGCTGAAAAATTAGCTCGACTGTTTCTATCATTTGCGTCAATAGCGTTTTGCGAAAGATGTGTTGCATGTGCTGTGTTGGCAAAACGCTAATGCTCAACTGTCAAACAGAGATAACGGGGTGTCAGACCGTATAGTTTGAAACGTTTGCAACTGTACAAATGGAAACATAGTGGTTTTATTGATAAATTATTCAAAGCTCATCGGTTGTGGCTGGAAAATTGACATTTGCTTTTTTTGTGGAGTTTTCTGGCGAACTAGCATCCTAGGACTAGGGAGTGACATCGTGTATTACTTCCTAAATAATCAAATGCAGACGCATTGGTGGTAATAAGCTCTTCTTGAATGAGGTTGCGATGGCAAGTAACATGGTGATAGTGGTAAGTCAAGTTATAACAGTGACGGCAAAGCGCTATTAGCTCAAGCCCAAGCAGTGCCTGAAATTTATTTAGGCGGTGTGGAAGGACAAATTGCATTTGTGAAAGAAATGCGAAGAAGCAGAGTACATTGTGGGTGTTCGTTTAGTTTTATTTAAGACGGCATCAATTTGGATCATTTTATGGCTGAGAAAGTGGCAATCCCAAACCGTGCTCGAATCAGGAAAGGGCGAGCAGCGCAAAAATACGCGCTGGTGCACTAAATAGCTACTGTACAGAGTGACAGCGCACCACCAGACTATATCGTCTGAGCTGCACGTTTGCGCTCGTTTTTACAGAGGCAGTTGGTTTCCGTCGCGTGCGTCGCGCACCAACTGTCAATTTCGGCAATCCAGGAAGCGATCAGTTTTCAGTTAGCCAAGATTGTCATTGAGCGCTTGACTGACTCTTGTACGTATGGGGGTCTTATCTTGCAACTCTCGAACTCATGTTTCAGGTTGTGAGTTTTTTT
>JGI24021J15306_10003898_pt1 | contig 17096 bp, 10 predicted proteins | sample Ectturendosymbi1_FD_15306 | JGI IMG/M metagenome (IMG submission 15306) | reverse complement strand
AGAACACTTCACAACGTCTTAGCACAGCGCTGGTGGTCTTGGATTTGGTCGTAACTTGTAAGGAAAGGAATGTTGCAGAAAGGTCGTACTAAGGTTGAATGAGCACGATGACGTCATATACTTTACGGTTTTAACACGGGCCCCTACAACAGCGATTTGACCCCCCTGTGCTAGTTTCGCCACTGAATTAGAGTGAATAAAAACTGAAAAGTTTTTACTAGTTTTGTACAACAAACTTTTGGCAATTATTTGCAAGAGCACAACAAAAAATATCCAAGTGAAACTTGGCGGTTTTATAAAGCCGCGTAAGTAACTATGACGTGAAACCACTGCGGACATGTGGAAAATAAGAAACCAATGCGGAAATAATGCAAGGCCAAGTGCTGCACGGCTTGACGGCATTTGTACCTTGAAAGCAGATTTAAATGCAATCGTAAACAGGTGCTTTCAGTTTTCATTATCAGCAAAAATTATTGAATGAACTTGGAAACGTTACATCACGGAAACGCAGGCGTGTTTTTTCTAGAGGTCTCTTACAGTTTTTACAGTTTCATTGCAGTTTCATTTAAACGACTGGTTGTTGCAGTGTTGTTTATTAAAAACAGCGCTTCGTGAATTCACAGTTGCAATGAAAACTCTCACAAAGGGGTGGTTCTCAAACGTTTCTGCACGTTGACCCCCAATTAAAGTATACAATTTTCTGTAGACTCCGTAGCCTAGCCCAACAGCTACTAATACAAGGAAAGTATGTCAAAATAAATTTGAGTACTTTTTACTTGAAATGCATGATAAAATAATACACAATCCGAAAATATGCTTAGAACTTAGGAGCCATTCAGTGACACCCAGTCGAACGCGTGACTATTTATCGACCTCTTGGATGGTCTTATTGGCCCCTGGGTCGATATCGACTATATTGAGAAGCACTGGATTATGTAGTGGATACCTCAACCAGGCCGGAGTATTGGTGCAGACGGAACCTTGTTCATTAGAGCGTGCAATATTTTGGATTGCCTGCGGAAGTCACCACCAAACTTGTGATTGTGCAATCAACCGTCCAGTGCAACTAAACTTTCCACTGCTGTTGCTGGCTGAAGTTTTGCCTCAGGCCGGGAGAAACACGATGCGCTTTAGCTGCTGAGCACGACAGACATTATCTTAGCTTGTAACAAAAGTTATGGGCAAGCAATTCTACTCGAAAGTTTTTCTGGTGGCTTTGTGGATTGTCTGCACTTCAGGTATTGATGTTTCTGTTTCATGGTCGTTGTTGGATTGCACCAGTTTTTTTGAGGTTGATTCTGCATTCTTGGTCATCAACAGCCTTGTACGAAGAATACTTTGACGAAAGCGCCAGGTGTGTCAAGCAGTGCAGGTCTGCGTATGAAGGGAACTTGAACACAACCTGGACAGGGAAACCGTGCCGGGAATGGAGGTCTGGTGACGTTTCTGGTTCGGTCAGATTAAGGTGAGAAGGCACCTGACAATGGAAACGTTTTTGCTTGCAATACGTTTTCAGTGATTTCAGGATGTTCAGCGCAAACAAACCAATGCACGAAATAAGTAGGTCTAAAAAATATCATATTTTTAAAAAATGATTAGGTCTACAAAATATCACATTCACACAAGAAATAATTAGGTTTTGGCAAATGTCATGTTTCAGTGAAAAAACACAAGCAATGTCGTAATTTCTTGCAATCGGGTGTGAAACAAATGATTGGCGAGGAATTTCTATTCATAGCTTCATAGCTGAAGACGTACTTTGACAACAAGGAAGAAATGAGTTTTCAGTGCCAGATTAAGCTACTATGTTGAAAAACACGTCTATAGCTTATATATTGTACTTGCAGCTAAATCGTTCTTCCGTTCAAAATAATTCTGCATGGTACTTCGGCATAATTAGCTTGGTTATTGAGCCAGAAATTAAGTCTTACTTGGCATCATGGGCATTGGAAGGAGGGCATGTGGGCCTCTCCCTGGATTTTGAAATTTAACATTTTCTTATTGCATTCTTAGCAAAAAAGCTTGTCGAGAGGGAAAAATGAAATTTCAATACCTTTGGCCTCCTCCAGAAAAATATTTTTGGCTACCTCTGGAAAAATCTACTATTGGCTCCCCCTGGAAAAAACTCCTTCTGATGCCCATGCTTGGCATAGAATCGGTTAGAGTTCTCAAACAAGCACTCCCAATGGCTTTAATTTTTAGGGTCCAGGAGAGGCTCACTTGATGCATAGTGCTAAGGATTGCACACACAGTACATGCGGCGTTATGATAGGCCTACTCCACAGCAAAGCTTGAGGGACCACCCAGAACAAGCAAAACATCGAAATTAACACAAGGTATCAAGTCTAAACAATATACTGTATATTTAATAACAACTCTTCCTAGAGATTCTACGCATAAAAATGGTGACTTACCATTGCAAGGGTCATGAGACGTTAGCCTTGGCATTCGATATTCAAAACAAGTCACTGCTGTTAGCGGTGTAGAACTGTTTTAGCTTCAACTACTTAGTTTTTAACTATAACTACTTAGTACTTTTAAAAAGCCATACAAGCTATGTTTAGTACTGAAGGAAGCTATCCACACCTTACCAAAGTTCTGACAACTCTTGAGAAAAACTGGTTTGCATGAACTAGGAAAACTTTCAGGTGTAATGCTTTTCTGAAATATATAAAACGTTGCAGATATTTTTACTGCATGCTCAACGATTTTGAAAGCTAAAGACGCTTGCTTCGCATTGACGTTCAGCACACTTTGCTTTATGTTTGACGTATTTCTTATAAAACTAAAGTGATTCCCATTTTGGTGAAGCAGTGTGAAAAACTATTGGTTTGTATTTGAAAAGGGATGTTTAAGTATCATTGGGTGTTTTTGAAAACCTTGATTCATGCTTAGTTTTGGCCGATAACTATCTCCGTCATTGTCAAATACAACAACAGTTGGCATGATCACTTCAGGAATTGGCTGACAATCACAAGCTGCAGTCGAAGACGCACAAACTTGCTACATACCTTTACATTGAATAAGGTAATCCCTTTCAGAAGAACACTCCATTTAAAGTACATTATGAGGTAGTCTTAGAGGTACAGTGTGTGATGTTCGTCATGTGGCAGTAGAGAGTTGAAACCAGCTCAATGTGAGCAAAAGCGCCAAGCGCCGCCAAGGAAAGGCGAAGCACAGAAGTCTAGGAATTAAAACACTGCCAGCCAGGGTTGCCAGGTTCGCTCTTTTGGGACTAAATTTCAGAAATGCGGCCCCAATTAACACTTGCTGGCCACAAAATTTTCGTTTGGCCTTTTGACGTTTTTTTGGCCCTTTTCCAGGATAGACTGGCCCCATTGCAAGGATTATATCTGACCACCCTGGGTCCTGTCTGAAAAACCATATTTTGACACTTTTTTGACTAATTGATTGTAGATTTTCAACAAATTCATATATTTTGAAAGTTTTCGATTACAAAATTTTGTTAGGATCCTTGGAGTTTCTGAGTTGATGTGAAATAAGTTCATCAGATTACCTGTTACTTGCTGCAGTTGTAGAGGTAGCAGTGAGAACTGTTACTTTACTTAACTTACTGTTATTCAGATGGTGCACGTGTTTGATGGTTTTGCTCAGATTGTTGTTGATCGCTTTAGCACTTATCGAGGATGGTAAATTTATCTCAGTTTATGGCTACAAATGGAAATTAAGTTGTTCTCGTACGATCTTTCATCATGTACTTGTTTTGCTGGTGCGCTAAAATTGTGATTGCGGAATATTGCCATTTAATAAATTGCTAAACATGTGTTCATATGAATTTATAACTGCTGATAAATTTGGAAAAATGGTTGGCCTTTTTTGACCCCTTGTCTTAGAATTTGGTTCTTTTCTGGAGTAGATTTGGCCACGTGGCAAAAAGCAGATCTGGTAACCCTGCTGCTATCCCAGAAGCTAGGGGAGCGTTCCTTTGGCCAATGCAGTTGGCGCGTTGCATTCGGACGTAGTTATCTTAAAACCACAACTCCTCCGATCGAGGCCCAAGTCCCTCTGAGAAAAATGTGGCTGCTGAAAATGGGTTACACACGCGCCTCTGAAGCTCCTAGCTAAGCTGGGTTCGATTCCTTTCGTCCAGCATTTTGTTTGGCGGTAATGTGTGAGTACAGGGAGAAGGTCCACACGCTGTGCTGCGTCATCAGCGCAGCATTCACTGGACCACGGCTCAAGCAAGAGGAGATGGGCTCCGCAGACCACTAGTTACACTCCAGAGGAAGTACAAAGCAAGTACAACGAAACTGAACATACATTTTAATTATTTTTACAAATTAGAAGTGCCTTGAGCTACGCCGCCTACTTCTATTTTGGGGACCAAGTAAGGATTTCTAAGCAATTTAGGTTGTTCATCTTAAAAGCCTCGATACAAAAATGTAAGTTCTGGTAAAAATTCAAACGTTTTGCTTTTCTTTTAATGTGATTTGTCTGTTCGCTCATGGCTAGTCGCCTTCACGTCGTTTCAGCGAAATGGGCAACAAGTGCAGGAATCCTGACTACAGAGAGATGCCTTGGTGCTACGTCAGTGACACGGAGTGGGAGTTCTGCTTTCATTCGCGATGCATCGGTATTGCTCTTTCCTATTTGTATACGCATTTATAGCGTTAGGGCGATATATTTTCATGTTGGAGTGCATCAGTTGGCCCAAGATACAAAGAGCTGTTTCTCGGCCCAAAACTGAGCGAAGCAGACGAATGGGTGCTGGACGTTAACCTCAATAAGATAGATAAACAAAACTAGGTCAGTAGGCACGGGCGTTAGGACTTCAGCAAAAATGTTTTGGGCAAAAAAGGTTTCGTTGTTAATTCCGGGTTTTTAATTTTTTCAACGCTTTCGTGAAAACTTTTAAGTCCAAGACACCGTTGTGGTTTTCAAGGGAATGTGGTGGCGTCTTTTATGATAAAGGTCCAATCACCAGGTTGTATTTTTAAATTCAGCTGAGCAGCGCTCGCTCTCTAAGCGTTTACTATACAGTGTGCTGCCCAACTACCGATTCCAATTTTATGATGTTTGGCATTTTGTCTGCGGTATTTCGTGAACCATCAGCCATCGGGGAGCTAGGGAAATTTTTGTCTTCGAAAGCACAACCTTTTTTGAATGACTGATTCTAGTTGAAAGATTCATGACTTAAATGCTACAGAACATGAGAAAACGAGCGTTCATCATGAAAAATCTTTAAACTCGATGATTGCTGTTGTTTTTAGTGAAGTCGAAAGAAACCCTTAGTTTTGTTGTAAGTTGTTAATATTGCTTCAAGCGATTTTTTGCTCATCACAATTAAACAAAATATGCGTGTTTGTTAAATCTGTGTGTTGTTACACACTTGTTGTTCACAAAGTTCTCAATTTATTTAACTAAACTGACAAAAAATACTACCTTGTAAAGGTGATGAGAATTACACACTAATGCTTGGATTCTACAAATCCAGTTTCTGTGTTGTCTCTGGTGGTGATAGCATAATTTTCTTTAGTAGCTTTGTAAGGGCCTGAAGCAGCCTGTGTTGTTTTTTCCTTGAATTCGCTCGATCGATGACGAGAAACAAGTTGAAAAGCATTCTTCTGTGTTGTTGGGTCATGAACCGAAAATGTTGCTTCTGTTCTGAGTTGTAGGCAGTTTATTCCTGAACCAACTCTAAATTTCAGATCCCGGCTTTTATGAAGTATAGATTCTTTTGAGCGAAGAACAATTGATAATTTTTTTAAGACCTGTGCACTGCAGGTCTGAAGGCATTTAAAAGATTTGCACAAGTTTGAAAATGGTCAAATAGCTTGTCCAAAACACAACGCACACTCACCGTCAGTTGAAGTGGCAGAAATTTGATCTATTCATTGAGAAAGAGTTTCTTGTTCATCCAGACACGCGTGTTCACAAGCAGTGCGAAACTCCAGGATTCTACCACTTCAACGGAACATGCCATCGGGTTTTCCCCGTACCCGTGAACAGTCGCCCTGAAGCAAAGAGGATTTGCAGAAGCAATGGAGCAAGTTACCTGAGCGCGTTCGCTTCATCGCAAGAATTGATATTTGCGCGGACGCTGAGTTGTCTTCCTACCTTAGTTGCAGCAAAATTGCAGAAGGCGTGTACTTTGGTTGAGTTCAATTTATTCTGTTTGAAGGAAATGGTGCTTACATCAACTGTTTGATGGACTTATGTCATAGAGTATGCATTTGATTCCCGTGGGCTTAAATTTCAACCATCAGAATTATTTGCAAATTTAATTTCATTTACGTGTTTCACCAACGTCAATTTGACAAAAGCATAAGATCTAAAAAAATAGTTTGTTAAAAGGAGAACAGAGCAATTGTTGAAGTAAACACCAACATATATGTAATATATGAGCAACAGTTAAGCTATAAAGAGACAGAAATGGTAAGAAGACGAAACAATTTAAACATGAACAAAAATGGCAACAGAAGCCCTTTGCTTGTATTTTGTGCAGTTTTGAATTGAACAGCGAACAAGCAGATGTATCAAAATCCTGAGAAATAGGGTTAAATCATACCAAAATGTCTCACAAATAATACGAATGTGTTTTCACAAGCTCCTTCAAAACGAAAATATCGTAATCATAACATACTCGAGGAGTTTGCAAATACATACACTTATGTATGTTTTGAATCTTGGAATACGAACTGAAGTCGAGAATGCTGTTGCTGCAACTGCAGTATGTGCGAACCTTCAGTTAATGCCCCATAGTCGCGAGTCGAAACTGGAAATATTGAGAAACACAAACAGAAGTTGTCCACAGAGACAAAAATGCATGTTTGAAAGTAACAAACGCTTAGATTGACAATGTACATAGTTCTACGAGGAAATCAATTCTCTCTTTTTTTGCCACCAAGTGAAGGTCCACCAATGTATTGCCATAGGGCAATCGTTATGTTTCTGGGTTGAACACCAAAAGCTTTTATTCAGTTAGTTTATGGTGGTTTTCTATTGTACAAAATGCAGGGTCATGGATGGACCTGGCGAAGGGAGAGCCAGTGGGGCTTATTGGTACCAGGAGTGTGGCCGTGGTGCAACGGCCAGCCGGAAGCACAAACAACGAAATCGTGCGCCGTTATGACGGGAACGAGATGTAAGTGCAGAGCAGCGGTTCTTAATCGTTTTTGTACCGCAACCTATTGTAGCAACCCATTAATCAAACGACACACATCTAAAACTCGAATAAAGCAAAAGTCATACAGCCGTGTGTATATATATCTTCTCGCGACCCCTCCAAAATGGTTCACGACCCCTCTGGGTGTCGCGATCCCCAGTTTGAAAACACTGGTGTAGAGTCAGAGACATATTGCGCAAAGTATCAAACACAGTTTGATACCGAAACCAGCTTACGAGATTTGCAACCCGACGCTTTGCGTCTCTGTCGCATCACTGTTTGCTGCAGTTGTTTGCCTTTGATCATTTTTGTACAGAAATACTTTTCTGACTTAATTTCTACGTTTTCATGGGAAAAAACATTTTCAGGTCTCAAGTCAGTGAAGTGCAGGAATAGTTTGGAGGCCTATTATGCATCGTGTCAGTTGGATCTCAAAAACTGTAAGCTGCTGCCTGGTTTCCATGTCAATGATGGTTCTTTTGTTGCTTTTGTGCAAAAATTCATGTAACTCTTTTTTTAGGTAAAGTTAAATAACTGATGAATTTCTCCCCTTGTCTGCAAAGCTTGGTTCACAATTATAAATTGTACCTCTATGACTCAATCCCGTTGACAAAGTATTTCTTTAGCTTGGTTGATGAGCTCTAAAGGCGAGTTTTTTCAATATGGCGGCAGGGATCACCTCGCTGCTGACAGACTAATATATTTAATAAATTACATTTTTGTGTCTGCTACCATTAAGTCCTTCACAGCGAATAGGATTTTCAGGTTTTCACCGGCTGTTTAATGTTTAGAAATAAACAATGCTAGTGTTAAATCCTAAAGAAATTTGAGTGCGCACTTTGCCCGCGCTGTTGAAGCAGTAAAGCACAATAACTAACCTGCAAGACAGTTTGTTGTATATCTGAAAGGTCATTTTATCCTGCACGCTGGCCTGAGGTAAAATCAACAAATTCTTTCTGCTTATGTTAGCCATAAACTCCTGCATTTCGTATTTGTCAAGCTCTTAAAGAAAGCCTAAACGCTACACCCATGCAGCACGGTGACGTTTTTACTGGTATTGAAACCCTTCTTTCTTACTAAAATTTATGAGCTACTTTACTTACGTTCTCATTTCCTCATACGTTGCATCAACAACGTGGCCTGGTGAGCAAAAATCCCAGTAACAGGTGTTCTTGGTAACAGAACACACATACTGTAGTGTACGGAGAATAACCGACAAAGGGAAAATTAAGCACACTCAATGCTAGAATACACATCGTGGCTGCAATATTTTATTTATTCGTTTACGTGGAATATCAGAAAAGTCAAAAACAAAACGAGATGCTTTACAAACCAAGAAAGAGAGCACTGCCAAATCACTTTTTCAACTTTGTGCAAAAGGTATTGAAAATGTTTTACGCGGGACACCATGACAAGATGCCTGACCCGTAATGTGGCTGTGCTTGGACTTGCTGTAGTAATATATAGTAAAGCTAATGCTCACCTTTTATCTTTCCAAAGAGAGGAGCATCTATTTGGGAAATAGCAATTTTTTCAGACAAGCCGTCATTTTATTTTTTGATCCAAAATCTTTTGTGTATGCTTTTCAAAGCACAAAATACATATGATTTCCACAATATCCACCCTACACAGATTTTGCTATTCTCGATTAACCGTCGCCTGGATTTGGAACACCTGTATCACTTTGAGGTGTTAAAGTTTCATTTTTTAATATCAATTTGGAAATCCCAGCTTTGTTTAACTCGCAGCTTCCCAGATTTTTGTTGGTTTTAAACCATTTCAAGATAATTTGCGTTTACAGCGCAGTGTTCCGTCTAAGAAAATTTCACACTGAGCAAATATTTGTTTTAATGCGAAGCGCATGCAATTGCGCAACCAACCATGCAATTGCGCAACCAACCATGTAGACACACAACAAGTGAAGCGTCTCAAGCGGTGAAAGGTCTATGAGATTGCTATCATTCACGCACACGAATCATGAATATTTTCAACTAAAACGCTTGCTAGTTGCTCCAGAAAATCTGCGACTGGCACATGTCGACCCTACGACGTATGATGCAACCTATCCGTATCCCGGGATACATGGGGACCATCCCGCACCATTGTCACAAACACCGATAACAATATATTTCCAATAATCATTGAAAAAGGAGGTGCAGTTCGATTCGAACTCAGACGTTTGTCACGAAGTAGCAAAACGGTTGTTTCATCGTGATCAGACTCAGTAAAATCGTTTCATTGCGATCAAATTGTTAAAGTCACAGACTGGTGGCAATTGTCAAAATTTTCTTGTATTTTTATTTGGCAAGTACAGTGTCTTTGAGAACAAAGTTATTTTTTACTTCAGTCTAATTGAAACTGTGCATGACTTTGAAAATGCTAATCAATATAATGGCCGGCACACGCTGCTCTCTGTGTTGTAATTTGTTGGTGACTACGATCATCTTAGTTCATTAGCCGGATATGATGTGTGGTGATGACGTTGCTCAATCTGATATTGTCTGATGTGCATGTTTATTTTCTTGAATAAAATCTAGTAGCAAAAGGCTGTAGAGATCATAGCAATTCTCTTACAAGTGCAATTTTATGAAATGTAAGCCTAATATTGCAACAATCTTATGACTATTTGTAACGCAAAAATTTTCGCGAAAAGTTATAAGCTCGTGCTTTTCGCAACATTTACACTTTAGACCTGAAAATGTTCTTAAAAATAAATATATGAAAAAATCGCTCGCAATCGCAATATTTGCTTGATTTTGAGCTTTTGTTGGAAAGAAACACATTTTTAACCTGATATTTCTTCACCCTTCATTACTGTCTTCTCGCTGACCTTGACATTGTGTTTTTCAACAGCAAAATTTCAGGTTTTCAAACGCGACAGCGTCACCTCGTGGCCAACCGCACGCGGCGTTTGCGAGAAACGTAGGTTAGAACTCTGTTTGTCTGATGATTTGTGCAGAGGACAGACGAATGAAGGCGCCGCTAACAATGGCAACAAATTCTACTTACTCGATTTTCCATTCGCCAATCATCACTGGGTTCCTGTTTATGACGAGTACAATGACTGGATATACGTCGGTCCGACTTCGAGCAAGCAATGCAAGCGAGAGGTGCTGGTCAACGGGCCTGGGGTGCTTAACGTTAACACCTCGCGAAGAACGGTCGTCTGCTGCGAAAAAGCGAATCGTACTCTTCCAGCGTCCGTGCCAGTCACTGTGTACGTTTATTCAGCGTTGGTGGACGACGTTGTAAGGTACAAGTTCTCTCTTAGTCCCGAAAACACTTTGGAAGAGCTCAGACAGGATTCAGTTTCTTGGGTTCGACAAGCAAGGTACCCGGGAGACATCAACTCGTTCGGACTTATGTCGAATTACCGAGCGCTCAAGCACAATGTACCGTACTACTTTTGCAAAAGCAACTTCAGCACTGCTCTCGGATTGAGATCTTCACTTTACAAAGTCGGTTATGGTCAATGTGAAGCACCATTTACTCTGGATTTCTATCTGTTTGGTTCTGACGTCTACAATGAGTCGTCAACATTAGTTGCGAGCAACGACAACCAGGGATCGTCCAGGATATCGAAGGATCTGGATCGATGTTGCGAATACATTGACAGTCCTCTAGTCTTAATACAGGGCGTGTCATTCATAAAGTTACACGAACAATCGAACTTGATCGCCGATCCTTGCGCAGGAATTCAGAAACTCTGGGACGTCAGGGGCGTGATTTCTTCAAGCAGCTTCGAACTCAAGGGGCGCCAAGGGTCAGACATAAGATGCCTCTGGAGGGTTGCGGGTGCTCCAGGGTCGATTATAAGGGTGAATTTTACAAATTTCAATATGCAGAGCAGTGGATCGGACCATCGATATTACACTGTTGTCAATAGGAACGATCGATTTCGAGCTGGACATGGAAATGTTCTGTACAACTTTCGCCAACAATGTCCAGTAAGTTCCGTTTTCATTCGCGCACCGTCTAGCGCCAGAAGCACAAATGAATGGTTGGCTTATGGGGTGGTTTGTGGGACCATCAGACCACCTAGCTTCCTCACCATCAGCAACGCTGTTGTTTTCAAGTTCTCGAGCGACTCGTGGACTAAGTACAGCGCAAGGTTTTCTCTGATCTACGAAATTCTGTCTCCCCCTGCAAATCTTACGAGGATTCCTCTAACGGAAAATTCCCGAACGTGGTTGATGTTGAGAAGGATTTGTGGAAGGAATGAGCAAGATCTTTGCTTTGTAAATGACATTTGCAGGTATGGTAATCGCATAAAATATATTTGTATTTTTCCACTGAACAAATATAGTTTAACAGTCTCATGCAAATTTTCTGAAAACAAAACCGCTAGGTGCGAATAAGTGACAGTGTAGACTGTAGAAAGACCAAGCAATTGTTATAATAATTTTTATGGGTTTTGCATAGTTTTTTAATACTTCGATCCCTATTTCGAAAATTTTATAAAGTAGTTCTGAGAAACGTTAGTGGGAAGAAATTTGCTTCTCCGGAGTCGAAGTCAGAAAACTTTGCTCGGAGACGAAGGTTGTGATGCGAAATGATCTGACGTAGATGCAGCAACTGCGCAAAAACTTGCTCATTAGCTTATAACGTGAGTTTCAGTAGTTTTGATTTTTCAAATCTATTTCAAGCAAGCTTTTCATTTTCATTGGAAGAGTCACAACTTGTTTCTAGCTACTACAAACACCTTAATATTATTTCATTCATTTTATTCGAATGCGTTTATTTGGGATAAGGTGCATAGAATGTTTTCGAAGGAAATTGATATTATTGTAACCCTTGATCAAAATGATATTGCGAAATCCAAAGCGCAGTTTTTCTTTCTTTACCGAAAATGCAACTACTCTTCTTAAAACGGTTGCTTTAATCTATGATTGGTGCTATAGCAAAGTTACATGTTTTTATTTTTCTTAGTCAGTTGCATTTAAGTTTTACCAACGTTTCCTAATTTCACAGGTATGCAGGCAGGCCATTCTACGGAATTGAAACTGGCAGTCAGTATGTTCCGGTTCTTGATGCGTTCAATGAATGGGTTGAAGTTGGAGATTATGGCGGTCGAACCTGTCAACTTCACAACTCTCTTTTCGGACCACCAGAGTGGGGAGTGAATCGTGAGACAGCATCCAACGTGGGAGGAATTTTTAAATTTTCTTGAATGTTTTTCCGCAGATATTATGTAACCGAATTTATTGCTAGCTGTTGCGTTTTGATGCTGAAATCAAAGAGTTTAACAAATTTTATGATAATGCCTCTCAGGCCAAACTCAGATATGCTTGGAAGCGCTTTTGGTGACCGCTATGTGGTAGAAAGTATGAAAAAGTTTTCAAAGTTTTATTGTATGGTTTAGCAACTACTAGAGTTAGCAAAGCCTTATGTGATAATAGACACTTGTGAAATCGAAAAAAGTGGTAGATTCAAGGCCCAGGGTAACAGATTTTTAGGCTAATCCAGATGGTATCACAAATAGCCATTTGGCTGACTTGTTCGTCATGCATTATTTTAGGACGGCTTTGGAAAAACATTGTTGACGTTTAAACCTATGTTATGAAGCGCATTTGTGCCATGCTTTTTTATGAACAGACTGAGCATGACTTTCGTCAATGGATGCTGCTTGTTGCAGGCGAGCAAAGTAGCCGATATTTTAGAAAGAGGACAGCGACAACATTCAACGTAGTAGTCAGGTGTTATGTATATACCGCCACAATAAAACATGCAAAGCTCATTTTACAGGTCAAATTTTACAGAAAATTGGTTTTCCGATAGTGATTTCAAAATTGCTTTATTGTAAGAGAAATGGCAGAACGATTAGACTCCACAAACGAAAGAACATCATCATTAGGACAAAGTAAACTCATCAGTCCCGCATAAAAGGCGGAGCCAAAACGTTTTTGCCAGGATTGATGCAATACTCCTGTTAAGACTGAGGAAATATCGCTTGTAGATAAACTGCCAAAAGTTTATCATTTGGCAATTAACACAGATGATTTGTAATCTCGATGTGTGTACACTTTTCCAGAGCAGCAACTCCCAACTGAGCAGCTTGTATTGCTGTAATAGACGTCGAGCTGTTACTAACACTCTGCAACCACAAGAAATAAAAGTCATTGTCTACAGTTCTCTCCAGAATGGTGTTGTCTTTGAAAGGTGATTTCTTCATTGGTTTAGTCGAAACACATGGCTGGTTTACCGCATCAACATGCACCGTTTTTCAGATACGTTAGAGATAGCGTGGACCCTACTCCCAGCGGGGCCCACTGGTCAAGTGGGAGAACATCGCATGCAGATGTTGGATCTTTTCAACTGTTTGCCGGTTACCGAGAAGGTTTTGAAAAGATCGTTTACTTCTGCTTCAAAAATATTCATCCGCCGTATGGCGCCATAACTACTGTTTACCGCATGTCTGAGAAGCCATGCACAGATGGATGGCGGCTTCAATTCCATCTCTACGGTTCCAATGGAGTTCGAGATGGACTGAGCAAACTTGTAATTGGTCGTTATGACTTTCTTCCCCACCATTCAACAGTCGTTTACAACAACAATGCATTGAGCTTTCGCAGTAATTTTACGGTTTACGCACTTTCTGTTGAGAGGTCATCATCAAGTTCACACAGAGCGCCTCCTAACGCCGCAGTTACAACGTGCCCGAGCACACCAGTGCGAGTTTATCCCCCGGCAACCATCAGCTCCCCAAACTATCCAAATAAATACCCGCCTCGTTCTAACTGCTCATGGCTGGTTCGCCAACCACCGTCTGGACCTCATGACAACGGTTTGTATCGGAAACTGTTTTTTATGGTATTCTTATTGAAACTAAAGCATCTTTGAACACTGGATAGTCACTTTAATTATAACCAGTGGCTTACGATGATCTTTTTGGTGGGGTCTGGAATGCACGTGGACTATGCTGATTCAGTAGGTTGCACAAAGTGGTCATTTTTGCTTGGTGTGCGCTTTTCGTGGCGTAACGTTATATTTTATCCACGTTTCCAAACCAACCTTTCAGCGCAGTTGGATGACGTGCCGTGTATATTGTCCTACACACATTGTCGCCGTTACGTTGTGTGCACGTTATATCTGTATCTCGTGTATTTACCATAAACTATCAATATTCCACTTTGACATAGTGGAGTTAAACACCTAACGTTAGGATAACGGAAGAAACACGCGCAACACTGCGATAGCTGAATAATACTCTTAATGACGAGAAATTATTTCAAGCCTTTGGCTGCTCATTGCAGTATCTATCCTTTTGCGTCCAAACATCTTCAATGAAAAGTATACTTCAGTGTGTTTCTTGGATTTTTCATGCCTTTGGATAGCTAGAAGCAGATGATTTTAATCTGGAATAACCTTCTTTGGTCTATAGATTGGAAGAAGCATAGTAGTGTGTCTTTGATAACAACTTTCAACAAATTCTCCGAGGTTAATTTGCGTTTCTTGAAAGGGGGTAAGCCGGTGCATTGCATACAAAATGTGCTGATGCGCTGCTGACCTTGCGGTCAGTGGCGTAACTGACAAGGGAGCAAGGGTGCGAATCGTTGCCCTGGCAAGCTTAATTGGCACCCAGTTATTTAGTTTTCTTTTCGTTTTTACATTTTTGACGCGCAAGACGTTTTCATGATGTGAAAGCGTTTTTATTGAATTGATCGCAAAATCCACGTTGTTTAAAATGAAGGCTGGATGTATTTGCGATATAATACTTCCTATGCAGTATAATGAACCAATGATAATCACCCAAGCTTGCTTTAGCCTTTAACATTTGTTCATCTGTTCTTTTATGAAAAAATAAACACGTTTTCATGTAATACCAGCTGCACTTCAATTAGGTAAATGTTATTTACATTCCAATTGATAAACATTTTTGTTCTCCGCCCCATCATCATGAAATGCTTCTAGCTGTCTAAACTTTTGATAGTTTTTTTTTCTGTTTTTGCTTGGATTTTTTGCTTGGATATCAAATCAAAGTTGCGTGAATTGAAGCAGTAGTTTTAGTTTTTTTTCAGAGAGACGTCTGAGCCTCGACCTCATTGACCTTCAAGCCGAAGAAAACTCTGGCTGTGTCAACGACTATTTGCAAATCTTTGAAGCTGATGTGGATCAGGGCACTGGCAAAGTTTTGCAAAAAGTCGCCCTTTCAAGCAAGATGTGCAGACATGCTCCTCTGTCACTGACATCAGCGAAGGCAATTTTAATCACCTTCATATCTGATGGCTCCTTGCAGCGGACAGGATTCCAGCTTCAGGTCAATTCGGCTCGAAGCACTTGCGGTGGACTGGTCACCGGAAATGGCGTCATAACGAATTCTCCTGGTTACCCCATATCGTATTCCGGGGGCCTGGAATGCACCTGGACTGTGAGAGCGCCCAGTCGCGGATACACCATCGAAGTCCGGTTCACAAGTTTTGAACTTTTTGATGCGCAAGGTAATGCTTAAAATGATTCAAGGTACTAATTTCCTAAACTTGTCAAGTTTTTTTTTCATAATTACAAAGTGTAAGCTAAAAAGCAAGCAATTCATTTCAAATTCATTAAAATCATCGAAGACGAACAAATAGTGACCGAATATTAAACTTCTTGCATGCAAGCACATGTAGTTTTCAGAAAAAAGTTTTGTTTGAAAATGATGAAAACTTCTGTGCTTGTGATTTTTTACATCTTGTTTCCCATTTGCGTTCTGGAATCTTCTTGTCCTACATCCTGCAAGCAATCATGCGCGAACACTTTCGCTGCCAAGCTGATGTCACGCCAGATTGAGCAGACGGTAAAGCGGTTTTGGGCCTGTTTTCGGCATGTTTATTTTTTTATCATAAATTAATAAAGCATAATGTAAATGAAGTGCAAACAAGTAAACAATCGCAAAAAACAAGGTAACCTTTAATAATTTGCTTATTATTCGATTCCCTGAGGTCTCTTGGAGCTGCCCCAACGTAGTATATGATACGGTTCTAGGACAACTGCCAACAGGGCCGCAACCAATTGGTATTTTCTGGGGGAGGGCAAAATGATTATAAGTTAACGTTATACCAAACAAGTAAATATGTTTTTGAAAATTTCAGGGGGCAATTGTCCGGTTGCGCCCTAGTTGCGAACTTGACTGCGGAATAGGACAATTTCCAACTAGCACAACTGTCAAGCGTACGATCTACCTACCAGACAATTGCCGTTGCCTTGCATAAAACTGTCATGCAGTTTTTTCACTGAGTAATTACGATAGATGAAACAAAAAATGCTGAATGGCCTAAAATTTCTGTCGCGGAAAAATGCGAAAATGAATGGGTCATTTGATGATAGACATACTGTTTAAATATTTATCTGCGATTGGTAGCTCTGACTGCTGAGCATATCTTTATTAAACACTGCCGCTGAAACCTTCAGTAGCCTGTGTCACGTACGTAGCAACTTATAAAATGGAACAGTTGTGCGGTTTTGGTATACACGTTAAAAGGAAGGCTGCACTAACCAGAGAATCCATTTACAACTACGCTTCACAGAGGCTGTTGTCCGGTTGGCAGTCTTCCCAGTTGGTAGTTGTGTGGTTGGCAATTGTCCTGATACCGTATAAAACGTGGGGCCGATCACCAACATGGCGTCTGACCCAGGTCCGCAACTAGAAGGAGGGCAACCGGGCAATTCCCCTCGAAATTTTCAAAGATTGTTTGAAAGTGCCAGAAACTGTTTAGCTGTTAGGTAAAAATTGCAATCATTTTGCTATCCCAAAATCAGCTACTTGCGACCCTGGTCTGATCTTCTCCTGATGACAATGCAGCTTTAAAAATGTAAATTTCTACATTCTACAAGTAATCATACGAGAGCGTCAACATTCTGCAAGTAATCATTCATTAGCAACAATCTGCAAAGCGTTTCCCATTCCTTCCCTGTCAAGTTTAAAAAATATTCGTGCACAAACAACCACAATCAGCCAGGAGCGGATCCAGCCAGTGAGGTTAGGGGGGGG
>JGI24021J15306_10003897_pt1 | contig 17096 bp, 14 predicted proteins | sample Ectturendosymbi1_FD_15306 | JGI IMG/M metagenome (IMG submission 15306) | reverse complement strand
GAACTCTCCAGGACACGTACAACCGCTGGATTAAACGCTGCAATACAAGTTACAGACGAAGTTTCCTCAACCAAACACTTGATCCCCAACATACTTTGGCATCAAAAACTAAAAAGCGTGACAAAAGTATTTCCGAAATAGAAACAGATATTCAAACGTTGCAAATCGGCTGACATCGACAACCGCGACTGGAAACTCCGCAGGGAGTGAATAAATAAAGAAACTTGAAACGTTGCAAATTTGTAGCAAATGTCCATGTCGGGATAGTTTGTGGGAAACGAAACGAACAATTCAAACGAATTGTTTTTTAAAAGGCACTGATTTGAAAAGCAGTCTTAAAAGTGAAACACGACAGAGCCTCTGAGTATGGTTAGAAATCGCATTCATTAGTTGCAGACCGCTAGAAACACTACTTTTGGTCAAATTTGAGCAAAATATTGAACTGAAAAAAATGTGTTCAAGATAGAATTACTAAAGACGCCAAACGCTAACTTTTATTTTGTCGATAGTGAACACGAAACTTTTAAACTTGTAGTTGTCGATGATGCGATATGCCGTTATCAGTATTTCGGTGTTTTGGTGATTTTTCTTGTCAGCTAACAGGAACTTTAGCACACGAATATCACGGCACAATTTTCCTACTTTTATTTGTTAAATGGTTGGTTTTCATGCTCACGCCACAAACCTACAATTATCATTTTCTGAGAAAACCAAGAATAATGCGAAAGTCAGTCAGACGCATGACACTACGTCTAGAGATGGCGAAATTCTCACTCAGTGGTGAAGTTTAAATCAATACTAAGGAAATTTTACTGATTTGCTGTTCGTTTCTGCTAATTTTGACTTGAACTGGTCAAGTTTTGCTGGCCATTTAAACATTTGTTTGATTTATGTTAACTTCTTGCTGTTGTTTTAAAATTAATTTATTACTGTTGTCACATTTTGGTCGGCACATTTTGGGAATCTAATTTGCATCTGACAAACTGAGTTTTTTCTGTTTTTCCTTACGAGATTTTGTATTATGATTTTTGGCATTGACCGGAGCAGGAGACGACTCGAAGGGTGCAGATGGCGCTGCGCAACCAAACAGCTCGTTTTTCGCCACCAGTGACTGTTGCGGTGCAAACTTCGCCGGCACTCAGTCGCGACTCGAAGGAAACTCTCAAAGCAATCGTCCTGCACAATAACAACAACGACACACTGTCCAACGTGCTTTACAGGTGGAACAACATGGCGTTTATCTGCTTGCGTTTTTGCGGTTTAAAAGATTTGCTCTGAATACAAGAGAGAAAAGCGTGTTGGTCAAAATGGTAGGAAGGTTTAAACTGCGCTGTTTGGAAGTAAGTTAACAAACAATATCTGTACTTTATGTTCGAATTTACCGGTAAGAATAATAACCCATTGACTCAACGCCCGCACAGGTATCTGAGGGTTCCTGAGAAATGCGCCATGCAAGAAGGTTGGAAAAAAAGCAGGGCAATGAGCAAAGTACAGTAGTAATGAAAAGTTTGCAATGATATGAAAAATAACCGTGTGGTGCTAAAGTGCGTTTTGCCGGAATCGATAACCTATTTGTGTTTTTTACCTGAAAGATACACTTTTGATCAATTTCGCATTTTTGCGAAAATCCGAAACTGTCCCAAACTGTGGCGAAAATCCCAAAAAGGTCACCCTAACAATACGGATACACGCCACATTTCTACAAATTTGATGCTCATCGATCAGCTTCGCTTAAGCGCCAGATGTAAGTAAATCTGGCTCTGGGACACCTAAATGTTACCCCGCAGCAACGTTCTGTAAAGTAGCTTGGAAGAACTCAAATTGCAAGTGCTGTAACGTGGAGTGGGGATGTGCAGTAATCTTCTTGATGCTTTGCTGTGCGAAAGAAAACGATAGCTTTTGAGTGATATCCAGACTTCCTTTTTAGTGTGAAATGGATTGACAGCAACTGGGAGCAAGTTTCGTCATGTCCGGTAGCATTGTCCGGTTATGCCGTTGCTACTAAAGGAAATGCCGTTTACGTTGCTGGTGGCCGTGACGTCAAAACAAACAAGCACATACGGTCTGATGTGTTCAAGTAAGCAAAAACGGCAGTAATGCTTATTACGTTTTCAGCAAACACTTTTCAGTTCTTTCGTTATAAACTTACATCAAAATGTGATGCCTGACTTATTGCCAGCGAGTGCACAATGGCTAAAATTATTGAATGTCCACAAAGTTTGCAAACATCTGGCTAGTATTTATTGGACTGATGGCTATGTTCCCTGTCACACCTTTTACGCAGACATTGTAACCTTTCCCACCCATACACTGGCACATACTGCATAAGCGGAAAGATATGCTTCACAACACTGTTGCTTGTTGAGAGGCTGTGATATTAAAATGCACTGTTGGCTTGCTCTGCGCCTGAGTAATCGTGCGGTGTATGTCAGACAAAGTTCGAGAACGCTGCTGAATTATCCTTATTTTGCGAATGTCGCTTGTCTTTTTGTGTTAATCAGATACGAAAACAATCGGTGGATCCAACTTACTGGCATGTTAGTTGACAGAGCTCACTTCGCAATCGTCCCGGTGGGTGGCGCCCTATATGCTTTGGGAGGAATGACTGAGAGAATGGAGAAAGGTAGGTGCCTTGGCTTTTTAGATGAAGTTTCCTCTAGTTTGACATAGATGTGCCAGACTTATTCTGTTCACTTCTGCTCAGTTCGCTTAAAAAGCATTTGATTTTGGCCGGTGACTCAGTTTACACCAGTTGGTTTCTGAATATAACTTTATTTTATAATTGCCAGATCGAAACTCCAGCACATTTATATTTTGGTATAAGTTTGTACGGAAGTGAGCACATGTTTTCGTGTAAATAATATTATTTTCAAGAATATGGAGGTGCTCCAACTTCTGAATACACCACCTGTAGGTCTATACTCAAGTGTAAGTGAAATAAAAAATTTCCTGGATCAGTGATTCTCAACTAGGAGCCATTTGGCTCACTAGTGAAGTATTTTTTAATTTCCGAGAAGAAATTTGCCCAATGGTGGGATTGCGGTGAAAAACTAAGGACTCCTAAGTTTTCCTTTTTGTGCTTCAGCAAGATCTGACATTTCTAGCAATTTTACTGCTTCCTTTTTTAACTGTGGCTTAGCAGCACTCAGCTGGCATCTGTAGTGCAGACCCTAAGCTGAGCTGCATTTCTAGCGTTTCCTGATATATTGGTTGAGTAGTAAGTGCAGGAAATTAACTAATGCATTGTAACAATGCTGGGATCGTAGAGGGACGGATAACGTGAACTTGTTGTTCTGTTAAAGGCTTATGTTTATATACACCAGTATGTCAGTAAAAGCGTTTACTGATTATATTGGGTAAGTTAGATAAACTTGAAAAGCCTAATGTTAGCTGGTTTGAATGACATTGTTTTTGAGGTGAATAGATTAATGATTTGGCAGATGAGATATTATATGTGCAAAATCGTTCCAATATGAAACCAAACCAAAACCAAACATGAACTGATGTGACTGAATCCTCAAGTCAGTGCTAACTACGACAAATCAGATTTGGCGACCGAGCAAACATTTCTGCAATTTCCTGCTACGTACTTAGCTGAAAAGTGTAACTTCCGATATTTGCGAGCGGAGAGATATTCGAGCGAAGCCAACACGTTTTTCTCCTCGAATTTGTATCTCAATTATTACCAAACATGAGGCATCACATCTGAACGTACTATTTTGTGCTTTATGGTGGGGAGGAAACGAAAATGTGTAGGATTTGGAAGGGACTAACAAAGAGAAAACATTGCGAACCACTTACATAGTTCGTTAAAGCCATGCATTTAATTTTACTTACGACACTTAATTTCAGGAAGACAAGGCTATCAAATAACTTCCAGTGTAGAGCGCATGGAAATTGGTACATCCAGCGAGAACTTCGGCTGGAAAATGGCATCGACACACTTGCCCTGTCCGTCCTATTTTCATGGTGCTGTTGTCTGTGAGATGGTAGTGCGGTGCTGTCCACCTAAGAGTCCACTAAACGGAAGAAAGGTGACTGTTTTACATCTTGACTCTGACTGCAAAAAAAGGTTCTCGAAGTTAATGCCAATCAGAATAATTCTCACCGCAAAGTTGTTGTGTAATCACAGAACTTCGGTTTTGAGACGAAAAAGATATGTCTGTGTGAAAAGCACGGGAAAATGTATCTGTCGAGTAGACAATGCTTGCGATATTTTCTTTGTTAGACGAGACCTTTTCAAGGTGGACTCATGCTTCATATTTCGACACCGTCACAAGTGTCTTTTTATCGTAATTTGGTAAAATACGACACCTCAAGCTCTGGAAGACTTCGCAATACTACTGCCAGCGCTGTATCCCGACATTTTTGTTAAGGTTTCTCGCCTGTGTTTCATCGAACGCTTGTTATGAAAACGCTCGAAAGTGTATGTCAGCGAACGTAGTGTTCGTGGCCGTTCCTGCACGTGCTCAGCGTCAGCACAAAACCGGTTTGAACAAGCTATTTCCGGAAAGGTGGATTTAGGGTCAGGCAAATGAGGCACTTGCCTCGGATCCCCGTTTTTTGAAATTTCGTGGGGTCCCTTTATAATGTCGATTATATTTTGTGCCTATTGCTGCATATAGGTTTTTCTTGCCATGATGTTTTTCACCTGTCTGTGGCACAACCAGAAAGCTGTAAGTCCGAACCTAATAATCTGAAACGCGAATGTTAATAATGATGTTGGTGTTGGGCAGAAAAAATCTACCACGCTTTGAAGTAGCATTTTCTGATGAGCAGCACTATAAATCTAGGTTATTATCATTGTATGTAGGAACATCTTCAAATAGTAGAATATGTACATCGCGCAATCTATGTAAGCTTCGAATTTGCTGTGATTTTACAAGTAGCTTGCAAGTAGACCTACTTATGTTAAAAGACCCCCTCAAAATCTCTACATTGAGCCTACAAATTCCTGGATCCACCACTGCTGTCCAGGTTGCTGCTTCATGCTACAAGTTGCTAGGCATATTTTAAGTTTGAAGTTCCATTCACAGGATGAAAAAAGTAGCATTCGCAAATGGCAATCTCCAAACCTATCAAGGTTGGGACAACGTTTCAACTTATTGTCAGGCAAAGGGACTGGGACAACAGAGAACGATTCATCTTCCAGCAGGAACGCTTTGAGTCAGAACGCTATTAAAGCCATAAAACCTCCAGGTACAGCCGCTTGCTTAGGGCCNTGCGGTATATGCACCCATTGCATATTGTGTCTTTTCTCGCAGTGGTGGTACTGTAATTGTTAAAAAANTAATTGATATTCCGACGAGATTAATGCTTGTATTAATACTGGCTTGAGTGAAACTTCTTCACATCCATTTTGTGTGACGTCTCTGTTACGTTCACGTTCAGTAGCCAATCTAAACCTTCAGTTGTGTCCGATTCGGATTTATGCATGTGCCTACAGCTACGGACGGTATTTTCGCAGATTTAAACGCTCTGAGGTCTGCTTAGGTTTTGATGAATGCCTTAATTTTAGGCCAAAATGATGAAAAGAATAGGACCATGCGTCGTCCTGTGATAATGATTTGCGGTGGGAAGAGTCAACCGACGCAGAACGTGCTTTTCGATCCGGTTGAAAACAAGTAAGATGGGACTTTTCCCTGCGAGATGTCTAGGACGATCAAAGATTGTTGAAAACTTCATTTTGCATGCGAAGTATGAACCGCTTGTTGTCAATCCTACTGGCATGCTTAGTCTTTTTCAACAATCTTCGAATTCTTTGTGCTTTTGCCTTTGCAGGAAACATCGGCTTTGTTTCATAGAATTTCGGGCTTGATGACGTATATCGAAATGATGACGTAGGTCGCTTGTTGTCATAAATGAAACCGATTATTTCCAGGACTGTGGATAAGCGGCCTTTACCGAGTCCGATGACGTCACCAACGATGGCGTCAACTTCGTCAAGGTTATTCATTGCCAGCAGTGGTGCAGATTGCATTCAACAAGGAAGCGTCCTGATGTACCAGTATAGTCTGACTGATGACTTGTGGACAGAGATTAAACTGCCAGGACAGCCTGGCCAATCGAGTGTGGCCGCGTAAGTGACACTTCTTCGCAATGTTATTTTAGCGACCATGCTATTAATAATGATGAGTCGGGAAATGTTTTTCTGTCTCGTTTATAAATAGAACTAGACATCTGGCTCATACTTTCAAAGGCGTATCTGTCCTAATTGTGTAGCAAAAAGGAAAGACGCCATGTGACAAGACAGCGCTTAAACTTCTGAAACATCCGTCTAGTTCGTAGCTCAGATTAGTGGCTGTATGTGTAGATAGTATGTTAGGATCAAAACCTAAAGCGTGTTACTGTACAGTGCCACAGTCAAAGTGCAAACTTCTTGAAGATAAAGTGTCTGGTTTTGCTGTCAAATGTTGAAGGGTACTGAATTCAACGAGTCGACCTGTTTAATATACACTTACGCGCGGAATGACGTAAACGCATCACACTGGGATGTAGTAAATTGAGCTAGGTTATGAAGGGATTTGCATCATTTGAAATCCCCGAAAACTCGCAGATATTTTTACCGAATTTGCAAATTTTCTGTTTCGTGGAAAACTTGAAAAAAACTGGTCGGAGGAAAACCAGCCCTGCTGTGAGGTTTTCCTTTGCTTCGTGTTGCGTTAGCAGAAAGAGATAAATAAAAAGATATGTCCACGTCCCTATCATGGTTGTCAGTGTTTACTGCGCGATGTTAATGTTGATTCTCTAGCAAATCACGAAGCTCTTCGAGGATTTCTCTGCAGTTTGTAAATATTTTGGCTGTTTGATCAAAGAAAAGAAACGGTTTAAAAAAACAACATCCCAATTTTGTTTGTTACTCCGCCGCGGTTTAAGTCGTTGTGTTCTTTGTCGGTATGGGCAGAATTGCAGGGAATAAATTGATGCCGTCTCCCTGAGATGGATTCAGATTCGGCGTTTTGGCAGACGGAGTATAGGAGCCAGATAGGGCTCCTGTTTTACCCGTTGGGTGGTGGTGGGTGCGTAACAAACAAACAAAATAGTGATGTGGGGTGGGGTTGGGTGGTGGTTGGTGAGAATCCCAGAAGGAAGCTCAGTTGCTGAAAAGCCCAGAATTTTGAAAGGACACAATGATCGTGGTTTGAAGAAAACTGCTTAAAGTTTCCCTCCTGGATCCCTAGTGACATTTTCTACTTTCACAATGTGTTTACAGAGGAAAACTGTCGAGGCTACGGTCGAGCTTTCGCGGACGCGAGGACCGGCATCACGTTCCAAGCAAGCTGTTGCTTTCGTGCTCGGTGTATCAATCGCGCGTTGTTTGCGCTGTGGTCAACGGATGTGACGTCACTCTTCATACGTACGACGCCAGCAGTGAAAACTGGACATCGCTAAAGAGCAGAAAATGTTTCGAACTTCCGACGCGCGCGTTCTCGTTGCTTTCTTTGCAAGAATAACATAGGCGTAGCCAGGAGAGGGGGAAAGAGGGCCATGGCCCCAAAATTTCGAGCGTATCTTGTCGTTTTGTGCTTTGAGAGGCGGTGTCCCAAACAAAATGCTGTTGCTTGCTTAAAGTCAAAATAATTGACCCCTGCCAAAATTTTAGGGTGGGGGCGCTACTGAGAAGGTATTTGAAACGCGAAAAATTTCCCGCGGGCACGTTGCACATCATCTGCCAGTCGGGTGTAAGTGATTCATTTAGCGAGAACATTTAAATATCGCATATTTTTGTTATATCTTTTGTAGGTTATGCTGTGTAACGCACATTATGTAACTCTCGCTGCTGTCTTGCCATGGTCTCGCAAATGCAGCGAAAGCACGTTGTGTCGCTGGACGACGATCGCGATGACGTTGGCGCTGACGGAATTATGACGTTTGCAGAGGTCGTTAACTCCCTAATCATACTTTGTTTTCTTTCTGCTTTACTTGTTGTTTCACATTCGTCTTTTTTAAAATACCACTGCAATGCCGCTCGAACCACTTTATATTGAGATTTTTGAAAAATAAACATGATCGTTGAGATTGTGGTCATGACTTATTGTCTGAGATGCCGCTACTAGCCAGGTTTTAAGCTTTGGGTGGGTCAAAATACATGTTTAGGGAGTAAGACATTTGTTTTTATGACATGTTTAAAACAAACTATGACGACGCAAATCGAAGTTTGGGATCACAAAAAATTTGGAGGGACACTGCCCCCGAATGCCTCCCGTGGATACGGGCCTGCTTCCATTGAAGCAATGCTTCGTTCTGAACGGTTGATGTAATGTTCCTCAGCAATAGCGCGGGACAGGAAAACGCGATTGAACGAGCAATTTATTGAGTATATACCTCAAGAGAGTTTCCCAGTATGTAGAAGGCCGAATCAGCATAGCAACACACAACACTTTATGCACCAATAAAGAAAAGGTATAGACAAAATATACACCAGAAAGGCAAAGCCTACCGAGTGCTGAAACCGATGTGCTGATAATGGGTTAAAGGTTACCTTTTAACTTCTTGTGAATTTGCAAAAATGTGCAAGATGCCTACTTTAAACATATTCTTGACCTTGACCCAAACGCATCCTATAGAAAACATAAAAAGGGCGAATGTTTGACGGGGAAACGGGAGATTTGCAAGGATTTACAAATTGTAAAAATGGTCCGAAAAAAGAAAGTCGTTAATCATACTGTAGCGTGCAACCGGTATAGCGCTTTTTTGACATTTANTCTTTTACCAAACATATGATTGCAACTGAACAAAAATAAAATNAAAGATGCGATGAGTAAATCTCTTTGGATGATAAGCGTGAGCACTTTATTATTTGCTCTAGCAAAATAAATACATTTCTTGTGCGAACACTTTACCTCTGAACTGTTTACTCTGTCAGCGTTTTAGAGATCTGGAATTCGAAGCAACCGTGAGAGATTGGATATAAGATTGGCTGCGCAGCGTTTAATTCATTTCCGGTTTACTCCGTTGGCTCAAAATCGAACTCCAATTCAGTGTATTTTCGTGTTTACGCAGCAACATATGCTGCTGCGGCTGTTGATAGGCGGTTGAAAGAACGTTCATGTGATATACACTGCTGGTGAGTAAAGGCAAGCAACGATTTTGCCTAACATTGTTTTATAAGAGATCAATGGGATTTTGCAACCAAAACGGAAAGCATACAAGCGTTGCATTAATGTTTCAACAAAATCAACATGCCTTTGTTTCCCTAGACGCCAGTTGCCAAGGGCTGATCCCTATTTTAAAGCATTTTGAGAAATAAACTTAACTTCAACTTTACTTTTACGGACGATTTGGTGCTTCGTCGATTCCCTGAACGGAGCCTTCAGCATACGCTTGATCGATTTTTCGACTACATACAATTAATCAGTAATGAAAATTAGCACTAAAAACACCGAGATATTTTATCAGTGGCGTAACTAACGGGGAGCAGGCAAGCTAAATCTAAAAACCGGGCCTCCACTTACCTTATATTTTGGTATTTAGTACTAATTGGGTTTTCATTGGGTTGTTGTTTTTTTTTTTCATTTTTTGGAAGTTTTTCAGAGTGTTTTCCGCTGATTTCGGGTTTTCTTATACCCAGACATCCACATCCGGATATCCGGATTTACTATCGTGTTACAACCTTTTTCTGAGTGTTGGCTAGTGGGATCCCTGCGGTGGCCAGTGGATCCCCTTTGAGCTAAGTTTTCCCCTGGTTCAAACCTCTAGTTACGCCACTGGGTATTATGCTTATCCAGAAACCTAGGCCACCACATGTTACATACTTGATCTTAGCTCTAAAGAGCCGAGCTAAAAGTAAACAGTAGTACACTGCAGTAGGTCGAGAAGTTCAAATTCCTTGAAGATGTTGAAGTGGTATTCACGTGTTGCGGAAGGTGGTAAAAGAAGATTGATGGACTTGATAGGTAAAGCAAACGCAGTTCTACGTGAGCTTAGTCGTTCCGTGGTCACAAAACGGGAGCCTTTCAACCACGGCAAAACTTTCAGTTTGTAAATTAGTCTTTGTTCCTACCCTCACCTATGGTCGTGAACAGGGGCGATATTTTCCGCGCAATGGGATTATTTGGCGCCGCCGTTTGGCGCTGAGCTCTTCTCGCGATAACGCTTATCTGCTTGATTACTTTTACGCACGCGCCGTTATATACAGAACTCTGTATTTTCCATCTTGCTCGGATGTTTTTCAAGAAGGCAACTGTTTTTTGAAAGGAGGCAACAAACGTTTTGCCTTTGTCTTGAGATGAGATTGAGCGTATTTCTGTACTTTACGTTTTTAATAAAGTGCCTTCTTAACATTAAAAAGTCTTCCTTTCATTTTCACGTATAGCCAATAACATAAATGGCTGAGAATCTTCTTAGCAAAAGGGATAAGCAAAAGTTTTCCCACTATACGGTTTTGATAAGGGCAGCAAAAGTGACCCATTGCTACTGCTCTGAAGATGCGAATTGAAAGACGAATGTACATTCTAAACGTCGCAAAACATATTAACTAGTGGGCACTACTTGAATATTTGTGAGGTCTAGCTAACAAGTACAATATAAAGTAAAGTTTAATTCACGTTTTTATCCATTATATACACACACTTGTCAGTCTCTGCACTGGCGCCAAAACAACTTAGCGCCAAAATAGCGCGACGCCAAATATTCGTCACCAAAATGGCGGCGCCAAAAAGTACCCTACCCATTGTTGGGTGGGGGGCAGAATGATTGTAACTCATCACCACCAAAGGGAATCTGCCTTACGGCAGGTCTCTCATGACATCCCTCCGCCATTCTTCTCTTGTAACTAGCTGTACCATTTTCTAGGGGGCAATAGGTTTGTAACTTGTTGTTGTACAAAATAAACTTTAACCTGGCGGCAAGCTTGTGAGAAATCTGCCTGTTCGTTTCTGCTTTCATACTTCTGCGATGACTGTTGTTGTACCTAGCAACTAAACATGTCTTTGAAAAGATTTAGGGGTCAATTGTCTGGTTGCCTCCCTGGTTGCGGGCCTGGTCATGAAACTTACGTAATGACTAAAAGAGTACTATTTCAAGTACAAGCAGTAGAGATGGGATTTTTTGCGGAACGTTTACAGTTTGAAATTTTGCGGCAATGTACGTAGCTGCGAAATTCGTAAAACCCTCAATGTAGAGCCACTTCACCACCGAATAGAGAGATTCAATGGGTATGATGTTTCAACCATGTGACCAGAATGCATCAAGAAAATTGATGAGGCGAGTCCTGCTTGTTATACACGCACACACGCACGGGAAAGTGGCCCAGAGGTCGACCAAACCCCAGTGACGTAATCACATCTCCGATCTTGCTTGATCCCGCTTTGCTGTGCATTTGTGGAGCCAGCGGAGCTATCAGGATTTGCTGAAAATGTGTGGTTTTCGAGTTCTAAGCATTCTGCCCTCGAGACCCTTCCGAAAGAAAAAGCGCGTATGAAAATGAACGAATACTTGCTTTATTCTGCTGTGGTCGTTGTGCTGTTGAACGTTAGGTACAAACAAGTCAAATCCATAAGCTATAAAAATTCATTGTGAAATGCAAATCAGGTTGTTTGTTATGATTCACTGCGTCCTTGTTCATGGCCGCAGGTCAATTTAAAGGTAACAAAACTGGTGAAGAAACGCTTAAAAATTTTTGCCGGGTGCTAACTTTGTTGTATTTGTAAAATTTCATGAAACAAAACCGATTTTGCTACGTATTCACTTTATATAAATGAAACAACGTGTGACGATAATCGAATGAAGTAAATTATTTTCAGGTGCCCGGTGTTTTCAACTCACTGGCTTATTTTTTGTTGATACTTTAACATCTTTGGATCGCCTCAGGCGGCGAACGTTAGGACAGGCTCAAGAGTTATCGCACTTAAAATTTCAGTGAAGGAAGGATGTGCGCCTTTAATATTATTGCAAAAGAAATTGCCAATATCAGCCAAAACTAGGATTTGTGGAAAACCTGTGTAGCTTTCAGTACAAGGAAAATAACCTTTTGCAAAAAACAAAATTGTCGCAGTAAACAAAACGTAGTGAAAATCAGTTCGTTTATCAAAAGCGGCATACAAAAAACGAAAGACATAAGGCAAAGTTTGCCACCGTGCTGACAGCACAGGTTTGTTTGCAACTGTTGTGATAGTTTTATGGTTGCCCTGAAGATAGTAAAACGCCTTTAACGATACATAAAGCTGTAGTTGGCTTACTCAAAGGATTGCTTGAAACTGGTTGTCAGTTATAAACAGTTTTTAGTCTTCAGTTGCAGCAGTGTTGCACTACTGAAGGTGCATAGCTGGTGTTATGCTACTTATAACTTTTTCACTGCTTCATGACTGTGTGAGGTTCCCAAGATAATAATCCATTGACTTTTTGTGAGACGTTTATTGAAGTGAACAGCAGACGGCAAACGCGTTTAACTCTCCTGCATAGCCATTTGAAACAAGACAATTTAACTATCGTTGATGTCACGTGTTTGGAGTTTGTAACAGGGTTGTGGACTCGGAGTCAGAGTTGGAGTCGCAAGAAGTCGGCGTTTTTGGGTGGAGGCGGAGTCGGTTCCTGAAGACACTAGGAGTCGGATTTTTTATCCGACTCTGGAAGCCCAATTGAATTATTTTTTGCATCGCATTTCTAAGTTAGGAATCGTAACTCGTGCCTGTTGAAATGGTACAATTTCTTTGGAAACTTTTATTGAAACAGTGAATTCTTGCTGTGCACTACGATTTTCATTGATTGCTAGTTGCTATAAAATTAATGACAGACAAACTTCATTCACGTTATTGTTAAGGAGTCGGATTCGGAAAACTTTGGAAGCTAGTAGTTGGAGTCGGACATTTTACCTCCGACTCCGCCACCGTGGTCTGTAGAAACAATTACTGTCACAGAAATAATTTCCACGATCTTCACAAACGCAATTCGATCTCCAACACAAATAAGTTGCTTTTCTGATAACGTTCTCTCATACATGCTTCTGCGTGGTTAAACAAGGGACGGAATAGACCAGAACGTTCAAATTTTGCTTGAACAGCTTATGTACATGGACTCAGATTTCATTGTTTCTTGTCAGGTGCAACAATTCAACGTTAAAATAAGATGTTCTAAGTGAATGGTTCCCAAACGTCATTGAGCACGACCGAAAGCTGAGTTTGGTGGACATCTCGCGACCCAAGCCTCAAACAAAGTATGTTAATATGAAAAATACAATGATTGTATGAATTATTTTTGGGACACCTGACCAGATAACCTCTGTTTTTCGTTGACACGGCGTTCGCTGTCTTGAAGAGTACTTTATATTGCACAATGCGCTCAGTACCGCCAAACAAATAATCTTTCTGTCTATCTATAAATAATTTTGGCAGTAAGTCACTAAGTTCGTTTGCAATGTCAGCAATCTACTCGTTTCTCAAGTACCTACGTTACAGAAAGACAGACAGAAACAGTTAGGTAGACAATGTCGAAAATATACAATCCAGGTTTCGATCGACTCGACCCATTTTTGACCCTTCGTGACCCTTGGTTTGGGTTGCGGCCCATACTTCGGGAACCATTTTCTAAGCCATGCAAGTCGCATTGTGGTAACTTTCTAATTTTCTACTTATTTGAGCAGCATAAGTTTCCATACCTTACAATTCGTCATTTCTAGTTTATTTCTTAACCACAAGTTCTTTTTATAAACATTATCGTTACACTATAAACAGAAGTTTAGCAGTTCGCCCATGCTGAGCGAATTCATTTTTTAATGTTTTACTATATTAACTCCAATTTCTGGAACAGAAACCTTTTATGTGTATTCTGAGATAATTTCGAGGTAAACAACAGTAGATATCATACCATACAGTTAAATCTTGCTTAATATTTAGCAACTGTTATACAGCGTGCAGTGATCAGCGAAAGAATGAATTTAATGCAATTGAAAAAATTTACTACACACGTAAATGTAATGCCTGGATTTCTCAACACTTTTCAGCAATGGTTTACTATGCATGGAAACTGTTGTGGACTTTTATGTAGGAAAAAGCAAGCACTGTCCGTTGCAAAAGAATATCATGGAAATGAAGGGTGTTCTGAAGAGGTATTTCCAGAGCGTTAATTGTAGCTTTTAAATGTTTCGTTGTAGTATGATGTTTCTGGTGGTCAGCGGTGGTATTCTAACACGAATGTGCAAAAATTGATTCGGAGAAAAACAGAGTGAAATCAATTAAAATGGAATTGAAATGAATGAAAAAAGAAACAAGAGGAATGAATGAAACACGGTGATCTTGCACAAGTAATCATTTTTATTTCTTAGCGTTAAAAACTTTGAAAACCCAATAAAATTTTCATGCTTTCATACGAGGAATTCGACTTTGTCAAATGTAAGTGTAGGTCTCACTGCCACTACAGTCCATAATACACCTGCTTTGTGATCTATGTGTTTTTAAGACAATTAATTATTATTAGCACTGTGTGATTTGTAAGAATTTATTTTATAGATCTGACAGTTGAGAAGGACATGTAGTTAGAAACCTCGTATTGTTTTTTTGTCTCTTTATGTATTGTCATATAAGTTAGTGAAATTGGCACCAGTCTGGTCAATTCACAAATCATTTGAATGTTGTAGGTTTCACGAGATGGAGAATAAGGCGGAGTTTTACTGTTGTTAGCAAGTCTGTGCCACTATCTTTGCAACGTTCTTTTCTACTCCATCTGCTAGAGTAATTTTGAAAGTTTGCAAGAACTATTTACAATTTTACCATTTTCCTGAAGCTACGTTTCATTTCATTTGGGAACTTAAATTGTAAATAAGCAAACGCTTTATGAACTAATTGAAAACAACGCTCAGTTTATTATTTTGCTGTTGCATTGTTATATGTTGCTTTCATTGCATGAATGCGTTTGTTAAACAAGAAGCAAAATCGCCAGTCGCCATTTTCAACAGGATATTCAGAGTTGCTGTTTTTCGAAGAATTGCCATTTTAGTATTCATTGGATTTATTTTGTTGATGAAAATATTGATCAAGGGAAGCCTTGAATACACACAAGGTAAGTTCTATTCAAAAACGAAAAATGTAAAATAGAAGAAAACGAAAGAGTAACTGAATCAAACCAGCGCATTAATCCGACTGTCAATTGCTTGGCTGCTTTCGAAGACTGCTTGTACTGGTCAGGGAGTGTGAAATCGACCCCTGCAGAGTCTTCTTGTAGTTATTACTCTTTTGACAAAACCTCTCTTGTACGACTTACTGCACACCACCCTGTCAAACCACCATGATGAGATTAGGATTTGCTGCCCAGCATTACCTTGGTTTGATAGATGTTGCTGTAAAATCTTTCGTGCATTCGAAGTGAGAGTACTGATTATAATTTTGAGTTTGGCATGCACCATTTCTAGAATATTACGACAAAAAGTTTCATCGAATGAGACTGTATCAGCGTCTGAACGTTTGTGAAGTAAAGGACATGACTTTCGTTTCAGCGTTGTTTAGCACAAACAACCTAAAACTTGTAAGTTCAATCGTTCTTTAGGGAAGAAATGATGCTTTGGACAAAAAATAACGCCTTGAACATTCTGCTAATTGTTCCGTGATTTTAACTTGTTTCAGTCAAGAAAAATGCATTTCAAACCGTTAGCTCTACTCCGCAAGGCCACAAAACTGCCTCACAAGGAAACAAAGAAAGGTAGGTATTGAGTAATCATTCTCCGGACAAATAAAAATTCCGAGAGAATTTCGTTTGCATTTGTGCCAAATGTATTCGATTTTTGTCACGTCGATTAAAACTTGCTAAATAATGAATTATGAATACCCTGCTCGGGAATCTTGGGTGGTCCACTGCCCAGGGACTTTTTTTGTTGATTTCATATACTTAGAAAAATGTCAGATTCCTGATTTTCAGAGACAAATGGAATAGTGCCAGAGTGATTTTACAAAAATGTCCCTTACACCCTTTCAATAGAAGATTTTGGTACTCTACTACCCTGGGCTGCCTGATGTGTAGGAAATTTTGTGCACCATGCTAACTTAAAATTTCAATTTGATTTTAAAGTGCAAAACGTTTTGTGGCAGATAGGACATCGGAAAGCGATTTCGTGAAACGTAGACCTACACCATGACTTGATATGAGGAAAAATCGCATCTGAAACGCGCATGACATTTTCTACGCACAAACAAAAATTCCCCCTAAAAACTTTTTGGGGCTACAGTGTATAAAATTTGTATGTTGTGTGTGCTTCGCTGCGCAGATACGATTTTGTTGTGAAAGTGATTAAAATGGACGTCGGGAAGTTAAAATAGTTTGGTCTGGAAACAACGGATGTCACATGTCCCAGGAAATTGTAATCAAACATAGGGTTGACAATACCCTTCATTTCCTGACTCGTATAGTGTTTGAAGGCTTCCTGCGCAGGATTTTAAAGGTTCTTGTGTTAATAATCTGTTCGTATTTTTTTGTCTGTCATTGTTTTCAGTTGGAAATGTGAAGAATGCGTTTTTCTAAAAAACATGTAAAAAAATTCAAAGCAAACCCTGTTGCTTGACCAGTTTCAGCCATTTCGCTTGGAGCAGCTATATACCTTACCCAACGTTTTGCTTAATAAGCCAAAGATATTTTACAAAATTGCTGACTCTATACTGGTTTGCCAAAAGGTGTAAAAACTGGCTGGCTGCAACGTCTTGGTAAACATTTTCTGAAAAACAGTTGTAGCGACTAAGTTTTAATGTATAGATTTGTTGAGTCCATCTAGGAACTGGGAACCAATTATATAGAGTACAACTAGGAACCAGTCTCCTTTTATGTGTTTGTGGCTTCGTCAGTTTTATTTGAGCAGGCGGTGTTGACGTGTCTCTCACTCTGTAACACACAAGCATGGACTGTGAATCTGATTCACGCTATCCTATGCGATGATGAAGGCGTTACTCAGGTTCGCGGCTGTTTGAGACACGAAACAGGCAGGGGAGTTGAGAGGTGACACTGTACAATTTGTTGCCTCAAGTTCTGCGCTGGTTTTAATGACGCAAAACGGCAACATCTATCGACCATTAACACAAAGAGCGACTTGTCTTTTACCACGATACAGAAGCAAACATATCGCAGAAAACAGTTAATGGATCAGTCAGATGACAACTCGCTCACGGCACTACTGACGA
>JGI24021J15306_10003896_pt1 | contig 17097 bp, 5 predicted proteins | sample Ectturendosymbi1_FD_15306 | JGI IMG/M metagenome (IMG submission 15306) | reverse complement strand
ATTAAAAATTTGCTGATCGATTCCTTGCTTACACCCATCGTGGAAAGTACATACTTGAATAGAGATATGTGCAAGCTTGAATCATCGCAAAAAAACAAAAGCAGATGGCAGTCGACTGATTCCTCGAAAGCATACAGAAACACTAGTGCTTTTAGGTATCAGCATTCGTTGGACATGGGACGAAATCTGCCTGGGCAACATAGAACTCGTTTCCAGAGCTGACTGATTCCCTTGTGACCCTCACCACCACACCAGTCAGTATTCAAGATGACACAATGCACTGCATTGAAAGGTTTGTCGCGCTCCTCCATGGCCGTACCAGCCATGTTCGGAAGTTAAAGCGGCCAGAGAGAAACTTTTCGCCAAGAGCAACTCCGTTGAGCGAATCCCACCTTCCTACGATGCTTTGGAATTACATGTGAAGAGATCAGTCTTCCAATATCCGTGCGCAGGCCTTGCTCATACAACCCATGATTCCGTCACCAACAAGCTGGGGCTGGCGGAACAGAGACAATGGGTCCCACGAACCGCTTTGGACTAGATTCAGGGGCGTAACGAGCTTAGATGGCGCCCGGGGCACGAAGCAAGTTTGGTGCCCCCCATATGTTCGAACCTAAGGCCTTTCGGAAGCAAATTTACTGTATTGAAGTACTTGTGACATTGTTGGGACTTTTCGGCGCTCCCGCACTCATTAGGCTACCCCCGCAATGATTTGGCGCCCACAAAATGATTCGGCACCCAGGGAATCGTGCCCCTTGCCCCCCTTCGTTATGCCCCTGACTACACTCCCTCAGGCTCCGAAAAGCTGCTTGGAACTAGCGTCATGTGGCTGCAAACAAGCCTGCAGACACCGTTGCAAACGCAAGAAGGCCAACCTAGAATGCACTCAACTTTGTGTTTGTGATTGGGAATGCTAGTAGACAGACCAGTAGACACTGACTTTGAAATCGATGTAACCTTCAGTGTGTCAATGTAAAGTAGCATTGCACAGGAACCAGTTGACGTCTTGATGTAGAGCTAAATTCATCTGTGCTCAAAAAGTGATATTGTGTTCAACAGATGTACTTGCTTGTGTACCATGTGTCCTTGCATGATTTAAGTAAACAGTAGCCGCATCAACACGTTTACTATTAACATAATTTCTCGTTCTCATTTTGAAAATACAATTAAGTGTGCAGTCTTTTCTTGCAATTTCTCTCAACTATACACTATTTATTCTTTGTCCTACGCTGAAGTTAGCACTACAGTAGTAATACTAAGAACATAATGCAACTGTGGTGGTATTCAAATTTTGCAACAAAAGAAAAGTTTTTGCAAAAAACACACGTTAACTTTGCGAAAAAACAAACTTAACGTACAGGATTCGGAAGTATAACAAGAAAAAAAACTTGATTTTACTTTCTTATCAACGGTCATTCACTCATTAAAATATATCTCAAAAATGTGCGAAACTAAATCATTTCAAAAATGTATCTTTAGATAAAGGTCGTTTATTTTACCTTCCCATAGGCCAAAGTTGAAAATATTTGCTCACATTATTCAAAATACATAGGAGCTGAATATCACAAACGTTCAAATGTGAAAAAAATGTTTTACAGGAACCAGACAAAAAATACGCCAGCAGAGACCGCGATGGATAGTGGCACGTATGGTGAAATAGCGGCCGTGCTGAGAAATGGTCGCCGAACCTGACTAAGGACCAATCTCGTGTGACTCCATATCCAGAACTGTTTGGAATGCCTTAATATACATGTGTACCAATTTTGATGCTTTTATGAAAATGTGAACAATTCGTCAAAAATATCAGGCTATGCCGCTGGAAGTTCATTGTTTCCTTCTTGAAGTTTGTACGCGAGATCAAGCGCTTTTGTGCTGTGCGCGCGCGCGTGTGAAGCTTATCGGAGTGTGTTGAGGAAGTAGTTCGCAAAATACATTCTGTTCTCACGTTACGTTATGCTAAAATGATTTCGCTCTAACGGTTAGACTTTGAGTCTAACCGGTATAATTTTGGGGCCGCTATGTAACTTTCGCAGAATTGCTGCGTATCATACTCAGCACTGACCTAACGCAACATCTCAGATTAACTGCTGATCAGTCAGGCCTAGAATAATTGCTGGGCAGCATTTTTGCCTCGTTCCGTATTCCACGGCGATGGTTGCGTTGTTTAGTCGTGAAAAGAGCTTGACCGCGCCTCTTTCGACCTTAGCGAGGATCGAGGAGATTGGTCCATGAGTATCAGTAGCGCTACTCCTAGTGTTTTTCCACTAGCTCTAATGTCTTTTATTTCATCTAGTGTTCTAGTGTTGGGTCCGAGTTTCACAGTGGCTATCTAGTGTTTTTTTTTATGAGTGAACTGAATGCAATCAATTGCATTATTTTGCGTAATTGCAACTGTAATCGAGAGCTTTTGATTTAGTGCAATTGTTATTTGCTAAAAATGCTACCTAAAAATCTTAAATTACACAAGACAATATAATATGTTTTGAGTTAAACCTCTGCGACGTCACTTGGTCGTCCGTTAAAAGTTTCAGTAACCTGTACAAACAGACACAAGCGTTGCTGTTATCTTCCGTTTTCTTTGTCTTTGGTTTACAATGAGTTAACAATGCCTACTGTGGGCATTACAACGCATTTTCTGGCATTTTTACTATGTGTAAGTTTGGTATTGTATGCTCGTGTTTTTTTTGTGTATCTAGTGCTTTTTTCATCATGAAATCTAGTACGTTTCCGTAACAGAGTGGCAACACTGATTAGTATTCAAAGCATAACGTCTTTGCAGCATAAGGCTGCAGCAGCACAAGGCTGTTTTCCACATTGCTTCTTTTGATCACGTTTCACTGGCATGTTCAAAGAAAGTCAAGAGTGGATTTACTCATTCTGTATGGCTTGCTTGATGTGGACCTTCACTGACTAAAGATCAGGGTAGCAAGTCCAGTGCATTACACTTTTCACGTTACATCACTACCTTAAAGCTTCCAGCAATTTATACCTCTAATAATTATCTGTTCCCTGGCGGAACAAAGAACGTGCCGTTGCTGTGAAAAGCAAAATGGATCCTGCAGTATTTCAAAACAGATCTATTCACAACAGAACACAATAAACCATTCCAAACAGACCACGTTCACAACAGACACTGTTTACAACGTGGTGTGTTATGAATATGTCTGTTATGAACAGGACAGTGTTAAAGGGGTCTGTAGTGAACGAGATTGATTATAATTTTTCGTTGTAAGGTATTCTTTAGCGTTGAACATTTTCACTGCAGAAAGTGTTTGAGAGTTTTCGTGGACCCAAAGCTACACTGACGAAAGGACGTGATATCAATGTGGCTGTGACCAAGACGAAACATACACCGTAATGAGGTGGCGGATGGATTTGACCCGCGTAAGTGCCAAGTATTGCGTATCTTGACATGGTGAAAGCGGGTGATGCGGATTTTAAATGCTGGAAAGCTAGAAGGTAAAATTTGTGTATTGCGGTATTGGGAGTTACAGAGTAAGGGAGTTTTGCAAGAAAAGGAATTATGCAGTAGCGAACGTTTGGAGAGGGAAGCTGAAAATTATTGGCATGACGAAATAAACAGGCTGAGAGTTCTGCTGAAGTTACCGGTATAAACGAGTGGAGTACAGGAAAGGTAAGACCAATGTTTATTTTACAAAAAATAAGAGCTTATGCAGTTCTCTCCTATTGGACAGTGGAATGAAGTTCAGACCAGCTTGGTCAGTGGCGTTACGTGATGTACGAAAAGAATCGATTGTTAATTTCGCAGCCTTTTCAATTTATGCGCTGAAGAAGCGAACTATCCGAGTTGAGCAGTTATTATAAATCAACCTTAAGTAGTCTAAGATTGGGAGAACGCATGAAACGGTATGTAGAGGAACTTACGTGAAACAAGATGTGCAAAAATATGGGTACAGTTACTTCATTATCAGTTAAAAATCACGTTGTGAATATAAATTATAGAAATTAATGTTGAACCTTTATTCGTACTCGTGTCTTATAACGTTATGCATTTTATAATTTTGTTTTTTATTTAGATGGATTATTTATTTCATAAATTGTAATCACTAAGCTTCATAATAATTTATATAGCCAAGCGTTTGATAATGTTTAATAGATTTCCTAGGTATCAAAATTGAAAACAAAACAACAGAATTTCGCCCGAACATTTATGCGACGATTGACAACGTGCGTTGTTGGTCTACAAGGTTTTTCATCTGATCTAGATATCCTTTGTCAAAGAAATTACGTTTTGTCAACAAAGCAAAGCTTTGTACGTCATATTGTGACGTCACAAGTGATAACCACCAATATGTGTCCCTGATGTCACGTGACTACGAATGCATTGCGCCATCATGCCTTTGTCTGAGCTTTACACTTTTTTTATTTATTTTTATATTGCCTTTCTCCCTTGTTAACTCTCCAAATCACAAAGCAAGTTCAGCGCAGTTCATCATTACTTGCACTGATAATGTTAGCAGTGGTCTCCGAAATGTTTACGAAATTTATTTGTCATTTGTTTTGACCGTAATTGTTTTTATCAGCAGGCTGTTTAAGACGTTTTGTGCACTAAATGTCAAAAGACTTTGAAATTTTCGGATCTAATGTTTGATGCTTCGTAGAAAGCATTTTTTGAATATTTGTCGAAGAATATTGCTGTTTTAAAGCTAACATGGCTGATCTGATGACAGCGAATCCTGTCAGAATAGCACTGATGAAATTTTGCTCCAGCTTCAAAGTGCTTTCACATTTCCTCTTTGTATCCAAACAAGTATGAACTGCAGGGAGAATTAAAATCAAAAGTTAGATATGTTTTGCAAAAAACACTCGGAATCACCTTCTTACATTTTGATGAAATATTGTGGAGAAAATGCGAGGTCGGTCATTACACTGGCAACCAGTTGCTTCGTGGACTTGTTGCCCTTTCTCGGGACAGAGAGTTAATTCCAGCTGGTAGTGGTGTTGTTATGACTGTGGATGGCGAACTGCACATGTCCATGTATTTCTGGAGTGATTTTCAGAAGTCCATCTGCTAAAGATCAAGAAAAGAAAGGATATTTCAACAAAATATTTGATGAAAATTAGGTTGAAGTTGTGAAAAACAACCCGTATCACCGCCAATATTGCACAGAAGATAAACTGCGGGACATTCGAGCTGCTGTTTCGGAGACGTTGCCCAAATTTCTGAACCAGCAAATCTCAGAAACTCGTCAGGAAAACAGGCACGCTTTTCTGGACTGCTTGAGGAGTTGATAATTATTGAAATGTGTGGCAAGAAGTTGCACGTGCTCATCAATCGCATTCCATTTGCAGCTTGTATTTGGCTGTCAGTTAGCCACTGCCTTTCGCATAAATTAAAAGCTGTTTTTGGGGACTGGTGTTTTAGACTTTCAGCTTGTGGCAACGTTGGAGGTAAGAGAATCCCAAAATTTCTGATTCGAAATTGAACAAGCGTTAGGCAGACGCGCAGGCCGCAAGCCAATTGGAAGCTGCCATACCTATTGTTAGAAGGTACGAAAACTATGCCATTTAATAGTTTCAGCTCAGGGGTTCCCAACTTTTCTCTCACCATGTATCCCTTTTCATTTCGACAGATGAGTACGTACCCCTAAAACTTATGACAAAATGGCTGAGCAAAGTATAAAAAATCCACTGAATTTTTAACAGAACTTCTAAAACTCCGTTATTTTACTAGCCGTAAATGCAACCCGCCAGATCGGCAAATGTACCCCAGGTTGGTAACCCCTGTTTTGGCTTATACCATGACATTGTTAGCAATTTCTTCGAAGAAAATCGTGTGAAAATCGGTTTTGAGTTTAGACGAAACTAATTCCTATATCTGAAGACTATTCTTTCGCGAAATCCAATCCGGTTCTGCTAATGCAATTATTATCTGGCATTTTATTGTACAAAACGTCTTGTATCTGTCCATAATTAACGCAAGCGTTTTGCAGATAACTTTTTCAAGTTTCAATATCGTTTTTCGTTAATAACAATCTTTTTCTTGGAACAGCAAAGTGCATCAGAATAAATCGCCTTATGAGGCTTGTCCTTGGAGCTTCTATCCCATTTCATCTTGCGACTTTCCCATCCAACCCCATAGGTTTCTTTAAAACTACTTATACCGAAGTACACATATCATGTGCATGTCTAATGATATTTCTAGCGTCTACAGAGACGTGACTAAAGCATCCGCGCTCCCCCCATCGGTGGTCCAATAAATATGTGTAGCCTTGTTTCTGTTTACCTAAAAAAGGCCCCTTGCATTTTTTTCGGTGCTCTCGCATCATCAAGCCACACTGCTACACATCTACGTCCAATACTTACTATGTTGTCAACATGTGATCAGAAAATTCCTACCATATGACGTAACTGCTAAAGGTGAAACACTGAACAAATTTTAAGTCCACTGTAGCAAACAGCGCCATCGGAAAAATCCCATGGTGATAAAGCTTGGAATATCTCTGAAATATCTTTCTATGCGATTGTAACCTGATATACAACGTTTTTAATGCAGCACAATTTCAGTAGATCAGCGAGGAATTTCCAACAAAAGCGAAGTTTCAAGAATTGTTGAACAAGTCCGTCGTTACTTTCAAGGTTATGAGACATATTGAACGCTATAACATCGATTTGGAGAGCTGTACATTATGTTTTTGCTGTCAGCTATGCAAAGAAATTGAGCTTCAAATATGGCGTAGAATTANTTTACAATAATTGCTTTGAAAAAAAAGGAAGTGCAAATTGATTTCAACCCAAAATATCTACCATCGATGTTGCACATAATGNTTTCAAATTTTTCAACAAAACAACCTTGCGCATCAACAGGGATTGTTGGTGTTGTTTCGCACAATTCAAATTTACTAAATGGGTTTTGTTTTGCACCACAATGAACAGTAAGTTAGGCTTGAAATTAAAAAAATAAGGACTGTGATATCAAATAAGCACATTTTAATGGAAAATCAGGCCAATGGCGATGATTTCTGTTGAAACGGTTCATGAAATTTTCTGTTCTTTATTCGCTTTTGGGACGAGAGGTTTTCATGGAAAATATCAAAGTCAGCAATTTGTTCACATCTTTTGTCTCTAGCTGCCATTATGACCAGTCACGTCTTTAGTCCAGATCACAAACTAAACTAGCCCAATTTACACGGACCACCCCCAAGTGAATATACACTGAATACATTGCATTGAAAATTTTTTCACCGTTCAGCATTTTTGAACAACTTGCACTTGCCCTGAAAAACAGAGTTTTCCCTGAGATTTTTCACTGTATTGACTATGTACTTTTTATCATTCAGGATTTTTGAGCAACTTGCGCTTGCCCAGAAAAATAGATTTGACTTGAAATTCTTCACTGTATTGTAATATTTTTTATCATTCAGGCATTTTGAGCAACTTATGTTTGCCCTGAAAATTTTCACTGTATTGAACAGGTTTTTTTTTAAGTGTTTTTGGGACCCGATTCGGGTCCCTAGAATCAGAGAAAATTATCATCGCGTCCCTGGAATCAGAGAAAATCGGGTCCCCAGGATCAGAGAAATCGGGTCCCTAAATATCCACATCGGGTACCTAACATTTTCCTTGAAAAAAACCCTGGTTTGAATTTACTTTTTACATTCAGGATTTTTGAGCAACTTGCGCTTACTCTGAAAAACATAGTGTGCCTTGAATTCACTTACTGAATGCATATTTTTATCATTCAGGATTTTTGAGCAACTTGCGCTTGCGCTGAAATACAGAGTTGCCCTGAAATTTTTCACTGTTTTGAAATATTTTTTATTATTCAGGAATTTTGAGTAACTTTCGCTTGTCCTGAAAACAGATTTTGCCGCCTGTGGGTCTATGGTATAGAGGATGAAAACACCTATATTTTATATTGCTTGGAAAATGACAATTTTAAAACGGCATGAATAATCCCTGTGTCTACTAAGTGGATTTTGCTTGTTTGGTTAAAAAATTAGGGGTTACTATAACCATGGATTTTGTTTANGGCGTTTTAGGGACCCGATTCGGGTCCATAGAATTGAAAATCGGGTCCCTAGAATCGGCGAAAATTATCATCGGGTCCCTAAAATCAAAGAAAACCTGGTCCCTAGAATCAGAGAAATCGGGTCCCTACAAGCCCATACCGGGTACCTAACGTTTTCCTTAAAAAAAACTGCTATTACTGCAAAAAATAAGTTTACGTACAGGTAATCATAATCAGATCGACAGCTAGACGATATTTTCGAGGGAGGCAACACGGTCCCGCATGAAAATCTGTATATCGGAAAAACAAACCTACTGAAATGCTAGAAATCGCGGGAATTTGACGAAGAGAACTTCTGAACTACACGAAAGAGCTATAAATTCCAAGAAAAGATCCCAATGCCATTTTTTCTTTAGACGAATGTAGGAAAGGCTTTAATTTCTGTTGAAGATCTAAGGCAATTGCGGAACCAAAGTTGGTACCACAAAAGAGAGATCTTGATGGGGCACTACACACAAGAGGGGCATACTTTCACGCTTTTCACGCAAACGGCCAAATGTGTCACACTTGCGTGGGGCCCCAAAAACTAAGATGGCCTAGGGCCCCGCGCTCCCCAAATCTGTCCCTGCCTGGGAGTTCTGCTGTTGAGCTCTCGTTCTGTTCTAGACAAAGTGTTTTCAATCCACCACACATTGCGACAAAACATCCTTTATTTGGCCGTTTGTGTGAAAAGCGTGAAAGGCCTTAAATTTTCGGCTTTATTACCGGGATGATTATTTTTCTTTAGAAGAAAAAGCGAAATCTCGTTATGTCAGTCGAGAAGTTTGCAGCACTGTCAACGTTAGTGCACCCTGCAGACATTTGAACACATGATTCGTTTCTGAAACTATTCACCGTTCACTAGCATTGGTGTCGCGTAGCGACAACACTGTGATCCATCCTTAAGTTCAGATGTTGGAAAATTATTTGCTTCTTGATTCCTATATGTTACATTATTTCACAGCATGTGCACTGCAGGGAACCGATGTGCACGGGGGTTGTCTTCTGTGATTGGTAGGAACGCGTTGTGATTTACGATTCCACAGAGATGTCTACAACCGTAGTTGGGGGTCAACCTCGTTGTTGCAGGAGCACAGGTCAGGTCAGTCTCCCAATTAAACGATCTTAAGTCTTGAGGTTGCCAAGTCAAACAGGACGACAAAAAGGCTCTCACCTCTTTCTCAGTTGGTAACTTTCCAGTAGCACTCTACATTTAATTGACACCTTTGATTGTTAGATTCGGATATAGGCCTACAACAAACTCCTCAATACACATGAATGTGACGTAAGAACAACGTTAAACGGTTCTGTGTAGTATGACGTTGAGCAACACCGTTGAGCGTTCACAGGAACTACCGGAAACAGCGACCACCTGCCGTGGTGTATGTTAGCAAGCCAACATGTGTAGTGTTAAACTGTTCGCAAACAAGTACATTGCATTGAATCATGAATGGAATATTACTGGGAATTACGCAGTAAGAATACACAAAACATTAAAGCAAAAATGTATCCACTATATAAAAATGCCCTCTTCGAGAAAGAGGCATAGATAGATTCGCGATAGCTGACACGCAAACCATAAATCGATTTGGGAACGGTTTGAAAACACATATGGAGGGCGGTTTGCTCTTGTGTGGAGTTGTTGATGCGAAGGGTTATTTTGATGTTATCTTTTTATTTTTGTGTACGTACCACAAAATAAGATCCACGATCGAAAAATTCATGTCAGCCACGCAGCCGCGAACACATCATTTCTGGGTTGCGGCATCGAAGACTCTGCATTGAAGCAGACAAATACAAAGTCGCTGAATAAGTTGTGGACGGCAACGTCGCAACGTAAACACACTTTTGGACCACCGGTACACCAAGGAAGCACAAAAATCGTTAAGCTACCAGCACGTTGCAGGCACTAAAGCCCAAACAGACTAAGAGCATATAACAATAAATGATGATACAAGCGAGTATGAGAGAAGCGTGTACACTGCGATTATACCAACACAACTGGTACTATCATGGAATAACAATCGCGCTACACATAAATGCAAATCGATATGAAGCCAGCCAAAGCTTTAGACCAGCTATATCCAACCCAAATGGCCCACTGAGCCAAAAAGTATGTCACTATCTCCACCAGGGTCGCACATTGAATGGCTTAAAGAAAACTAAATTTAACTTAAACCAATGTCCAATCTTAACTGCAATGGTAACAGACGTGAAAAAACGGCATTGAGGACCATCTGCATCAAAAATTGCAAGTTCAAGATTATCAAAACAAGGACAAGTTATCAGTATTTAGGATACTTTTACTACAGTATAAGCCTATACTGAGCCGCACAAAAACCTGGACTGGGGCGCATGGGGCTCACAGGCCGTGGGTTGGACATAGCTGCTTTAGACTTAATTTAACGATTGCGCTTCAACAACCAGGGAATCAACCGCAGGTGCACGAGGCTCAACTCACAGCTTCGGCTTGAGCTGCAACGTCAACCTCCCCTTAGAGACGACGGGTGCGTGAAAAGCTGTGGTTAGACGATTACGTAACTGCTGAAAACGTCTTGCTCAAACACGAGATGTTCGTACTGGGGACTGAGACGAACACGCAAACAGGAGAGAGCAAGATGCGAGAAACGAGAAACGAGAAACGAAGAGAACAAAATATGAGATTGGTTTTCGAAGGATAAAGGCAGAGCAAGATTTAAAAGCGAAGAACCGGCCTGTTTCCCAGGAGCCGTAGGCAGTTAGCAATATAGAACTTCCCGAAATCTACGGTGTGGAAGTTCGCAGATGTGAAAGATGTTATGCTTGTTCTAAATAAAATTACCTGCTGTAACATACACACAACATTAAATCAATAAAGAGAAAGCTCGCGGTCCTTAAAAATTCTGTCCTCGGACGTCTGTTTGGAACACACTGACGTAGTCAATCAAACCTGTTTGTTACTTTTTGTCAAATGTTTGATTTAAGCTAAAAAAAGAAGATAAGTGAGTGTGTCATTGAAATTACTACACAATAGCAATTTGTCACAAATCCTTATCAGTGGTATGCCTGTGGTCGAAGCTTCCTTGACACTATCGTTCCCTTTTTCAATACCGGTGTTAGAGTGGTAGGAAGTCTGAGACTATCGTCCATTTCTTTGTGTCCCATTCAATTGTTTTTAGATTTAACTTGCTTCATCGTGGATAAAATGTACGTGTTGTCATATCCTATTAACGTGATATGTGCCGAATTCGTCCCATCCAACGTTTTGTTCTTTTATTGTGCACACGGTTATTTTTATCCCTCAACAACCGGTGTCCCAATATCGGTCGGAGTCGCACTTTCTTTTCAAATGAACGTATTTCCAAATATCGAGTAGATTGTTATTGCGAAATCTTTCAGTTTCGAAAATCTGTCTTTACTCACTAATTTCCAGAAGAGGTATACAAGCTGATCTCACGCCGTGAATGTTGTACATTTTTATTTGAAGATGTTACGTTTGTTCTAAATAAAATTGCTTCCTGTGACATGCACACGACAATATATCAATACAGAGAAAGCTCGCGGGTCTCAAAAGTTCTTTCCGCGGACCTGTAGTTGGACAATACTAATTTAGTCAACCAAACCTGTGTATTACTTTTTAACAAGTGTCTGAAAACAACAGTTGGAAATATAATAATTACAGTAAGAAAAACAAAGATGGTGAGGAAAAATTACAAATGAAAAAAACATGCCTATATGTACACAAAGGATTGGATCTAGTTTAAGTGAGGAAATTCGGTGTGGTCAAAAGTACTGCAGACATGAAACTTCTACTTGAATGTTGGAAACCTGAACTTGGTGCATTTGAAATTCTTCGAGAGAAAGTGAGCTTTCTTAGTCACAAGACGCTTGGCAAAACTGCACATTTATTTCAACGAAGAAACTCTGACCCAATATTTGAATGTGTTCTTCTGCTTTGGCAACTCGGACTTAAGATTTAATGATCTTTTCGAGAGGCAGCAAAATTGCTAGAAAGCTCATCATCAAGCCGCAAAAATGATATTGTATAGTCTTTGAAAATTCGACTTGGTGCGAGGTAAAAAAAACGAGCTGATTGATTCCAAAAAAAAAAAATGAAATAACATCAAATAGTCTCAGTTTTTAGTTTTTTTGCGACGTACAATCCAAAAGATGGACCGTTTGTGGTGTGTATTCTTGCTGACCAGTTGAAAACTTTCTGGGCTGCTGTCATCGGATTTCGGTAGGTGTCTGGGAAGTTGGTGCTTTATCCAGTGGTTAATTATAAAAGAAGCAATGACTATATTTGTTATAGAATCTGACACATATACCCACTTCTCTTACTTATTTATTGAAAGTTGTTTCTTGAGGCGTTTAAAAATCGTTATAGGCCTTCTCGCTTCTACTGAGCGGCGATAAAGTGAAAACCGATCAGTGAAAACAGGTTTGTCACTGGGGTTGGCAAATCGCTTGTGCAGTATTTGCCGTAACCTTCCTGACCGTTCCGAAGTCACTTTTCGTTTTTAGTATCTTAGATACATCTGACGTAATGTTGTCAAAAGCCTAGTTATAATGAGACGTGACGCAGCATGAGGTGAGTGCTGCTGCTTGTTGCGTAACAAAGTTCTTTGTTCTTGCAGGTGGGCTGAATGGCTTCGGTGATCANGTGCTAAACGCATTCAACTGCATCAATGGCTAAAATCATTCCGGTTTTTCGAGGAGTAAATATTGTCTTCAGGATCTTAGTCAACATCAAAAAAAGGTTGATTTTTAAAGCTACGTTTTTCTGCTAAAACTACAGAGATGAAACTCTGCAAAGTTTACACGGTAGAGTAAAGGGAACAAACGATCTTTATGCTTTAGTTCAACCATATTTTTAGGGAAGTGAAGTTCATATAGTTTGAAACAAATTTATCGTCACTTGGAAGCGATAATACTATTAGATATTTAACAGCTAGATGTACACTTATTGATCTGATGAATTCACAAAGTTTTTAATAACCTCTCTGCTGTAAGTGCATATGAAAGTATGTTTCTCTTGTTATAAAAACTTTTGGGATTATCACGCCATAATCAATGGCCTTAATTTTGCTTCACGTTAATGATCTAGCAATCACCTTAAAAAGATTCTTGAAAGGGTTTCAAATATAATTTAAATTCTGAAAAGGACTATCTGGACTGCGTTAAAATAAGATCTGCTTATAACACAAAACTCGGAAGATTCACAACGTTGTCTTTCAAAACGAAAACGTCGGTATTTTTTGACCATTTCGAAGCTTGACTGCTTGAAGCAAACCTTCCACAATTTACGTTTTAACATTTTGATCCCGTGACAAGGCGTAGCTTCAATTCAGACTGCTCCTCTGTATAAGTTCAAAGTAAATAACTGTAAACCAAGTAACTGTAAAGTAAAACCAGAGTAGTAAAATCCAAAGTAATTGTAAATCTAGAGGAATGAAATCCATGGTGATTGTACTCCTCAGCCTTTGTTGATGGAACTCGTAAAAATGCTTTCAGTTGTAAATATGACACGGAGGATTTGACATTGTAGTTTCAGGTTTTACATTGTTTTATTCATTCACGCGTTCGGCTCAGACCCACTGTACATGTCACACTGGGGTTAGTCAAGGAGCACAAAAACAGCAAAGCGGAGTCATAGCACATCTCATGGTGGGTGTTGGTTGATGGGCACAGGCAACACCGAAGAGGAATAGAGACAGAAACAATAAACCAGGAGCTGATGCATTCNTTCACCGACATACAAAAGCGGTATATANTGTAGAAGGAGAAAGGTGAAGATTTGTAAAAAGCATTAGAGCAGGGATGGGAAACCAGCGGTCCGTGGGCCAAATGCGGCCCGCGTAAACATTTGATATAGTCCGCATCGGCATTTTCGTTAGCCAAGTTAGACTACAACATCGCGTCAAAACGAAGCTTCATGATAAGCAAGTACCTAGTAAGACAAGAGAAGCCACTCTTCCTCACAGCTATAGAAAAAGGTAGAATTTCACAATAAAATTGAATGGTTTTGCGGCCCGCCAGCGATAATGCACAATTCATGCGGACGGTGATACAAAATAGGTTACCCACTCCTGCATTAAATATTTTAAGTGAGCCGACAAAAAGTTAGATGAAGATGGGCATCGTAAAACTAAAAAAATGAAGGCATAGAATACTTTTCTGATCAAGATAAGGTTGCACACGTACTGACAAAATAACTAAACTGATGTTGACGAACGCCTAACTGTTCTTGTCGATTAATGCAAAATTCGATATGCGTTTTCATAGGTAACGCTGGGCGTTGATATACCAGTATGTGCGTACTTGTTCCATAACTGCAAGGAATACGTTGACATGTGGTTGGCTCGAAACAAAGTTTTTCATATAAACAATCAAAGGCTCGCCTGAACGTGTCCGCCGCACAATAAAATGATTTCACTGAATGTTGTTATCACGTTTCAGAGAAGCTTGACGTGATACCCCTGTAACAAAACGTTACTCCACCATTGTAACTTAAACATGGTTTTGATTAACTGAAAAAATCTACAGTAAGCACGATCACCTTGAACAAACGGAAACATTCAGTAAGGCATTAGACAACTGTGACTTTCTGCGTACGAAACAACGTAATAACTTGCAAGGCGCGTCACAGCAGCAAGGCTGTCAACAGAACACTGGCACCACAACCACACGTCACGTCACCAGGCCACAAGTCCCGTTTGTGCCCGGCGCAAATGACAACCAATGATTACACAGAGCGCCGTTTCACTACAACCCCAAGATGTTCGACTTGTTCAGCGAACTAAAAACGTGCACAATTTTGGGAAATATTTGGTGTTGTATGGTGTTTATAGTTCTTGTTTATAGTTTTTTCAGAGTGTTATACNTTTTTACTTTCNTGTTCTGAACGACTGCTGAAATCACATTTGAAATTATATGAGCTAAAGTTGTAGCACGTAACTGCGTGCTGCTAAACAGTTTTTACACTATACGTTAAGTTGAATAAAACCACTCAAGCTTGGCAACATACCACGCAGTGGTTTTACGAGCTCCCAGGGGAGATCACCCTGTAGGAAGCTTTCCACGCGGCAGCTAAGTTAGTGATGAACTATTGCAACAGTCACTGGGTTACGGCCAGTGTGACTCTTGTGTGAGGCTCAGTAGTTTCGGCGACGAACCTGCTCGGGACCAGGACCTGATTAAATTGACATCTTATTTGATCAGCCTGACGGAAGTTAATTGATTCGCATCATTTTTAGGTGCGTCAACACCAACAGCGCTTTAGACTTCATCAGGCAAAAAACAGGGCGGCCTGAACAAAGCAGTACAGTATGTGTTCTTCATTTTGTGTGCACATGACGATTTAGCAAAGGAGTGTTTTTGTATTTCGAAAGTGCAGCAATTGATCAGAAACCTGTGCTTTGGAGATTTGAGAAATCGAGAAAAACAAGTGGCCTTTATAAGCTGAAAAAATACAGGTTTCCAGGTGATAATATTCGTTGGTTCGTCCAACCAGGTTGTTTACTGCTGGATCATTTGCTTTAGTACTGATAGGCTGTTATGCTACTCTATGCATGTGGGCACAGCCAGATCTTGCAAATTGTACCATCCGTCAGTTTTCTTGCTTGACGTTTGAATCGCAGAAACCAATAACGATAAACAGACTAAGCTGGAGACAGGGATGCAGTCCAGTGAGATGTCTTGTGTTCCTACCCCTTTGCGATGCCGGTAGATTTACTTCTAAGTATGTGAGTGTTTTGTAACCTCTGCAGAAATCTCTGTTCAGTCATTTTCCTTTGCTGCAATGCATCATGTTCTTTCAAAAATACTCTAGATGTTAGCAACGATGTCGAGCAGTATCCCTTTCAAGTCGAGACATGAGGTTAAGGTTAACTATTATGCAAAGGTCTGGAGCGCGTTTTAACTCAAAGCGTGAAAACATGCCGGGGACGTGCAAGGGAAACGATGAATGGTTGACCTGTATTCATGTTTCACCGGTTTAAAATACCCAGGTTTGCCACCCTCAAAAACAGTTCATGACCTTGAAACGACAAAGAAATCTATCTGTCGTTAATCATTAGAAGCCCGGGATTTTTTTCCTTAACGTCACGTAACAAATACATGAAAACGACGTGTATCATACATTCGGCATTTTGTGATTGTCGACGCCATCACCTGACATTTTGTCACAGGTTACAACTGTCGAAGCTCAACGGTCACGGCGAGCGTGTGTTAATCCAAGCGTGACTACGAGCGTTAATGTGTTGACACCTTTGCTGCTTGAAATCGTTGGAAATAATTTCCTGAATTAAGCATACGCGATCGCTCAAATCCATGCCGTATTGTTTAGCTTTGTTTGCAATAAAATTCCTTTTTTAGTGAAGAACAAGAAGGCGATTTTTACACTTGAATGAAAAAAGCTGAGCTGCAAGGAATTTGAGGTTTAGCTGGCTGCAGCAATTCAACGAAATGCTCGCCCGGTAGGATCCACAGCTCTTTACGAGTTTGAGGATGAAAGTCCGTTTCATCGCACAAGACGCATATGTAGTTCTTGCAAACATTCCTTACTTGTTTGACAAGAAAATGTGCTCGATTCACTGTTAGGTGTCTTGAAAAGAGGCCTTTAAAACTTGCAAAAGCAAGTAGAAGGGTTTGGAAGTAACTACTGAACCGCAGATGCCTTAAAGCGGTCAAGCGGAAAAGAATCACTCGTTACGCTTCATTCAACACGTACGTAACTCTCACAAACGAGCGCTGCGAGCTGCTTCCCTTGTCGCCAGAACACTCCCGGTTTCACTGCTAGGGTCTAACAGCCTTTTGCGCTGAAAAGCTTCGGTTATGCTCGCTCAGCCGATGTGAGGGTGATATGAGTAATGCCCTTGCAAGGTTCATTTGCTGACGGTGCTCAAACTATTTTGACCGTAGCGCTGTGAAAGGGCGTACGCAAGGAGGGGGGTTTGGGGTCAAAGCCTCCCCCTTGAGCTTGATATTTTACAAAAAATTCATTATCTTCGCAAGGAGATTAATTGTTTTCGCATACTTTTTGCTTGTTAATTTGTCGACATAATGCAAATACCACGGAATAAATTTGCATGCAAATTTCAAGGAAC
>JGI24021J15306_10003895_pt1 | contig 17099 bp, 12 predicted proteins | sample Ectturendosymbi1_FD_15306 | JGI IMG/M metagenome (IMG submission 15306) | reverse complement strand
TGACGATGCATAGTGTTACGTGACGATGCATAGTGTTACGTGACGATGCATAGTGTTACGTGAAATCGATTTCCTGTTAAAAATTTGCTGACGGATTCAAACTCTTAACCTGTGTGTAGACTAGTTACTTGAATACAGTGGGTATTACTCATTATTTTGTTAGCTTCTCAACTGTTCCCACGTGGAACGACGTCACGCCTCCGCCTGTTCCGGTGCGGGACGATGATCCTCTTCCAGTCCTCGTGGCGTCTTCGTCTGCTGGCTGCAATGTAAAAAAAGCTTATTCTAAAATTTTTTTTTCGATCTGAAGTTTTGTTTGTGGTTGATAAAATGCTTGAAATTTGATATTTTCCTACTTGGCTGTGCCAGAGAAACTCTTGTCAGACTGGTTTGCGTTTGTGGAAACGTAGCGATGCAGATCATCAGTGTTTTGTGCTTTTCTGTTGCTTCCGATTAGTGTGACTTACATCGACCAAAGCGTCAATTGATGACATAACCAATATAGATTTATTATGAATGTTGCGTCCGACCAGAAATTGTTCGAAAATTTTCGATAAAACGGAATAAACGCTGAATGAATTTAAGCGACTAGTTAATAAACCACGTGTTACAACTTGCAACTGAAGTTTTGCAGTAGAGGATTGACTATAGCTTAGCCACTGTTTGAATAGCTTATTGTGTAAACAGGATGGATTTCTGCTTTGAACAGCAACTTCTGATACTTGGGTGCAAATCTTGGGTTTGCATGACGCACAGCTGTCTGGCAGCGCCTGTGTTGTTTCCTCGACTTCATCTTTTTTTTTGTCTTGTTTATTAAGACTAAGAATACTAATCTGCATGACGAACGGTTGCTCGGCGCTGTTGTAACAATACAAAGAGGTAACGTGCCAGCTTTTTGCTACTAGCTACAGTATGCAGTCTTGCTTTTCTGTGCCATTCAAGCTTGCATTGACTTTTTGTGTTTTTTTATTAATACTTGCCCTCTGCTTCTGGTTTATTTTTTCAAGGTTTTGTTCATTTCTGCTTGCTTGGTAAAAAACTCTGTTGTGTGGTACTTTGTTTTACTTTAAAATTGGCGAGTTACGGACGCACTCGTATGACGCACACTGTTTTTTTTGCGCTGAAACATGTCGGTCATTTTTTGCTGAAACATTTCGGTCATTTGTCACACAGTTGTACTAAAACTCACCATAACAGTGTTTTTAGCCTGTATTTTCAAACATTCTGACCGAAATGACTTAATTTTTTCCGGTCATTTCAAAAATGTTTCGGTTTATGACCGAAAAAAAACAAAAACAGGATGCACGTGTTCATTGCGCTTTAGTGGCGCAAGGGTCTTCAGCGAACGCTTTCGTTTCCGCTAACCGATCTATTTACTCTGCACAGCGGTTCGTCAGCGGCTCCTTCCGCCGAGCAAGAAGCTTGCACGGATACTGCATGCGATCGAAGAGTGTGGCAACAGTTTCTTCGAACAGGTATCTGAATTATGAACGTTCTGACGTTTTACGAGGCATTGGACACACCCACGCAAGAGGTGTTCCCGCTAAACTGCGCTCGCGCGCACAAGAATTTCAGAAAGCGCGCACATAACACATCGAAGTACGCGCAACGGATTTGGGTGCTGCAGTGCAGGCAACTAATTTCGCTCTGAATTCTGTTCGCAACAAGAAATTTGTTATCAGATCGTATCATGTACCTAACATTGAGTTTTTCGGGAATGCTTTGTGTGACTGTGCCTCTGCTTCGTCGAAGTAGTCTAGAAAAATAATTCTTAAGCGGGGCTCCAGTGAAAATTCTGGGTGTCCCCAGGAATGTCAAAAGTCACAGTAACGGAATATTTGGTCCCAAAGCCAATGTCTAGTCTGAGAATACTGGTCCCCAGGGTTGGAAAGGCTAAGAACCACTGGTATAGAACAATGTTCCCTTTCGTTTTATGCGCCGTAGAAAAGACGATTGAAACTTAGCCGTGTGGAAAACGTTGCTTGTCTACCTTGGCGTTATATATGTTGCTTGCGGTGTTAAGCGGAAACACGGCCTACTTCAGATATTTTATATAAAACATCTGCACAACTTAAATGATAAATACAAGCTCATTCACATTTCGAATTGGAAAACAGTGACTTAGCCATAGATGTTTTTTCTTTCGCTAAAACTGTCACCAGTTTATAAACGCGCTGTCCTAGATCCTGACGTAAAGTGCTGACCGGGTTTGCACACGTTCTTGTCGTCGAGAGGTGAAACCAAGTTTTCCGCTTTCACGTATTCCTGATTTTCAGCGACTCACAATTCAGGGAAATGCCTTTTACTTGCCCATCGTATTAAAGTCTTTCCATCCTTTTTTAGCAAAGCAGCTTATATCTGATGATTGGCTTCGACTGGTGGTATACAGCGCCTGAGATCCAATAAACACTTCCTCGAGAAAAAGGCGATGCTTCGCGCGGTCTCTTCCTTGCCTTGCCGTTAAATACCTGTGGCTGGAAATCAATTTCGATCAGCGCAACCATAAGCGGCACTGCCTGGTGTTCGCTACTTGAAGTGCAGTCATTTCTTGCAACGGTTTACAGAACTTCAAAGCAAAAAGACGTTAATCACCAAACTTGCTTTCGCAAACGAATACGAGCGCTGACTTGGCCAGTTAATGGCTCACGGTTATATAATAAAACACACGTATAAAAAGTATAGCGGAATTAAAATAAGTGAAGATTTTCAAAAAAGCTGCAAATACAATTTGATTAAAATAACTACCGTGAGCTTTCCGGCAAAACTAGTCCTACAAATTAAAACTGATGTTTGAATAGTGTACAGCTAGTTAGGCACGTAGTCGATATCAAGCACGCAACAACAATAGTTTCAATCGCTGTATGGCAAAAGTACTTCGCGCTCCGCTGAATAGAACTCGATGCATTGATGATTTAAAAACAAAAGATAAATGAGCCTTCAATTAATCTCAGGTATCCCTAACAAAGTAGAAACTACTAACGTATTCACGTACGTCTGAACCTTTTCGGTCATAATGAGCGAAAACATAGACGAGTGAATACTGTTACAACGAGTTTTAATACTATCACGGAACAAATGACGGAAATATCTCTGCGAAAAAAATCCAGGTCTGAAACCACGTGGATTGTAAATTATGCGATCTGCAAAAAACTCTTCAAATACTTTTACCCAAGCCTCTCAAAAACGTAGGGCTCCAAAGCTTACGGCCTTTCATAGACGCAAGAAGAGAACTAATGTACTACAAAGTACAATATTTGCTTTCTCGTCGACCAAACCTTTTGCTTTCTCGTCGACCAAACCAGATATAGTTAAATAGTACGTTGCGAATCATTTCGAAATAGTGGAATCTGTGAGCAACTTAGTCAGCCAATTTAACTTTCGAAAAATTTACGAAATGTGAGCAAAGTCTTAAGTTTTAGTGCACAACACGGCATTGTGTACGTATTTTATGTAAAAGAAGAAATATATGTTTTGATAGCAAAGTATTGAAAACATTTTGTGTGCATTTTTCTTATCCATAAAACATCTGCGGGAGCTCGTGTGTCTACGTGACATAAGCGTTGTTTCGTCACGAATGTCAGTAGAGTGGTTTCGGAAGTCGCAAGTCGGAAAACTTTTAAGAAGTTCGCCATCAGACATGCAGGAGATCTATTGCGTATATCTCAGCGACTATCTGCCAGTGAACGTGGCACCACGAACTGCGCTCAATTGTATGTCTTTCTGTGAAGACAAGTGTATATTTGGTTGCGCACAGAATTAGAGGGAAGTCTGTCTGCAAGGTTCGATTTTGACGGGATTATGTCGGTAAATATGCGTGGCCAAGTCTGTACGGTGCAGTGGAACGGCGAAATCTATTGATCGCGGTTGTCAGTTATTAACTGGCGCTTCAGTTGGTAATTTCACGTCCTGAGGAGCGGTCACGTGGTTGTAGGTTGTTGGCAGAGTCAATTTCGCTGCGTGGTGTTCCTGCAAAACCCAAGCAACAACTAATCTTCCCGAGCTCTTGGCGATGTCTCGACTAGCACAGTGTGGTCTACCACGGTGTTTAAACATGTTGCGAGCACATATTTCACCTTCGCAACCATCGCAAGTACAGGCATTGCCAACGATGTAAAGCGCGTGGAACTTAGAATTACCTGAAGCCCGCTAACAATGAAGCAGTGCGCATCCGCACACCGATTTATCGAAGAACGTGCCCACGTATTTGCCTCGGCAAAGTTTTTTGTAGAACTTGTGTCTGGGCAATCCGCGGAAAATAGTTGCTCACGATTCAAAAGTGCTTGCGAAGTTTGTCTCCAGCAACGCTAGCTGGTCAACAGGTCCACTCCGATCGTGCGAATAAAAAAACTCCACATCATTCAAGTTCCGCACCACGCCCGTATGATCTTCACGCGCAATTTCAATTGCTCTTGCATCTGTCAACTCCCAGCAAAGATGTTCTGCCTCAACTGGGTGTATCCGAAAGTACATGGCGTTTCTTTCGAATGTTGGAGTCCAGCTGTTTGTCCTTTGAAAATATCGGTTGTTGTCAAAGTAGACAGTGATTCGAACTATGGTGCTACTTTTCCTCTTAAAATTATTTTTTTCGTCGCTAATGTGGGTAACGTTATATACCAGGGGTGGCCAAACCTACTCTGTATATGAGCCGCACATCGTAAAACCGAAGTTAAACACGAATTTATTTGCAATCTACGCTTCTGTGAGATCATAGTTTGTTTTGGAACAACTTGCAAAAGTAATACTGTATGGCACGCTACCACAGTAGTCTGTACCATTTTACAATATTTCTACACTTTTCAATAGAAATGAAAAACAAATATATAATTTTTCGGAAAGTTTAAAGAGCCGCATCCGGCTCGCGAGCCGCAGCTTGGCCACCCCTGTTATATGCGTTGCCCTATTGAGGGTCAACGTTGCACGAGGGATTATGGGCTCAACGTTGGAATAAGAATTGGCTTGTGTTTGGCGAATAGGAATTAGGATCTTGACACAAAGTACATGACGCAGCGTCATATTCTTAAGAGAAAGTTCACCGTGTAAGTTCAGTTGTCCCCGGGGTGGTACGTCATTGGCTGCGGTTGTTTAGGCGAAAGTTACGGTAACATCTGGACGATAGATGTTATGGGATTGCTGGCTTTCGAGGTAAATTAGCAACTTTTTGAACAAAACGATCAGTTGTACTACTAGTAACAGTACTACTAGTGGGTCAACTTGTACTACTAGTTGACCCACAACAAAGGAGGTGCCAAGAAAAAGTTACTTGACCCGAAAGTTTTTCTCGTGCTCGGAGGAGCTGCTTATATCGCGTTGAGACCCGGCCAAACTGAATACCCATGTTCTGTGTGTAAACTTTTTGGCCACTGCTCTAGCGTAGCTACCTATTTAATGCTTCTGTTGTGTTTGTTTCTTTAATGGGTTCTTGGCGTTGGCCATCCGCTAACAAGAACGATCGTGCATGCTCGCAGGCGGTTATACAGAACGCAGAAGACATTGCGCAAGAGAGCGACCGGCAGAGGTCGCGCAAGATCCACCTGAGAAACAGCTGGAGCGCCGAGGTGTCCGAGAGCGCTCATCGTCACGTGAGCGAAGGTCGACCGCTCTCCACCGGCCATTTGCTCACACCGGTAAGCGTTTGTGCTTTGAAACGTGCGGGAAACAACGCTTGGCTTGATGGCGCGCCCGGTCAAGTGTGCGTCAGCACAAGTGTGGCCCGCTGGTGACGTAGTTGTGTGACTGATGATTAACATGTGTTGTCGGTGATGACCAGGGTGAAATTGCATTGCTCGCGATTTCCTTTCCTGTGTCGTGTGTCGTATCGCACGTTCAATACAGCTTTTTTAGATGGCTGCTTTGAGGTGCTTTTGTGTTTTTCGCATTTTGTTTGCTTCAAATTGTCACTTGTTGCATTGAGAGAAAAATCGACACGGGTCAAAAGCGCGCTTCCAAATCAGGAGGGAGGCAACAGATCGATCAGGCGTCAATCAGCGCGAACGAGCGCAAGCTGGCAATGTTAAACGAGGTAGTGAGCAACAAGACATTGCGCAAGAGAGTTTTGTGGCAAGTTTTTGTTAAATAAAAAAAAACAGGTTTTTTATTAAACAAGGTAGTGAACAGCAGAGCGCAGTGGCAAGTTTTGACAAATACCCAGAAAGTGCAGAGATGAGGGTCATGACTTGAAACAAGCTCTGTCAACGACAGGAGAGCGTCACCGCCAAATACAGTAACGAACCTGCTGGAAGTTTAACCTTTATTATCACGCTCCTCATCACTGAGCACAACTCGGGGCGTGAGTCACTCAACCCTCACTGTCGCGCAATCGTCCGCAGCGGGCGAGTTCCTTCTTTCGGCCGATGGGCACGTTCCCGTTGCCAACCTTGTCATAACTTTTTTCTGTCTGCTCCTGTTTCGCGCCGTCACGAAATCCTGGCGATTGGCGTCAATCTGAGCGCGGCGCTGGTCGAGCTGCGGCTGTCGCTCCGTTATATTGCGTTTCGGGCTCTCCTGGCTGCGCGCGATCGCGAGAAAAGTCTTTGAAGTCGCGCGTTCGAGATGTAGCGAGAATATAGGGTGCTGTTTTATGAAAAGTGCACCGGTGTTTGCTCGATGTGTTGTTTGTTGAAATAAGCCCGAGCAGCTCGCTGGCGGTTGCTGCGGAACAAGTGCCCCACAGACAGTGATCTTGTTCGCTTTCGTGGAAAGTTATTGCCGGCTTGACCTGGGACTGTTATAAGTGTTGATAAACTTGTCGAGAAGGATGGAGCGACATGCCCGTCCGTCTGTACGCAAGCTTTTATATACGGAGTTGGACTATCGAAAGCGTGGAGAGGTTCAGTGTCATTTCGCGAAGCCTTTCTGGGCATGTTTTCACTACAAAGCTGTTAGTTGCAGTAAAGTTGCCTTCAAGATCTCGGATTTGGCAATGAGCAGTTTTTGTGCATTGTTGCGTGTTCGAACCGCATACGTCACTGAAATGTCGTGCGATGAGAAACATCACTTTAGTTCAGTGCTTCCCAACCTTTTTCAGCTTGCGATCCACATTTACTGAGAATCGTTTGTGGTGAAATGATAACGAAAAAAATTGAGGTGCGAGAATGAAGCAAAATATTAGCAACGTACAGTTTGCTGTTACTGGAAAACTTGAGCTCGCTTATTAGATATGGTAAGATCAAATCAATAAAAAATCAGCTAATTATCAAGAAATTTTTCAGCTAAGCAACATTTTCAAATGCTTCGTGGCCCTCTGGAAAGAACTTCGCAGCCCACCACTGGGTCGCGTTTGGGAAGCGCTGCTTTAGTTGTTTCGTAAAAACCTACATTTTGACGGATGGAGACCAAGTGTTTGTCTGCAAGGTATCGCGCTTTTGTGCAACGGTATTGAAATTCATGTTTATGGGAATGGTTTAAACAATGAAGTACACACTAGGTTCCGCAGCGAATGGTGAGTATGTGTTGGTGAATCCGCTTAAACCGCCTTTTTTTTGGCTGCTTACACACAGTTAGTTTTCCAGATGTAGCGGTGTATTGTGCTATTAACTAATCTCAGCTCCTCTGAACTGAAATGCGGGCTTGGTCAAACCAACCTTGTATACGACGTTGAACAAGATTTTATGTATTTTCGTGCGTATCCATAGCGCTCATTGATTAGACAAACGTGCTTTGCTGCAACTGCAACCTTGCAGTACAGTAGTATTTTAATGGCACCAGTACAGTAGTATTTTAATGTTGTTTTTTTTTTCGCTGAGACATTTCGGTCATTGTTCCCGTAATAATATTAAAACTCGCCGTAACAGTATTAATTAACCAACATTTACGGACATTACGACCGAATTCACCTAATTTATTCGGTTTTTTAAAAAAATTCGGTCTATGGACCTAAAAAATTAACCCAGTTTCAATGTCACCGCACTTTGAACAAGTCTCGCTTGCGCTTCGCTGTTGCCTAGTGACCGTTGTCTAAGAGATTGCAAAGAAAACTGCCGCAGCAGCTCCATCACCAACAGTTTAAACGGTTGCAGGTGGGCAAGCGTAAGCGCTAAGTTGCTCGCTTTTAATACAGCTAGGTCTGACCTGTTTATTGCGCTGCATCATCAAGGCAACGGGTGGCAGGCAAATAATGTTTTGCGCATGGTGTTTGTCGCGAAAATGGTAGCAATGACGTATTCCGAAATGTATGAAACAAAGATTTTCACGAATGCGTGACGCAGTTTAAAACCGCGCTCGTTGTCAGACTCAGGTGCGCTGTTTGTTTCGTCGTCGGTGCACTTCGCAGTCCCAGCAGCGTTTGTATCTGGATTTCCGGGAACAAATGCCGCGGCTGATTGTGAATTGTGCGGATCGACACCTCATGCGCCGTGCAGCCCAGTCTGCGGTCGTGTTGCGGTCAGAACGTCACGAAAAATCTGTGCACCTTTCCTCCAATGGCCACCGCGCGCAACTGTATGGGCGCACGTTCCCATGGACGCGCTTATACAGGCGACTGCGAACGACGCTGATATAAGCAACGATGTCACAGAGCGTGCATGCAGAGCTAGATCGGTGGTGCTGGTCGCGCCGTGCACTGCGGGGGTTGATTGTGCTTTGTCTCAACTCTGGACATGTTCTCTACCTGTGCTCGCTTACAATTTATCTGCTGTTGACAAAAGCAAGATAAACTTCTCAGGAAATGCAGGCTGTAGTTAGTCATCCAGCTCTCTTTCAAGACTAGTGTTTCTTCTGCTCTGCTTAGGTAGATTCAGATGTGTGCACCACCTAGAGTAGTGCGACCAAAACAACTTCTTGGTTTCGCACACTGTTGTCAAGCACTATATAACCATTTGGTTGGAACCAAAAAGCGCGTTGAAGCATCCTTGGTAGAAGTTAGAACTGTGTTTTCGACAACGTGCAGCAGCACACTTCGCTTTCTGCATTGTACGGCTGTGGTTTTCGCTGTGTTTTGCTAACAGCCCGTTCAGTGACGTCGGTAAGCAGAGCACTAACCTCGCAAGAAGCGGTAGTGCAAGTGTTCTTGCATATTTCGAAGGTAGTTGCGAATAAGAAAAGCGACAATGGCGTAAGCGTTTCACCAGGTCTTCAACGACTTTTATTTTGATTGCACAGTCGTCTTACGGTAAAGCGAAGCTGGTCGTTGTCACGAACGCTCGAACAACTTAACAATGTTGTGCTTGCTAATCTGTCAGCATATCAACCGTTGTGAAGCGGATTACGTGTGACGTCAAGAACTAACTGCTTTAAAATCGCAGCCTTCAGTTTGTTTCGGCGTAGTTTTGAAGATTTGCTTTGAGATGATCACGTAACTTCAAGTGTGAAATTTTCATTTAGCACTTTGGTGTGAGCTTTTGGTGGGTGTGGACTTCAAAATAAAGGTTTGACATCGCCAGCTGACCGAAGAAAGGTCGCCTAAACAGCAAAATTTTTTGTCAGAGAGTTGTCAGGAACCAGCGCCGAAAAACAAGTAGCAAGTGGCATTTCTGTAGACACTAAGCAGTTGTTTGTCCAGGCTGGGTGGTCTCGAGCCGCCCATTGCCATTGCTACCGTATATGCACTACGTTGAAAACTTGAAAGGACTTCAGCAGCGGCATCCTTTCGTGACACCCTAGTTGTCTGAACACCCATCATCGATTGCGATGAACACATGACAGCAACGCGTGTGACCGAAATAGCCTGTCGCTGCTGTCGACTCGCTGTGGCGGAAGTGTTTTGAATAAGTTTTGGTGGTTAGCACGTTTTAATCACGAAATATCACTGTGAAAGGGCACGTTTTTCTAGTAGCCTGTGTGAATCCTTCGCATTTCTACCGACCAGCTGTCTCGTGTCCAACTAGCGCCGAATTCGAGATTCGTCGTCTTTGTAATTGTTTCCTCGTAAAGTACTTAATTCGCACGCATTCCTGAACGGAGGCGGCGCCGCACTTTTGGGAAAAGCGTTCGCGGTTGTCAAAGAAGTGCTTCTAATGACGGCCTTTTGGGAACGCTGGGAATAGAGTGCTCACAGGTCGGAGTCATTTGTTGGTTGCTGCTGGGCGCGTCACTGCTCCAACCATTGTTCGCAGTAAGGTTTGTTATTACTGTCATGCTCTTTTAGAAAACATACGCAGAGGCTTTGGTGCAAAAATCACGCTCTCGACGCCAAGCTTATTTTTTCATTGGAAATGGCCCTTGTCGGCAAGCGGCCAATAGCTTCTTCATAGACATTGTGCTGGATTTGGGTTTGACGCGTTCACTGACAAGAATGTTGAATGAAGGCCATCCTCCAAGCGCTTTTCTGACTCGTCAGATTCCAAGCGACTGTCAAACACGCAATTACAATGTCTGATTGAGAAAATTTGACAGTCATTTAACGGAAACGTCGCAGTGAAACGTCACGATCTTCTTTTGCCAGTCGAAGAAAGAGCGTTAAATTTAAATTGTCTCATTTGAAACCGCAAAAATTGTTAAGGGCTGTCATGGCGTTCAACGCGTTGTAGGTAGCGCTGGTACATGGCCGGAGAGCGATTGCCCAGTGCTTGCTGTTCAAATTATATCGTGTTCTCCGTATCGTGCTGATCCAGGTGATGGGTTGCTTTATTTGTTTTTTTTCGTAGGTGTGCATCGCATTTTATTGGAAGTAAATCTTACTTTAACCAGCTCGATCTGGTTTATCATCTGTGGTTGTTACAAAGTAGCATTACGGTTGCCATGCAGATGTCTTACGGTCAAGATTCAAGCACTGTGTGGCTGCCACAGACGCCAAGTCAGGAACCGTTCCAGCATCCGTATCGCTATCTGCCACCAGACGTAGTTCCGTACTATTCGGATCCAAAGAGAACATGGAACACAATGCCCCATCATCGCGGTATTCGTGAAATACCAAGCATAAACACGGCTTCCATGGACAGCGGCGTCTCTATGGATAGTAACTCGAAAGATTTTGTCGAACTCTCGGGCACCGTCAAAAGAAGTTTGACCGTGAGAGGTATGTGTGGCGGGTTGTTGTACTGGTGAAAGCTGCTGTGGTATGTGCGGTAATCAGATAGCGCGGAGTGTATGGCGGTGGTAGGTGGCTGTACAACCAACGTTGTGTTTCTGTAATCAAACCTTATCCGACGCGAATTAGAACCGTGGGGCAGTTGAGTTTATCGAGCGCGGACCTGGCAGTAATGACTTGAGCTGTTTGCTGGGAAAGTGCCAAGCGTTTCCAATATCTCCAAAGTTTGGAAACAATACGCCGTTCGTTGGAGGCAAATGCAGGACTTCTGTAGCGGGCTTACCACCGGCGAGTGCTTAAAGATCATTTTGCGCAGTGGTCAGTGAGTCAGGCTCTCGAAAAACATTGCCCTCTTCCTCTGATTCCGATCATTTTCAGGACAGTGACAATGGAAGGTATTTCAGAGAAGTAAAATTAAATGTGGATAAAACTCGAGGGAACGCGAATGTTTTAATAACCGTGCCGGTGCGCAAATGGTTTGCATTGCGGGTTGGGATTGAAAGCGAGGAGTTTAGCAGTTCTGGTGCATTGCTTTCGTGAAACGCAAACCAAGGGCAGGCACAGTCGCCTTTCGTGGAATTATTGGTTGAAGATATAGTGAGATTTGTGGTTTGGTTTTGCGTGTACTCGAAAATTTGTATGCTACTAATATGCATGCCGTCGTGCACGTGCTTAATCTGCGCTTGCGTGTTTCAAATTTCATTTCTGTCTAACGCTTTGATGTCTGTCAAGAGGCGGACCAGATAAAGAAAAGAAACCCTAGCGGTACAGTGCATTACTGCTTTTATGTGATATGTGCAACGCGGTGCATGCCATTGGCAGTAAATCATTAGTTCTTCCTAACGTCAAGCTTCAACATATGTTCAGATTTTTCAAGTGAGTCGAAAAGGCCGCCGGCGATCCCCAGAGGTTCTGAATCTGTTCGATTGAGGAAATCCTCCCTCGGGGCTCTCAAATCAGCGTCGAATCAATCGACATATAAAATGCCGCCTCTGACTCCCACCGTAGCCACATTGATCCACCATACTACAGACGTTACGCAAGATCAAGAACCCGATCCGAGCGTGCCAATGTCAAAGGTCATACATCCAGGTGAGTCAGTGCTAAGGAGCAATATCGAGCTTCGCCGGGATGCTAGCGCCAAGAAAGTGTTTGCCCAGCTTTGCCAGTATATGCAGAGTGGTTGTTGCCAGCCGTGAATGACGTGTGTATCCCGGCCCCAACCACTTCGACCTAACGGTTTGCATTTTTGCGTCTTTTGGACAGAGGCCTCGACACTACGTATACTACAGTTGGGACAGTCCAGAAAAGTTTTGCTGTTTCTCTCAGACCTTACTGCTTAAGTGAACTGGTGGCAGATTAATTGATCATTTAGTGCAGGGTTCCCAACCTGGGGGACATTTGCCTATCTGAAAGGATACATTTAAGGTTAGCAATAGAAGGAAAAATATATTTATATATTTATTTCCAAATTTTCATACATATATCAGTGAATACTATTTTTAGAAATTATTATAATATGCTTATTGGTAAATAGATTAAGTTCGAGAAATAAAAAAGGAGTCAACTTTTATAGTTCTAAAAAGCTAAAAGTTCTATTAAAAATACCGTGGATTTTCGTTATTTTACTCAGCCTTTTTTTCATAAGAAATTTTAGGGGTAAATGCTCATCTGTCGAAATCCTGGAGGGGTACTTGGTCAAAGAAAGGTTGCGAACCCCAGATCTAGTGTTTTTTCTACACCACCGTACAATTTACCAGGGTTGCAGAGTCGGAGATAAAATGTCGACTCCGACCTTTCCAAAATTTCCGACTCTCGACTCCTTAGCATAACATGAACGAAGTTTGGCTGTAAACAATTTTGTAACAACTAGCAATCAATGAAAATCGTGGTACACATCAGTGATTCTCAGTTTCCATAAAAATTTCAAAAGAAAATGTACCATTTCAAAAGGCACGAGTTAGGATTCCTAACGTAGGAGTGCAGTGTATAAAAATGATTTAGTTGGACTTCCGGAGTCGGACAAAAAATCCGACTCCGACTCCTAGTAATCTAGGAATCCGATTCCACCCAAAAACCTCCGACTCCGCAACCCTGCTATCTACCTCAGCACATCGCTTTGCCCAGTTTTGTATTGTTCCTCAAAGCTTGTCATTTTCTCGTGCGCACCTCGATTTTAAATTTGAGCTTTGGCAAACCGGTTGCAAACAAAATGGGCCAGTTGGTCAAACTTCACATTAGCTTTGCGGATTAATCTGCTCGTATTTTATGATGATTTGTTTTGCAAGTTTTCCTGTAGGTTCTGGTTTTGGATTAACATGAGATTAAATAGAAGTATTGAGCTCCTCAGTGATTGGTTATCGTATGTCTTTGAAACATTTCCGAGTTTAGATGTTCATGTGCAACCCAGCATGGCGCTAGCATCTGTTTTGCTATTGTACATTTGGTGGAAACACTACATATTTACGCGTGAGGGCAGTGGGATGGAGTTTAATTGGCACACTGTGAAGTGGAACACATCGTTATTTCATGTTTTCAAGGTGTTTTTTTTTTCGGAAAAAAAGGATTTGCAGTGACTTGCTTGACAACAGTAACTTTAGACTTTTTGCAACACTGCCCAGCAATGTGACGATTTCTGTTGATATATTTGCCAACGTAATATCCAGCCAGAACGATTCTAACCCGGATAAAGGCAACGACTGTAAAATTTTAGCAATACATGCTTCAGCGAACTAACGTAGTGCTTGGTTCAAACGGTTTTGCTGGGATGTGTGGAAGACCCTGACGATAAACACTTTTTTTCAGATCAACATTATATAAGCAATTGACGATGTTTCGACAGCAAACAATGTTGCCGTTAGACTTAATCGCGCACCGTTTGCAGCAACATGACTGAACTGCACAAGAGCAGCAGGAGTTAATGCAATGTGATTAAGTGATGTTTAAGAAATGAAGATTGAGGCAATGATTACCAGTTTTGACCACGACGTTACCATGCAGAAAGCGATAAGATGTGAACGGTATTCGTTAGTTTAAAGAGGATATCGTTTTTTCTGTAAGGTGTATATCGTCGTTTTTTCTATAACCCTCATTCTGGCAGTGTACACCTTACACACCAATATGTAGTATATAGAGCGTAAACCTTAGTGAGGTGATGTAATGGTACACCGGGAAGGGGAACAAGCGATGTACAAAGAACAAGTTATTCAGTTTTTGCAAACTATTGGTATTGCCACTGAATCTGGATTCTTATCACCTGGTGGTCATCTATTTTGCCGCTGATCATGAATGAAATCTTTCGTTTTGGGAATGTCCAGCGTCATCTCATTAAAATCTGTAGTCTTTGATCTGATGTTGGAGATCGTAAGAAAACGTCAATAAATCCGTTCATGGTTCTGCTGTAAACTTTTGTACGTCTTCTTAACGTTCTGTTTTATTCCTAATGCTGCAGTTTTGTCCCTATAGTGCCCCACGTCGACATGCTTAAGTGTCACATTGTTTGCATAAAAGTTGTTTCATGTGAGTGACGTGACTTCCTATGTCTATGTGGCCGCGGTGCTCTCTCCTTAATCCTTTCCACAATAAAACCGGTCGTGCGAAACTAAACTGACCGAAGAAAGGATTGTTGTGCAACAGCCAGACCTAATAAAATCTAGTCAGTGCGCTGTCACTACGGCAATGTACGCGTTACGAAGCGTCTGGTCAGCTGTTGTGGGAAACTTTTGACTGTTACCTTTCTCCTACGCTGCGCTGTCTGATGTCACGTATTCGGTGTGTTCTCAACAGCCGTCTGCGCTGGCCAAGCAAGCGTGAAGTCATCTTTGTTTTTCCCTGGGTCGGACGTTTTCGCGCGTGAATAACGCTTTTCTCTCGTGCTCAGTTTTTCCGGATCAAAAGTACAACCACGAAGCGAACGCGATCGCCAGAAACAACCGCTTTCACTCTTTGCGCACACCATCGAGAGACCACAGGTGAGAGTGTCATTTTTGAATGATGACAGAGCACGACTGAATGTAAGCAACCGGTGTCGATGATAGTTCCAATATCGACCGCGTGTGTTTCGCAATACATGCGCACGAGCATATCATTTCACTCACGATGAGTTCCTGTTGTAAAGGGTGGCTGTTTTTTCTCCTGTTATATCGTTCAGGTTTCGAACCGATAGGTGCGTGTGTGAGATTTGTTTTGCGAGTGTGATTTGCTGTGTCCTGTACACGCTGTATTTACGACAGCGCCTGACGCTTCGTCGCGGCAAAAGTTTGTTGGATCTAGTCTTAACTCTTGCTTTGCTACTTGTTCGTGAATTCGAAAGCTGTCTTCTGTACTTCCGGTGATTTCTCTCAGGTACGAAAAAAAATAAACAAAAACACATCAGCCATGAAAAGACGGCTTTGATTTTGACTCATGTTCGTAAGACCTCGTTGAAACCACAGAGTGCCGTGTTGCGGCCGAAACTTCAACACACGTCAAGTACCTTGTGCAGTAATTTGCGAGTTCCTTGGCGCAAAGCTTTCAAGTTCACGTAGCAGCTTGCTCTACGCTCTCAAGGCACCATACCCTCGTCCGCTCGTTTCCGGAGGCTCTTCTTCTGTTTAGTTTATCTTCCACTTCAGTGTGCCATGGTGCAGCCTATGTATGTGCATAGCTCGATTGAGACCGACTGAATTGGCGTCTCTCACGGAAACCACTCCGTAATTAACACTTTGATGTTTTTGTTGCGCTAACCACGACATTGTTGAAGGTTGCTAAAGGTGTTAAGGCAGCGGTTTTCAAAAACTACTTCCTTATCTGGTCCCATTGATTGAAAGCCATTCCAGTGTGGTTTTCCTGTGGACGTAGTTCTGATGCGTATTTAATGTATGTGGGCACCCCGGTTTGCTTAACTCTTCTTCGTGGTTTTCCATTATTTGGACGTGCGCGTTGTTTTTAGCATTTGATCGTGAGTTCTGCGTCCTGTGTGTTGAGCTTTTTCCTGAAGTAATCGGACAACCGTGGTCATCACTGCAGGTGCGATGCGCCCTTAGCAGTTCGTAACAATGTGTGTTATTTACTGCAGTTCTGTGTTTCCGAGTAGGCAAACTGGTTGAAGTGATTTCAACGCTGCTTTTTAGTAGTTACAGTAAGTTTTTGAAACTCTGGCCCAGGACCGGTTTATACGTCGCGGCTTAGTTCGATTGTTAACATTTTCTGTGCAAGTGACCGCAAACTAAGCCAGTTGTTTTGCTAAGGTATGGTTCCATGCTCTCCGATCGAAGCCGGATTCTTCGAGACAATCGCCTCGCTGTTGAAACTTACGACGTACCGACGAACAGGTAAGATTACATGTCTCATTTATCGCCTGTCGATGACGTAGACGGAACTGTGACACGGAGATGTTACCGTAAGCGATGCGTTAATCATGTCATCGGAACGTTGACGATGTTTGTCCAATCACGATCTTGCTGCGAATCGTTACCTGTTCGTTTTCTCCCTGTTCTTATTTCTTTTTATGTTAAAATAATAATCGTTGCGTCGGTAAAAGCTGATCAACTTGTTTTCCCTGCCTTGCTCTCCGGGTTGATCACACGACCACTCCAATTTTCTTCAATAAACGAACTCTGATCAGATTGACCTTTGGTGAAGACTTGCAAGATTTGCAAACACATTGCTTTTGCTAAACTACTTTACCGCTTTTCTTTGCTTCACAGACACAGCTGGGACTGCGAGAAACAAATGCTTCACGGTTCCGGCGTTCCGCTCAAAGCGACTCACCCGATAATTTCACCTCCCGCCGACACTGAACGCAAACGCTTCAGCGATTTGCCGCCCCCCCCAGCTCCAGGTCCCGCACTGAACAGATACAGCGACAGCATCACCGCGACGCCGTCGAGAGCGCCGCTGCCAAACCACGGAACAGCGTCCTTGACCAGAAGGTCATCCCGGACCGCTGACGGAATGCCGCCGCCGCCTCCGCCGCCGCGTGACCCCCGGACGCGGCTATCAGGGTCCACGGAGAACGTCCCGGCCGCGGGCCAGCCGCGCAAAGGTTCCTTCAGTACCTTCCAGTCGAATCGCCCGCCCTTGTACGAGAACAACACGCTGCCGAAGCGCAGGTCGGCGGCGGAAGCAAATGACGCCGACGACGACCTGCCCGCCA
>JGI24021J15306_10003894_pt1 | contig 17100 bp, 12 predicted proteins | sample Ectturendosymbi1_FD_15306 | JGI IMG/M metagenome (IMG submission 15306) | reverse complement strand
CATAGCTATCCACATCTGGATTTACCATCATTTCTCAAGTTTTTTTTTCAAGTGATGGCTAGTGGGCCCTGTCCTGTGACCAGTGGGCCCCTTTTAGCTACGTTTTCCACCCTGACTCAAAGCTGTAGTTACGCCACTGAATATAGCTATGTAAAATAAGAATGCTAAATAGAGACATTTTGGAATGTCCTCAGAGAATATTTCATTTCTCAGGAAACAAGTGGACATGTACTTCAAAAAGATGGTAGCCATGCCTAGCACTGCTACTCATATGCGACTTGTGCAAATCTGAGTAAACAAGACGCAAAATCGACCAGAAACGAGTAGAGATGTAGCTAACGTATTCTACGTGGCTTGGCCTTGTATTCACTAGATTCAGATACCTGACCGACTTTCAGGAAACCAATAAGTGTAATCTTGTTTCGTCACAATATCAAATATTCTTCAAGTGAAATACTGCTGTTTAGCCGACCGATAATTAATACCACCTGCAAACAAACGTTTCGCGCTTAAAATTACTAAGTGGCACGCTCGTGTCGCACATATGGCTAAACACATGAACATGGTGGGGGCTGTCTTCGGTGGGGAACCCTGGGCCCGGGCCCCTCTTAAATCCGACGCTGGCCACTCCCTGTACTGTAAATAAATGAATTTTATTGAAATGTGCATTTGAAACGCCTTGCGTACTGCGATGGTAAAATTCGTTCCATTCATAGAAATCGTTCCATTTTGTGGTGCATTTAATTTCCCGTACTTATTTCGATCAATTTCGATTAACTGTCGGTTCGACAAACTATCACTGGACAAACTGACGTTTGATAAACTGTTTTTCGATAAACTGTGGTTCGATAAACTATTGGTTCGATAAACTGCTTTTCTATGAACTGTCGTTCGATAAACTGCCGTTCGTTAAACTGCAGTTCGATAAATTGTTGCGTCGCGGTTGTACATGTTGTTCCTCATTGTCAAATCCATCGACATCCCCACGGAGAACACGGTCTGACGATTCTGAATCATGAAATAGTCGAGTGCCTGTTCATCGCCTGGGCCGAGATCTAGCGCGACCTAGCAGTGGATTCAAAGAACTCGCTCAAACCATGAAGAAGACAGCAGATCTGTGGCCGATTACCCGTCGTGATTTAACACATTAGTCAGGGTTATTCTGTGCCTCTTGAGTGCAAAATGCAAGTTTTTCTAATCGTCGATGGTGTATAAAATGCTTTCCAACTCTGCGGCTCAGAAATCGCCAGAGAAGGAAATTAATTAGCTGACCCTGGACGAGATCGTTGCTTATATGAAATATCAGTTTAACCGCAGACGTTTCGTCGTTCGGGAGTGGTACACATTCTTGAATGATATGCAGCGGAAGTCTCGTGAGATTGTTCGGAAGTGGGTGGTGCACGATCGTCCAGTTGGAATTCGCATCCATTTACAGCCCCTTGGACGATCCACTTCATACTCGTTTCATTTGTTCTTTTGATGACGAAGCTCTTTCCAGTGCTTTTTTTAGGAATAACCCTGTGGTGAATTGCCCGCCACTCAGAGGCGAATTTTCATTTTTGGGACCGTAGGCTATTTGAAATTGGGGGTCCTTTTGGAAGGTTCGCGATGAAAGATGCCATACAAATTAGTCCTATGCGTGCTAGATACAATCACTGAACAAGTTGTTCCAATTCATAAACATAATACTTTTTGTGAATTCCCTCCACAACAGGAACAAAAACAGTCACAATGGAGCAAACAGAAAAGGCAACGGTGAAGTTATAGGAAAAAACTCCTATTACATATTTATTGAGTGCACTGTGCATTGATTTATCCAATAAATNAGTGATGTGCAACCTATTTACCATCACGGGCCGCATAAAATTTGAAAANTCGCTAGCGGGCCGCAAATATTATGTAATTTTACCTTCAAATTCTACCTTTATCTTCCCAGGGAAGATAGGGAGAGAAAACTATGTCAGAGAGCGGGGATGCGTCTTTTAACTTTCTGTCTACGTGTCTACTTGACATGGAGTTTCATTTTGACGCGATGTTGTGTTCTAACTTGGGAAACGAAAGTTATACTGCGGGCCACATTAAATGTTCACGCGGACCGCATTTGGCCTGCGGGCCGCAGGTTCCCCACCTCTAATTTATTGGTTTATTGCTTCGTACAAATCAGATAATAAACAAAAGCAGTTGCGCAATGGGGAAACCCATTGTCAGTGAATGTTAGATTAAATGAAGACACTCTGGCATGATAATGATCATTATTATCAATGTAAACCAAGTGTGTCACTGTGTCGCATAGGATTGGTGAAGGACCATGGCGATCATAGAACAACAGTTGGAGATCAAATAAGCACAGTTAGAAAAACAAACACAAAGCATGATGAAGTAAATGTACAGACGAAAGAGCATGCCTGTGTGCACAAAGGAGTGACTCAAATTGAATTGTGGAAATTTGGTGTGGCAAAGAAATTACACTATTTGCACGTGTCATCAATTGGCTCTGAGTGATGCACCTGTACTTTTTACGACACCTAATAGCCTGTTACTCAAGTTGACGTTTGAGGAGAGATTTTGTCTGCAAAATTGCTGATACTTTTGTCGTGATTTACCTTTCTAGCTAAAGCATGTTACAACAAACAAAGTAACAAGGATTGTAGTCTTTTCTGGCCCGTGGTAGATCGAGTGCATGATTTCAGCCATTTAAGCTTAGAAAAATTGTGCTCGCCAGAGCAGTTGGCAATTATCAGTGATAAATATGTGCAGTAGGCGATGAGAACATTTGGGAATATTTCAGCTAATTCATTACGTACCAAGCAGGGAAACGCTTCAAGGTTCATCGACGTTGTATCTCGCTTAGATGAAGATAACTTCACAGCGTATACAATTCTTAAAGTAAACAGCAACGTCTACCAGCCGTTCGCAAATGATGGTTCAAGATCTTCATTGTACAGTTCAATGAGTTTCTTTCCTTCTGCTACAAGCTCTTTTGCATTTCCAACCATGCAACTTGTCTATCACACCAAATGTATCGCAAGTGTTCTTGTATGCATTGCAACGTAATTCTAAATAGGACTCAAGCTGATCGATAAGGATAGTGAAGACATCAATGCGAAAGTTCTCACGGCCATTGCTAAGAGTTTGAGAAAAAAACGTGCGTTGAACCAAAACAAAATGGCAAATATAATTGCTTAAGAAATTGCTGTAAATTGTCTTTACAAAAATTTTGGGGCCCCCAAAGATCGGGCAAATCGCCGTAGCGCTCCTTGGGCAGGAGCGTTCACCTCAGCCGTCTCAGCAAGAAGCTCATTTAAGACAAAGCCTACCGCAAATTGTCATTAGCAAAATTGAAAAACGTTTCATTTCATGGTTGTTATGATGATTACATCATTTTTTAAAAGTATCCACATCAGGTTTGAAAATGTACTCATTCAACTTGCTTCGACCTAGATTGTTAAATAACAACCATCGGAAGTATTTTGCTTTGATTCTGTAAAGCTACGCTAGTAACACAAGGTTTCTACGCTATACTTTAAATAGATTTACAAAAGTGAACCATAACCCAGTTTGTAATACTAAAATTTTTCCATAGAAATGTTTTTGAAGATCGTTTGAAAATTTTTTTTAATCATTTCAAAAAGTTATCATCCTGTGATTTCGGAAGCTTGTAATTTATTTAGGGATGATCTGTTGCATGAAAGAAATCGGTTGATCACAATATGTTAATTTTGCTATTCTATTCCTTTTTCGTAATCACGTTTCGCTAAAATTTAGTCGCAGTAATTGTTATTTTTGCATCTGATTGCGCGTGTTGGGTTTACGTGAAAGCCCAAGTCGGTCAGAGCCTTGAATGGCGCAAGTTCTTTTGCTCTATTAAGATGTGGCACTGAGTGTTGGGAAAGAATTGGAGAAATTTAATAATATTTTACTTTGGGATCGACACTGTGTTACAGGTTCTGCATGAGATCGGTAGACTCCTGAACCGAATCCAACCCTATTATAAAAATAACCGCCAAAGAAAGAGATGTAAACGACATTTTGCAGACGTTTCGGTAACTCCTGCTACCATCATTTGTGCATCATTTGCAAATGCAAATGGCTTCATCGAGTATCCCGATGACAGGGGGAAGTCCCGCGGCGGCTTCGTTGATGTCGTTGCAACTGGTTCCATTTCCCGTGAAGCCAGCGTTGCAATCGCATCTGTGCGAAAACTGCAGAGGTAAAACATGTTATTTCACATATATGTTAGCATGCACAAGAATGGAAAAGTTGTATAAAGAATTGCTGGCAAGGTTCTTGAGCGCCCTTTCAACTGCTTTTGAGCCATCTAACTCGAATTAAAACAAAAAGAGAAAATGCATGAGATTATTTGGCCGTGAATCTACAAAAACAATGTGCTTGAAGCTTCAAACGTTTTCAAAATGTTCATGCACACGTTTGTGCTTGCTAGCCGTTGTCGGGCCTAGGTTGGTTAGCAGCTGACTTTTGCAAGGTTCTTATACGGTCAGCATTAAAAAAGCAAACTTTTCTGCTCGTGCTTCGTATTAATAATCGCAGTTCATTTTTTCAACTCTTATTCAGTGGCAACATTTCGCTAGTTAGGTTTCTTACTGCTTGCAGGACTGAAGATGTGTTAAATACAAGAAACTAGTTTCCCTGCGAAATAAATTGCAATGTAATCACTTGCATATGCCACTACTGTGGCTTACAACAATTAGTTCATTGAAAGCACACTTTTCAATTCATTTCGTCTATAGTTCCTACGTCCAGCCATTCATAATTTCTACTGTAATCGAATTTATAAAAAAAAAGTGAAAAAGTNCAGTCTTNTGGAAAATTCATGACAGCCTATGTTTTTGCAGTTTGCAATCTGACCTCGCCCTGTCAAGGAAAAGCCGCTTGCCAAAACGTCAGCGAAAGTTTGCAGTGTCAATGCAGCAGTGGGTACACTGGTGACGGCCTGACAACCTGCAGTGATATTGATGAGAGTGCCTCAACACTTGGAGAATGCAACGGCAATGCGACATGCAGAAATACAATCCCAGACGCCGATTGCACATGCAAAAAAGACTACACGGGTGAGGGCAAAACCTGCACCGATATTGACGAGTGCAGCAATGTAACAACTGCAACGCTAACTCTGAGTGCACCAACAGGATGCCCGGGTTTTCGTGTGCTTGCATTAGCGGTTTCCAGGGTGGCGGTACAACGTGTACTGACGCCAACGAATGCTTAACCGACCTGCACAATTGTGATGTGAACGCAAACTGCTCTAATCAGTCGCCTGGTTTTTAACGTGGTTGCACATATGGATTTAGTCAGAATGGAACTCCTTGCTTTGATATTAACGAGTGTACAACCACGCTTTGCCAAGCGTAAGGTGCAATTCATGTTTCTCAGCATTTCTGTCAAAGATATGGATTTTCATATTTTCTGTTACTGATACACTTCAAACAACTTTAATTTTAAAACTAATATTTACGTTTATGAAAAATAACAATGTCTCGGCAAAAATAGATTTTGGATGATAAATCGAAACACAGTAATGAGTTTGTGGTGTTGGCATTGCGTAAATACTGTAAAAAGCTTGAAAATATTTTGCAGAAAGCGATGGTAATCAAAAATATTGTTTAGCAATCACTGGCAAAAATGCGTAAGGTTTTATTTAGTGGCCGTGAATTTGCAGACAGGTTAGACTTAATTGTAAATGCTGTGATCTGCCAGGAAAGCAACGTGGCAAACATTTTTTGTTTTGCCTGATGATGCGTGACAGCCTTCGATTCATTGCATCTTATAATTATGGATTTTGACTCTTGACAGTTTTCTGCTAAAAATTGATTGTGGCGTCGTCTCAGAAATGCGAACTGTGCAAACACGCGGGAAGCGTCACGTGCACTTTCAACACGGGAGTCACTGGTTCAAGCTTGATGTGCGAAAATACTGACGAATGCTCAGTTTCTCCACAACCATGCAGTCCATCAAGCGCTTCTTGCAGAAACACTATCCGGTCGCACAGTTGAGTGCAACTTCGGCTTCTCAGGCTTGGATTTGCCCGCAGCGTTTCATTTTTTCTGCTGGCAACTTTCAGCAAAAGTTGCAGAAGGTAGTCGAATGGCCTTGCATTTTGTAATAAGTAGATCGAAATTCCGCAAAGAAAATTGTTTTCATTCGACGCATCGTCTGACTTCTGAAGAAAATTCAGATACATAATAAGTTTCCTTCTCAGTTGCAAAGGATTTCTTTCCCTGCCTCAGCTGCAATTGCAATAGAATTAGAACGCTTGCGTATGGAAAGGAATGTTTTCCCCCAGATAAATTTCAGTATTTTTAATGTTTTACTACCCGGTGCAACAGTCTTGTTGCCTTTTAGACGCTTGCAGGCATAAGTACCTTTTCATGCTATTTGAGCAATACATGATTGACCGTTTACACTTACAAAGCTGAAAAAACGATCTGTATGCAAATTAGCGTTTTTAGATGGCATAAATGTTTTTCCTCAAAGCATTAAGATACGAAGACAAATGTCATTGACTCGTCACCTGTGCAGCATTACCTGCGAAAGCATCCGCGTGACCCAGTGAGCAAGCATGCGGAATTGGGGGCCGCAGACCAATCGTGACACTCCAACAGCCTTACGGAAACTGCGAAAAACGAACTGAGCGGAACAAATAAATATTGTAAAGCATTTAATCAGAGTTTGCGTCTCTCAAATACCAGAACTTTGCTTTCTCAAACCTGAAAAAGACAATATCAGTCCGCGAAATAGTGTTTGAGTTCATGAGCATGACATAAAGTATCACACGGGTAAAATGTCTGTTTAGAAAAATCTTCTCACTGCTTTCATTGATTTCGAGGACAGTCGAAGCTGAGATAAGCAGCAATGTAATCTAAGAATACAAACATCGTGGGTGTAGTGCAGGTAGCTTGTAAATGTTATAGAAAAGAAATTATAAGTCTATTTTCAATTTCAAGCTGCCTGTTCACACCGGTCTTACGTGGGAACTGAGTGTGCGTTGCAAGACTTCTTTATCTCATATAAGCAAAATCATAGCGACTTTCAGGGATATTCAGTAGTTTGGAAAATCTGTGCGAATCCAGAGAATGGTAAAAACTGTTCTCCAAAGAATGGTGTTGGCTGAAATGAACTTGGGGTCACACCTTATGCCTCCTGAATTCATTTCCTAAGTTATTTGACTGGAAGTTCTAATATTGCGACGTCGCTGGCTCTTGCTGCTCTATGTGTACAATTCATAACAGGAGCGTTCTTCCTCCCTGGAAAGGGGGAGTGGAAACCAAATACCAAAAGAGAAACAGAAACTTCCGAAACGATCAGTGAGCGCCAATTTTCCATTTTTGTAAACAAACTACAGACCCCTCACACCGGATAAAATATAAGGGACGCATACGTTTGTTGTACTTAATTATGGAAGCGATATGTGCGAACGGATTCACTATTCAAACACTGTACGTTATTTAAATAATTCCGTCAGGAGTTGCGCGAAAATAATAAACAGTGATAAAATATTCAAGTCAAGCTGATTGCATAGGACTAATGTTATTAAGGGAACTGCTTTGTTCTGAATCGAACACTTTTGTTTTGATTCAACTGCAAAGTACTTGAAATCTTTTTGGTTGACACGTGAAGTTCCCAAAATTTTGAACCTAAATGTTTCAGAAACGGCATTACGTGTACGGACATCAACGAATGCGACCTTCGCATGGACTACTGCAGTCCCAACTCTGGTTGCACAGACACGGATGGAAGCTTCACTTGCAGCTGAAGATCGTTCACTGGGAACTGCGTGACGTGTCGGCGTAAGTTTTAGATAAGATATTTACTTTGAAATGTAAATTACTACTTACTAGAAAGAAACTCCTTCTTCATTGCGTTTGATGATTCTTTTCAGTTTTCTTGGTGGATGTAGGTTCACCCACAACCTGTTCCAGCGGCCACACTGTAAATTCCTGCCTCTCAGGATATTTGGTTTTCATCTATTTCGATCAATAATGATGGATCCTGCCTCTTTATTTAAAGAATGTCAGCTCCTTGAAATGTTTGTTGCTTTCTGAAAATCTTCAATTTTAGAATATTTAACTTTTCTGCGTGATGACGAGAGTCTTCCGAAGTGGATGGCGCTATGTCGTTTTTTAGAATTTTTTGTATTTTTGCCTTCGTTCACTACCACCTTGTCTGTTTGCAGTATTACCAACTCATCTGATAACCTTGCATCTGAGATATGCACGAAAATAAATGTATTAAAATGATGCAAGCTAAGGTGTCTGTCAGCTGCAAATTTTACGAAGTTTAAATCTCAGAACTGCCAGAAATTTTCCGGTGCAATAACTATTAGCATATTAAGGCATGTTTTTCAAAAACTCATATTTCAATCAAAACGTTAGTTAGTATAATTTATTGAATAGAAAGCTTTACATAGTATGAATAGATATCTTTCAAATTTTGCCTCAAAAGGTATGTTGTTCTGTTTGAAGAATTCCTCAATAGTTTTCGTTTGAAGTTAACAAGGATTGTATTAAATATTTCGTGTTCTTTTTCTGCTCACTCAGCATAACTTCATGCCGGCCTTGCAAATGAAGTCAAAGCATCGTCTGGGGGAGTTTAATGAATAAAGAAATATCGCGAAAACTGAACAAAAATAAGAATTTTATAATAACTGAGGAGCTAGTTTTAAATATTTTGCACTGAGCTAGTGTCAACAAATGAGTCTTTTTAGTGTTATTAATACACTCAGGTTTACTAGGAAAGCTCATTTGGTGGATAAGCTTTGTCAACAAATTATTTCGAAATCTTGCATGGAAATAATTGAGTGCTTTGAAGGTACTGGAGCATTAACTACTCCGCGCTCACCATGGCTCAATGCACAAAAGAGGCTGTCTGGCACTACCGAAACAGGAACTGAAAAGAGACTGATCATTTTTCTCGCTGATTGTTAAAACAATTGTTTCCATCACACTGTGGGAAAAGCTGGGTACGGTTTTCCCACCCGCAAAAACGCTATTATTTGATATGGATACTGCTTTGGGTCAAAACCAGGCAAATATTTCACATCAACAAATACTTAACTTGCAGTTTCAAAGTCACCCAAAACTTACTGTTCTTGCGTTATAACAAGTCTTGGACTGCACTGAAGAACGAAAGATGTCTTGTTTTTTGTTTGCCAGGAGGTCAAGAAACTTTCGGAACAAATATTATTCAATTTAACTCAACAACCTGAACGCTCAACTCGTGAAAGGCAACTCATATCTTGTTTTCATATATGAAATACATGATGTGCCACAACGACTCGAACTGTTCACAACTTTGGCAAAACACAGCATTTAGCCAGATCTCATTAACTTCTATCGCAGTTTTCCAATCACGGGAAGAAACGATATTTGGGAGATTTGGGGAAAACCAAGAAACAAAAAACTTGAAGTCATTGATGCAATGTTTTAGTTGAAAATACTCACCTTCTTTTCCTTTCCAATTTTACCGACTTTGTAATCGTTGAGGTTGTGTCAGGATCACTGAAGTAAGAGGAAAATAAAAGCAGTCCGTACATTTTCTTTGTTTATGAAATGTTGAACAGCTTAATCGCTGACTTAGAGAATGGTAGTGTTATGATTGTGTTTTGAGAGATGGAGAAAAAAATGGAGAGGTCCAATGTTACTTACTTCACTGGCTCGTAGAAAGGTGGTGTGATAGAGCTTCTTTTACATATCAGTTAGAACAACCTACGAAGCTATTGTATTGATGCGTATATCGTGGTGACACGTACGTTTCGTGAAGAGCATATACGGTACATTAGTGACATATGCACAACTTAACATATTTTGTTGTGAGGTGAGGCGTATCTTGGCCGTAACATCATCAGCAGAACACAAAAATCCAAAGACATTTCAGGGTACACGCCCGAACTGCTTTGAGCTGGTTGTCAATTTTGATCAAGGCCTGAAATTTTAAGGTACTCATAATACCAGACTATTAACATCCTTCGTCAAAATAAGTAAATGTCGAAATGTGCTCCACGGAATGATGGATGTTTATATTCTCACAGTTTTTCATTCTGTGTTTTCACTAGCCGTCCGCATGCTTTGTGTTGAACCGATCTTGCGTTTCATTTTGTGCTTGCCGACTATGAAAACAACTTCTTCCAAACATCCTACATAATTTTATTCAAAGTTTTTGGTTGTTGTTTTGTTGTTTCTTTCATGTGTTTGCAAACTCCCACTTTCAATTATGATCTAAAGATATCTATATGTTCCAGCAAACTTTGTTTCTTCCTCTGCCGCACACTGATATCTGTAAACTCGCAGCAACATATTGCCCGGTTTATTTGATCTTCTCGGTCTGCGTTCACGATAAACAGTTACATTTCAAGGCAGATCGATGAAGGTCCGCTTGTGCTTATGTGGTTTTCGGAATTAATGAATGGCAAACAGGCCATGGATAAAGTAAGAACAGAAAACAACTTACCAAACGTTAGTTTTACAGGCATAAAAGATGCGACTTTTTGTATTACACTTCCTTTTATGCACTTCAACAGCATGCTGTGCCATTGTCTTCTCCTCTACGCAATCACTCAGCAAAAAGAACACGAAGTGCTAGTGAAGGTTTCAGTGGCGTAGCCAGGCCAAAAATCGGGGGGGACAAAATGTTTGATTAGGCCATTAAATCTATTTTGTTTATAAAAACGCCTCTCAAAGCACAAAATGACAACATTTTCTAAAAATTTGGGGGGAGCATGGGCCCTTTGCCCCCACCCCCTGGCTACGCCTATGGAAGGTTTTGCTGCTGCACTCTAGCATATGCCAGAAAACGGTTAGCAACAACCAAAGAAGGCAATAATTTAACACCGTCTGCGTGCAACTACAAACATTTTGATCAATTGTGGTTCACCTAACGCGTAAATCTTGTGAAAAATATAAGACAAGGAGTGATCCACGACAGACCGAAATTAGTGACAAAAGGTTTATATTCTGTCAAACGTGGATTGCGTGCTCTTGAACCTTAAACGATTGTAACAAATTTCGTTTCGCCAAAATGACGCAAGTTACCTGGTCAATTTCGGTTTCGCTTTGGTTTCACCGATATGTCCACCGACACCTGCAGGACATTAGCTTTTGTTGTCACACATGAGGTTACCATCGCCATCCAAGCCATACACCCCCCACTTATTCAAAAACTGCAAAATGTATGCAGAGTTCGATAAGACTGCATGAAAGGACCAATCGAAAAATTGATCTACTGAGGGAATGGAGTTAATAAGTGCTTTGTAAGTCTTTTAACAACCCAATTGAAAACGGACATAGTCTGCGTTGCCTAGAGTTACATGAGCAGGAAAACAAAGTGTTTTGTTACTGTTTCTGAGACATTTCGCAGGTACTACCTGAGATGTAAACCCAGATTAGATGTGCAAATCAATACTAAACTAGTAACATACAAATATTGCAAATAGGGTACCCCTGCACTTCGATTATTAAGTAAGCCTGCACTTCGGCTAATGAGGTTACTCTTTGTGTTCATATGTCAGGATTTTACTTGAAAGAATTCAGAATGAAACATTCGCAAGTACTGAAGTTCTAGCAAACAACCTTCGCACATGAATACAGGACGCTCCTTAGCCGTATCCAGGGAGAGTAAAGGGGGCCATGCCCCCCACAAATGTTTAGCATATCTAGTTATTCAGTGCTCTGAGAGACGGTATCCTAAACAAAATACTGTTCCTCGCCTAAAATCAAGCGTTTTGGCCACCCCAAAGTTTTTACCTTCCCCAAAATTTTGGGCTGGCTACGCAATAGACGTTCACGCACAGCACAAGCACAGCAGAGACTTCGTCACACGAGTTAATTAATCACGGTATCTCTCCGTAAAATCTATACTTACTGCGCGATAAATGCAGTTAATTGCACCGGCGTGCGGTTTTTCTGAAGCGATCAGTTGCAGACCTTTGTGCACGCAAATTTAGAACGCTTGAAATTTGCCATTTCAATCACGATGACTGATATGCGTTGGTTGAAAAAAACAAGGCAATTGCACGTTACCGGAGGATTCAAAAAAGTAGAAACAGAAATTTAATTCACGCTTCACTCGCCCCTTTTCTTTCGTTCATTCTATCACAAATCCTGTTCACCCTGGGTTGAACCATTTACTCGGTTAAGAAGCACAGTACTAGAACACCGAATAGAGCAAAGGGCAGAGGGAATGTGAAAATTTGAGTGAGTGGCACCAGTCGAATCGTGACTGAGATACAGACAAGTCATTTATTAGTCACAATGAGCATCGGTACGTCTTACGTGTTCTCCTAAGCGTACGGGAAGGCATTTTACTGGGGGAGCGGAAAAAATTTGCCCTGAAAACAACAATTTTCCCTAAAAATAAACAGTCTGCCCTGAAATTAACTTTTTAGTTTAATCCGAATGGGGCCTGAAACCTTATGCAAATCTGTTCTATACAGTTGAATTCGTTTATAACGGCTTCCTTCGTAACGTCAATTCGCCCATAACGTTACATTCTGTTTGGTCGCGACGGCATCTTTTATATGCAATTCAATTCGCTTATAATGTCAATTCGGCAATAACGTTATTTATGCAATCCCCTAGACTCTAGAGGTGCCGTTATAAGCAAATTCTGTAGTTACATTGCTTGTTAACTCAAGGGGTTGAAGTTCCTTGCGTATTGTGTTCTCCCAGACAAGAAATTTTACGGTAATTGCTTTTAGTGATGCAAATTTGTACGCGACCTCGATGACGCAACGCAATGTTTCAAAAGCGACGATTCCGGATCGAAGGATCTGACTCCCTAAACCTACCTGTGTTATCGCTGCTGTGCGCTTGAGCAAGGCACTTAAAGACGCGCACTCAAAGGAGCCAACTAATCTGCACGTCCATGCTGCCCGCTTCTAAAACTCCTGTTAATCAAAAAAAATCTATCATCTTAACACCTTTACCCAGCGAAAACGAACAAAGACTCGAAAACGGAAAAAGAAAGACTAACCGAATTCTTATATCAAGCTGTTGAACTATCGACATCCGATTGTTCGATTTTTACAGAAAACGAGGGCTTGGTCCAGATAAAATTCACAATAACCAATCACGACGTTGGTCCTGATTACAAACTACACGGATCGCCCCAAGTGAATATACACTGTATTGAAAATTTTTTCACAGTTCACGATTTTTGAGCAACTTGCGCTTGCCCTGAACACAGAGTTGCCCTGGAATTTTTCATTGTATTGAAATATTGTTTATCATTCAGGAATTTTGAGCAACTTGCGACTGCCCTGAAAAACAGAGTTGCCCTGGAATTTTTCGTTGTATTGAAATATACTTTATCATTCAGGAATTTTGACCAACTTGCGCTTGCCCTGAAAAACAGAGTTGCCCTGGAATTTTTCACTGTAGTGAATATACTTTTTACATTCAGGATTTTTGAGTAACTTGCACTTGCCCTAAAAAACAGAGGGTGCCCTGGAATTTTTCACTGTATTGAAATATTTTTTATCATTCAGGGTTTTTGAGCAGCTAGCGCTTGCCCTGAAATTTTTCANGCCCGGGGGTGCGGCCGCCCCCGACACCCCGCCTCGTACGCCTATGTGACGCACAATATATGCTCAAGCAAGAAACCATTTTCCCTAAACAATACAAGGAACCCTTAAAACTCACGTAAATGTTTTGCGGAACAACAGGGTTCCACGGAACCCCTGATGAAGAATACTTAGCTAGAATATATTTCTCCACACACACACAGAAATCCATTTTGACGAGCACAAATCCAACTACTCTTTTATTAGATTTAAACGTAAATAATTTTTAGACTCAACAAACGCCTTTACTCGTAGGTAAAAAATTAAGAGCACTTACAAAAGCTCACCACAGCCACATGTTTGCCTACAGTCATCCACCATACTCATTCCAAGTTCTATGACGTTATATAAGGACTACGATCAAACACGAACAACGACCCAACAATCGATCAATCAACCGTGTAGTGCAGGGGTGGAGAACCTCATGCGGCTCGCGTGATCATTTTATATGGCCCGCAACAGAATTTTCGTTACCCAAGTTGGAGTACAACAGTGTGTCAAAGTGAAGATCCATGTTGAGCAGGTACTTCGATAGTAAATCAAAAGAAATCACTCTTCCTCATAGTTAGATAAAGGTAAAATTTTAGGATAAAATCACAAACGATTTTGCGGCCCGCCAGCGATAATGTACAATTCATGGGGCCCGTGATAGTAAATAGGTTTCCCACCCCTGGTGTAGTGGATCAGTAAAATCTGACATCAAGTGAGCTGATAAGCGTGTTGCAGCGTCATTTAAAAAAAAACATTGATAAAATATCCCTGATACACGACTGTTTATTGTTTGGCTAAGATAATCGCTTAAAATGCACATGCCATAGTTTAAATTACTCAAAATCAAAAACGTCTTTCAACTGCAAGTAGTGTGCCGACATTAAAATCGCTTTTATTTCAATACAGCCGTTGCAGGTTTATAGACTACAGTATTACCCATAGTGCCGCCAGGGGCGGACCGGCTCACCGACCCCCCTTAGCTGCACCACTGACTGCAACCAATACTTCTTATACAATGCATGGAAATCGATGCATTCTACTTATGATATGCACGTGCGATCAACGCGATTCACAGTTTTGTGCACTCCAACTGACAGCTCTGATAAAACCCAATTGATGTGTTCTGCTATATTGCTGTGCTTCTTTGTGTCATAGTCTGATGGTAGTGCAACCAAGCTGATCTGCAGCACTATGTTCAACAACAAAATTAGGTTTACTAATTTCTAAACCATTTGTAGGGATAAAGCAAAGTGTAATTAGTGTTGCTTTGAAAACACCTCTGAAAAACAAGATTGGGAATCTGCATTTACAAAACTTCACTTCCGCATCGCCCCGATGACTATATTGGTTTTACACCAAGCTGTCCCCCCATTTTACAACAAAATTGCGCCCATGCTGATTATATGGTCACTGCAGAATCATTTCAATATGTGAAACATTACCAAGCGTTTATAATGTCACTAACTTTTGAAGGTAATGTCTTGTGTTGCTTATTAATCGTTAGGACCGGTTAGTCCATTATTGGCCAGCGTAACCAAATAATTTTTATAGTCACAGCTACTGCTTGCCAGTCAAGGAAAATCCATTCTTTGCATGCGCAGCAAAGATCTCAAATCACAGCTTCAAGTTCGTGTTTATTATTAAGGGTTCATGCACTAACACTCCAACAACGTAGAACGCACGAACTGAAAACTCACAAATTAGCGAGAAATTGCATGAACTGAAATCGAAACTCACGGCCCGAGTTTGACGACCATGCGTTCAAAAATAAGATGTAGGTATCCCAGAAAAAGGAAAAGTGAAGACGATCCGGGTCAAAGNCTAAGAGCACTGACCCGTAACAGAAACGAAGAACAGAGTTTTAGTCGTGTATAGGGCAACATGCGCAAGTAGGTGCAGAAAACATGCGTATCAAGGTGAAAAGGCTTGCTTTGAATTCGTCGCCATTGACAACCAGAAAGAGGAAGCTTTTGAGTGCAGCCATTAACGGTATCTGCTTTCACTTACGTCAGGAACCGCGAAAACCATGAAAGCCCAGCGCTTGGGCGGTTGTTTAAACTTGAGGCAACAAAAATGCAGCACGACGAGGTTTGCAATAAACTTTTCGGATTTTCAAGTTCGCTGGCGCCTCTTGCTTTCCACGTTTCTAATTCAAGTAGCTTTGCGCGATTGCGAACAAAACCGTCAACGAAATCGGCTGCAGTCGCGCGCGCCCGAGTTTTCCGACTTGCAAAACGCGTTTTGCAGTTTTTGCTTTTCACCGAGAGATTGAACAGGATGGCGCGCGAAGGTTTGAAACAAAACCATGCGAAAAATCAAAAAGCGAATTTGAACAGCTACAGGCAAAAACACGCAACACACAGTGTATACATGAAGCGGAAAAACGCAGGAAAAATTGAGTTTCGTCGATAGTGCTCAAGGTTGTCGTCTGTTTCAGGTACAAGTGGACGGTGGAAGAACAATGTAGGGAGGAGGGGTGAAACCAGGAAAAACTGCCTTCGGTAAACGCTACAATCTAGCATTTCTCGTCAAAGGACTTGATTTTATTTTTGTTTTACACCAACGCGCTACTTCACATGCATTGATCACACCGACCGACAGGCCCGATAGTTTTTTTAACCGCAACCGGTGTGAAGATTCAGTGACAAAGAGCCTTGTTCTGAAAACAGCAGCAAATGTCTCCAAGTCTGAATGGCTTCAAAAGAACACAATCGCTTCTGTCCCGAGACGCACAGGAACGCGGCACAGTACCTACCAACCGTAAATAACGCAGAAGAAAGCACCACAATAAGTCTGCAACACAGTCTACGTTTTGAAAATAGAAATGTGTTCAACCACGAAACGTGTCAGCACGCACGAAAGGTACGAGGACGCCTCACCTAATGTTGGCACATTCCACATGCGTTTAGTAACTGAACTGGCGGCACAAATCCCACCTCTCACCCCTCATCTGCTGCGCTGGGGCCACGCGCACCACTCTGTACCTCTATTGCGTACCTTGGTGGTGAGATCGTGGAACGAAACTCAATGAGTTTGAATTGACGGTTAACAACAGATGTGTTGGGTTCAGTGCATGTGACGTATATTACTCAGTAGGGCGTTAGCTCAACAATACGTGGTAACTTGCATTTTATGCCTCTCAGCAACAACTTTTCGGATCGTTTGTGCGTGACGCAGAAACGACGTCATCGCAACCTTCCTCTACGTTCAGGCTTCAGCTGACGAATCATTTACCACAGCCTCAAAATTTGAAGAAGCGACAAAAGTATTTTCTTGCACCAACCGAATTTCAAAGAACAACAGTTGTTCTTGCCTGGTTCTTAGTGCACGCAGCTGGTATCGCAGCAGAACAATTTTCGGGCGGTGGAGGGGGGTGATGATTAAGCGGAACGGTTATGATTTCGTCCTAACTTCACTTAGCGCTTCGGACTTTTTTCCAACTTTTACTTTGTGCGTCAGCCTGAAGCAAACCTACCGTCTTCTAAGGTCAGCCGCCACACATGCTACTGGCTGTCGACGACGTGCTACACAATACA
>JGI24021J15306_10003893_pt1 | contig 17101 bp, 9 predicted proteins | sample Ectturendosymbi1_FD_15306 | JGI IMG/M metagenome (IMG submission 15306) | reverse complement strand
GCAAGTGTTGTAGATGTTGTCTTCATATGTAGTGTCGAGTGGGATTTGTTTTATGCACTGGAGTTGAGTTGACTAAATGCTGTTTGTGACGTCACCGTATCCTGGACCGGGTCCCTTTTTCCAGACAGCGGTCGTTGGACACAGAAGATCGCCAGTCATGTGGTTCCGGATATCTCTGACTTACTTGGCTGCAGAGCTCCATCTCCCACAAGAGGCTATACGATGCCTAACTGAAGGTAAGTTTTACTTGTTCCGACCAATTCAGACAACAGTGCTGATGGGAGAGCGCATTGTTATGTCAACTAACAACGCATAAAGGACGAGTTATGCGTAAATTGCTTAGTTGTTCTTCGACATTGATCGTGCTGCGTTGGCCGCATGCAATAGTGCAGAAAAACAAATAACTGTCTGAACCGTCGATCACCTTTGGGTGGAAAGCAATTCCTTCTCCAACTCATGTTGCTTTTCAATCAACTGGTCCTGATCCTGCAACAAGGCGTGAAAATGCTTTACACGAACAAAATTACCTATTTAAAAATAACAGCGTCCCATCAAGGGTTACACGCCATCTATCTCTAATATATTTCGCTGGTAGGTTTTGACCGCATTCACTTCCAAAGAAAAACCGACTCAGCAACATCGACGATGCAGGTCGAACATATTTTTGAAACAAACACAAGAAATTTCAAAAATTTAAAATGACATACGTTGCTATTTAGAAAAAGTGCTCTAATTGTTAGTATTGCTCTGACTGGTTCATGGCAGTTATTGTGTTTAAGTGAACATCCTACTGACACAAGCTTGCACATCCCATCGTTATTCTTCCGGAGGCTACGTCGCGCAAGGGGAATAAGCATTGCTTTTTCAACCAGTGTCTGACATGTGCTTTTGAGGAAGCACCTTGAACGTCGGGTGTTCAAACTTCAATGTTTTAACCTACTTCATTTAGCATCCGAAGAAATCAAGCCAATAGCACGACGTGCACCACACTTTGGATTTTCACGTGTGCTATAGTATGGCACGATCGTTGGGTACATTACCAAAACTTACACCAAAAGAACGAGCTGCTCACACCACAATCGCACTCTTGGTGAAAAGTCGGTTGTCTAGTCGACTTTGTTTCACGATCAACAAACAAGGCTTGTTTATATTCCCGTGTTGCACTGAAGCAAATGTTGTGGTGATTACTGATCAGCGGCTCCTAGCTTTGAAAACTAAAGTTTATTCCCGGTATATTGCGTCGGAGAAGCCACATTCGATGCAAATCATCTTCTAGCAAAATCTTTCCTTCATCTTTTATGAAAAATCAGAAATAATCATCTATGAACGCTTTACGACAGGCTGGCCGACCCAAATGATCCAAAACAATTTTCTCTGCAGTTTGGAAATAGCACCACAGAATATATAAACTATCATCACCAACGAATTTCTACTCTACACCACATTAATTCCGCGATGCAAATCCCCAGCAACAACTCTTTGAAAACATCAATTTGTTTCAGTACAGGCATAAAAAAGCCAATATTCCGTAACATGTGTTGTCTCCTCACGTGCAAGTCAAAAGTTCAACATACCTCAGAAATGAAAGTGGGTTGGCCCTCGTTTCCGCAAGTTTGCATTGCATCTTCCATCTGCATTGGGGAGAACCATTTTATAAAAAGCAACGCACTATTTAGCACATATGCTCATTAAAACTAATTATCTGTAGAAGATACAAGCAAACTGTCCAGTGTTGATGTGGAGTCACACTCACACTCTCGAGTTCAAGTAATCTAAGCTCTTCAGTTAGAAAACGTCAATTTTTCTTGAAGCATCAAAACTCATTCGTTGGTCAATCCAAATTTTTGTTGCGTAATGGTGATGAACATTAAAAAGGATACGTAAAATGCACATAGATACTTCGTGAATCTTATCTTCATAATCCTCCTGGATAGAGATGATCTTATGCTGAAGCTCTGATTTTTCGTCATGAAGCTTCTCAATACTTGAAATAAGCTTCAAACTCGCATGGTCTCCGCCTTCTTCAATTAAATCCTGTTAAAATGTTTGAGATGAGCTCAGTATCGTATTAAGTGTCAATGTTTGATGCCGAAAAGTTCAAAAGAGATTGTTGAAATGTTTGTAACTTCTAAATCTGCCACAAGGCCCAGCAGTTAAAACACCTACAGAGATGCAGTTGACATGACTTTGAGCTAGTATAAATCTTCAGAGCTGGAATGATAAATCGTTACATAAGGAAGCCGATCCACCATATCGGCAAAAATCCGGCGATATGTATCAGTAATATTTGCTCATCAAAGGCACTACGTTATTATTTTGCGCGTAGTGTTCGGAAGCTCAAGTTGTTACCCCATCTCTAGAGTTATTAACGCTAAACTTCCTGAACGAAAACTTAATTTTCATTATTAAATCAATATTTTGCGAAAATGCAAACATTTCTGTGTTTTTCGTCAGTTGCGAGGTATTCCCATCTTTTTGCGAGTTAATTAAAATGTATTGTAACGCCACTTAACTGTGGTTTGAATAATGCAAATATACCGGTTTTGACATCGGTTATTGCAGGGGTTGGCAAACTTGTTCAATGGAAGAGCTATTTGCAGAAAATCGAAAACACCAACGAGCCGCAAAATCTAAGTAGATTTCATTTACAACATCACAAATATTTGTACCACTGCAAATATTTGTAGTGTCAAAAACAGTTCGTTAAACAATGCAAGTTTTACATGAAAGCACCTACAGCAAGATGTACAAGGTTTTTGTTTTGATTTGATAGCCTCCGAACGTCTGGACAATACGTTGCTAAAGCTGTGCGAATTAATTCTACCAAGTGTTCATTGTTACGGTAAGGTTACACGGTGTTTTGATTTTACGAACTTCATTACAAAGAATAAAAATTTACAGTATATGTCGTGCTAACTACAGAAATGAGTCGTACACTGGTTTCAAGTTTTGCTTATTTACTTGTGGAAACTGTCGCCAGAGCTCAACTGTCGAGTGGCATTGACTTAAATTTTTTAGAGCCAGATATTCTTACATTTCGGTCAGTTGCATTCCTACAGCAGACAAGTTTGCGACAAATGGTTGGCGAATTGGACAGCTATCACCAACTGCATTTACGTTGATTGGATAAACACATTGATAAATGAACAAACATTAAATACGAGGGGACAACTCGCTATCCATGAGATATTGCTATTTAGCTACAAGAGCCACACAAAACATGTCTGCGGGATGCATGCCGCTCGAGAGCCGCAGTTTGCCCACCACTGGGTTATTGCAATGAAAAATATTAGTATCGGTCCAAGAAGGTCTCATCGGTTGAGCTCCAATTTAAGCAAAAACACTTCCATACATTAATAAGTGCACATGCTCATGTACCGCCAAAGTGACAGCACATTCGTATATCCCAGAATTCACAACATCAAATGAACTGACCGTCATTTCCAGGCATAGGAAGGTAACAAGAAATCATAAAAACACCAAAAACTGATCTGTGTAAGATTGAGCATTCACAACCATTTAACAACACACCACCACAAGAAGTCGATGCACGTTAATCAGGTCAGGAATTGTCAAAGACAAGTTGCTTAGCTCCAGCTACTACCAGATTTTGAGATCACCAAAGCAATGTCTTTCAAAACCAATACGCAAATACAGTACAATAGAACCATTGTGTACATACAAAAAACACAATGCATGAACACAATCATATTACTCAGCAGTACAGGACCTAGCAAGATACACTTCTCACAATTGATTGACTAAAATTTACAAATGGTATTCCAAGAAAAATCTAATAAATTTTCTGTAACCGCTGCATTAAACCTAAATTACTTGCCTGAAGGTCAAGAATCAAATTGTGCTTGTCTTTTAGTGCTTCACCATGAACTTTGTGCAGAATTTTTGTGCGGGTCTTTTTAGCTGTTTCTTCTCGCTTTAAACGTGTTTTCATTAGTTGTAAATTTCTTTGAAGCTCCTACAAAAGAACTTTCACAGTTCAAACATGAAAAAGAGTAGTGGGAAAAAACAACAGGATTTTTTAATGATTTGCCTACAACAGTAGCACACTCTAGTCACCGACACATCATGCAGCACAATTTTAGTGGTAAAAAGATGTGCACTGTGGCACAAGCACTATAAAGTGCTGGCTTAAAAAAAGGTATGAATGACACATGAAATCTGCTGGCTATCCATTGTGTAAACAAACCATATTTTTGCTTTGAAGGAGGTCTTTTTGCTGTGTACATGACTGTAACTCCTTTTGTAGTATTCTAAACTCAATTTCACTTGGCTGAGTTTCCTCAGATTCTGAGTCTGTGTCACTTGGTGTAGAAATATCTGCATTTGTATTAATTAGATGCTTTAGAAGATTAAAATGCAAACAAACTCACATGCAGATTCCATAGTTACCAACATAACTTGCAGTGCTTTCTGATCAGCTATATACCTGCAAGTGTATTGTCGTCATCATCATCTAGGCCAAGTTCTCTCCGCAGTATTTCATGTTTTAGAGGGGAAGGTTGAGGCCTTTTGGAGTATGATAAACTTTTTCCATTTCTGATTGCTTTTGGAGATTTGAACTGCAATGCAAAATGTTTATTACTGATAGTAAAAAGAACAAATGTACAAAGCTAACCACAGAAAGAAATAAGTTAAATGAGGCAAACACAAATCCACCAGCTCTACAAGAAGTAAACAAGTTTAAATGTCATCAAAATTCAGGAAAGCATACTGTTCAGTTTACCTGCACTGTGCTCATTACTTTATAAAACTTTAAGGTAATTACAGTGAAGAACTCATAGAAGCTACGCTCACCTTGAATTGAGCTACATTTACACTGAAAAGTTATTTCTACAATTAGGTTTTTGTGTGTCTTTTCCTGTAAGCAACAGCTTGGATATTGCTAACATTGGTTGTTCACTGCTTGTTTCACTGCAAACTTAAGTAAGGTTTTCAGTTTCAGGTTGAACATTTGTTTACATTTGTTACTTGATCTAACATCAGAAACAAGAATCATCTGGGCAAGAAAACTAGTTTGCCCAAACACCACTGAATGAGCCATAGTAAAAGTTGTGAAAGTTCTACAGAAAAACTAAGAAACTTCTTACATTCATTCCCAACAGAAAACTAAAACCTTACTAAACAGTAACCAAAAACATGTGGCTAGATTAGTATTTGGAAAGAAAAACTACATCATTTGTTCCAATGACAATGCATGCCACAGAGTAAAAATGACAATCAAATGCCAGACTCCACACAATGTACAATTTTAAGCTTTTTAAAATCAGTTGAATACACAAGCACAATTCAGACAGGATAGCTCCAGTGCATCTAAGACTAGGACTCTAGTTCACATTGAACTCACAGCGTGTGGCAGCAACTGAGTAGATACAATTCACTGGATGCAGCTTGTCTGCATAAAACTTGACATTAATTTTGTAATATACACAAGTTGTCATGCAGCCAGTCATTTTACAACTAGTGGATGCCATGCAATCAAAAACTTGGTAAAAAGATTTTATTAGCAAAAAAATGTTTTCAGAAAACAGACAATCAAGCTGAATCCATAAATATCATTTGCACAAAATAAAACAAATAGAAAAACAATTGTTATACACATATGATATATCATTGAATAAGCGCAATATTGTTGCAGTAACCTACCACTGTATCTGACATTGGTTATCCTTGATCTTCAATTGAAAGCTACTGTCTCATGCAAACTATTACATACAACCCCAGAACTATTTTCTTGACTTCCCTAACCTTTATAAATAAATTGGAGAACATTATATGGAGTGCAACAATTTGTTTTTTTTATATTGCTATAATTCAATTTATAACATGCGCTAGCGCTAAACAATATGCATCATTGAAAAATAGGTTTGTAACACTTTTGCTTTGGTCTATGTATCTGTGCATAATCGGGTTTTTCCAGTGCATATACTAGTCTACACACAAATATGGATCTGGCTTTTATTGCATACTAGCTGTAATCTATTTTTCTCCAAATTTTGTGCATTTATGTATGAAGAACTAAGAGAAATAGCAGAGTTAACAAATAAAAAACTTGGTTGGGTTTCAATTACAAGGTATTTCAATAAACTGGCATAATGGTAATCTTTCAAAAACTACCTGATTGCCAGCACCTTTTCTCAGGAAAATCCTTCGTACCAAAGTATTAACATTTCTAGATCTCACAAAATGAGCGCACATAACAGAACTAAATATTGACAGGAACACAAGGAAGAACAAGTCAAAATTATGCATACAAAAAATCGTTCAATGGAAAAAATTAGATGCTAATCCCAAGAGGCAAAGGACTGATTCTTGAGGTATCTCATCTTAACATATTCACTGCCAGTATATACGAGATGCCCTGCTTTGAAACCACGCATTGAGCCTATACTTTCATGGCACTTTGCAACTCGCTAGTCAACTGTGCTAAAGAGCTATTCAAACTTTAAAAGACTCAGCAAGTCTTCTAGTTTGCAATGAAAAAGGGTTTGAGGTTTTTAGTGGGTGATGTCATCATAAATTGGGTAGGTTTAAACCTTTTTGACTGAGGTTATTGGGCCCTGGGCCTCAGCCACAAGAAGGAAGCGCTCTGCTCAAATTTTTAGTGGAAACTAGTCTAAAATCCAAGTATTTTCTGCCTTTGATTGGCTTTCTAGGGTTTCCGGTTCAACATTAGGGTAAAATAATCAAAATTAGGAAAAAAGAATCTTTTTGGGTCTTTTCCTGATCTTTTTAGTCTTTACCAAAATTTAGTTTTTTAGTTATAACTTCTGAACCACAAACCCTGGAAAGCCAATCTTAATCTTTTTAGTGCTGATTTTCGTACCTGCTGGGTCGCACGCAGCAGAAAACCTATCAAATGTGTGCTGAAGACCCTGTTGAGAAGATCCATGCATGCAGTACCAATTCGTCCGCAAAAGCAAACGATTCATCCTGCAGTTCCCAATAGTGACACTCTCGTCGATGCATCTGTGACTGTCTTTCCAATTCATATAGACCAGGGCTCTTCTAATTTTTTGGGAGAGGACCACATAAGCTATTGCACAACAGTTCAAGGGCTGGACATCTTGCGCAGTGTGATTTTTTCAGGATATATGTTACATTCCAAATCAACACATTTTTCGTAAATACATTATTTTTTCATTATTGGTAAAATGTATTTTGCGGCCAGGTGAAATGGCCTCGCAGGTCCGCTTTTGGCCTGCGGGCCGTAGTGCGATTAACCTTGACATAGATTATGAAGAGGAGTGGTGACAGCACACACCATTGTTGGAGTCCAACACTAACACTGAACGGTTGTGATTTGACTCCATCGACATGGACACAATCTTTTGAACAGGAATACAGTTACTTGATGGCCAGCAAGAGGCACCCGTCAACGCCATATTCCCGCAACATCCCCCAAAGCTTTTCACGGGGAACCTGACCATATACTTTCTTGAGGTCGACAAAACATGTGCATACATCTTTGGCATGTTTCCAGGATTTGTCTAAAATTTGCTGGAGAGTGAGACTTTGGTCTATAGTGCTACAGCCGCGACAAAAATCGCACTGGATATTATCCAGCTTTGGTTCAATTATTTTCGCGACATCCTGGCATACACTCTTCCTGGGAGACTGTGCAAAGAGATGCCACGGTAGTTGTTCAATGTTCATTCACTCCTGTCTCCCTTTTTGTTTATGGGGATAGTCAATTTGAATTTCAATTTGCTAATCTTTCGGTGCCCTGATAAAACCCCATGCCACTTGACACACTCAGCCAAACCATCTGGCATTCTGAGATCTTCTAATTCACTATCAAACTTTTTGCAATTAGCTTTAGGCTTGGATTTAGCAGTGGCGTCAGATAGCATTGATGCACAGTTCTACGGAAGCTTTAATCTGTGCAAAGTTAAAACATCCCGCCTGAAAAACTTTGCTCAGTTTGGTCAGGTGAAGTGCCAACGTTGACAAAAGGAAAGCAGCATGTTGAAATATTTTGTTTTCATAAGTCGCAGTAAAACAACGCACTTTGCATCATTTTTATTTTCTGGCAGCTGCTTCAGTGCGGCCCAAATGCCCAAAATCTCACACCTTGCTCTCACTGTTGCCTCACTGAACAACCACCCCTTGTTGTGCATGCGCGCTGCAACCGCCAAGCTTTTGTCTTCATTGTAGCTTGCTGCATCGCCAAGCCGGCCAATCGCAACGTCAAAAAACACTTCCATAATTGCATTAAAATGTTTTTGCAGTTTCGTACGCACAATACTGTACAAATCTGCGGCAGTATCGTAAGAGGCCAAAGCGAGGCGGTGCGCATGACAATGCACAGTTACTAAACGTACAATTTTTGCTTCCAGCTTCTGCGCCAGAAAATTGAATCGACTTATGACATTGCAGCCGTCTGTTGTTTTTCCTCCTCAAACCGTTTTACTTCAATACAAGGCAAAACGATATCCCGGCTTTCAGAATTAAGGGTGTCATTGCAAAATTTTAGGGTGTCATTTTGACACCCAAAAAAACGGTTGCCTGTAAAAGGCGGAGCTCTATAAATAGCGGAGGTTGGTTGCGGAGGTTTGGTGACGTAACCGAAGTCGTTAAAACCGATATTTTTCGTGGAGCAATGAGAACTAAATGGTAGTAAAAATAATTGCACTGCAAAAGGTGATGTTACACTACGGTAAAAAAGAGTCTGTTTTGATATTTAAGTATTTTTGGTTATCTGAGTTTCACAACGGTTCGGGGACAAAAATATAGGTTTCAACAGTTGTGGATATTGTTGCAGTTGACTGCATCGCCTTGAACTACTGAGGCAAGCACAAGAGAAAGATGACAATTCGAGGCATTAACTGACAGGAAAGCAACTAGCAGCAATAGAGCTCCCTCGACGAATTCACTCTACTACTACTATGTCACACTCTCATTATATAGGGATAAGTGAACAACGATAATTCGCTTGTGGTGACTATCGCAGTGACTTGTAACTTATGGCAATCATCTAGCGGTGAATATTTATTCACATGGGCGCCATCTACCTGCCGCAACAATGTATAAAATTTTTAAACATCGGAAACTTCCATGCATTCCATGTTTAGGGAAAACACATATTAAGTTGCAATGATAAAGCATTTTTCCTTAACTTTTTTTCCTTTTTTTGCTTTTGCAACGCAACTTTTTTCCATTCCGGTCACGTCATCAAACATTCGCAACCAAGCTCCGCTATTTCCGGAGCTCCGCCTTTTACAGGCAACCCCCAAAAACGGCTCAAAAAAACACTGCTCTAGCCTACAGTTATTCCCTCCAGACAGGGTTGATTTTGAGCCGATTTCACCGAGTTCTTCTAATCGGACCCCACGCCAAAGGAGCCCTCGCGCTACACTCCCTACTTACCAATGCAATCTTACACTTTCTATCGAACCTGCTTCAGGTTTGCCAGACGTCTCTTAAAAAAAAGCCAAACCATGTCTGAAAAAAAGACAAACCGGGTAGAAAAAAGTCAAAATTATTAAATAGTCATGAAATTTAAAATTATTAATTAGTTGTGGGACATTGTAGAAGAATAAAGTTGCAGCATTACCTCTGCAGGAACGGTACAATTCCACATCTCTATATTCCAGCAGAGATGAGCGGACTGTCTAATTTTGCCGTCCAGATCCAGTCCTGATTTTTAAAACTCAGTCCAAGTCCAACCATAGTCCAAAAAGTTTAAGAAATTTAAAATCCGAATCCAAATAAATTCCAAATATTTTTTAAATGTAGCTTTTTAATGACAAAAGTTACACAGTTCTTTTTCATTAACTCAGTCCAAATCCGGTCCTGATCTTAACTTTATGAAACGTTTTACAGTCCGGAACCAATCCAAAATCAACAAAAGTCGTGATAGTCCGGATCCAGTCCATCCTCATTAGTGTTGAACAAATCGGAGATTTTCGCATTCCTAATCCAGTTCAAAATTTTCCTTGAGTAATCCGGTCCGATCCTAATCCGGTAGACCTGTCCAAATATTTGATCCAATCCGGTTTATATCAGAAAAAACCCTCTGATTAAACATTTTACTGCAGTGATCAATGCAGTTTGGATATCCAAATCTAATCCGGTTGAGTTTTTTCGAAGTCCAGTCCGATACGGTCCGGTTCTGAATTGCAGAATCCGGTTGGATCGCGATCCGGAAACCGGATCATGTTCAACACTGATGCTCATCTCTGTTAGAGGTGGCCGGAGTCACTTTTTCAGACTCCGACTCCGCTCCTGTTCCAAAATTTTGAATCCGGATCCGGAAATTTTTCAAATTTGAGAATCCGGCTCCTGTTCAGACTTCGGCAATAGTCATCGATCCAACCGTAATTTACCAATGCTTTTACTTAAGAAATGATCACACAGACTCCTGCTACTGCAGAAATTGCGAAGTGACTCCGGATCCGGGTCCGGTTTTTCCCAAATTTTTGACTCCGCGTCCCGATCCGGGTCCGAAAGAAAAACGCAGAATCCTTCCAGAGTCGACTCCGGTAATCCGCATCCGGTCTCACCTCTGATCTCTGTCCTCCACACCAGATGTGATCGGAGTCACTTTTTTTACTCCTGCTCCTGTTCCTAAGAACGTGACTCCAGCTCCTGCTCTGGAGCTCATTGGAAATTTCCACTCTGACATCTGTTTACACTCCGAAAGCTTGAAAGCAGATTCTATTTTGCCAAATGAGGTAAACTAATTGCTTGAACTTTAAAGTTAGGATTTAAAGTTAGGGAACTATTTTGCCTTTGGCCAATATGGATGAGTATTGTCATGCTTTTAGTAATGGCAAGCAGGTAGTGGTTTCTTGTCTGTGTAGGTCAAATGCAGGTTTTCCCTAACTTTAAATCCTAACTCATTTTCTATTTGTGTATCATACAACTCATTTTGCCTCATGAGGCAAAGAAAATATGCACCATGCTACCAAACTTGAAACCAACAAATAGAATCATAAGTTGTTCTCATGTGAACCAAATCTCATTTGACTCTTTCAGCTCTGACCTGAATTAAGTCATGTATAACTTTTGTATTTAACTCTTTGTGATTTAGGCACAAGCACAATGAAACAAGAACAAGACAACTACTACTATCTTTTCACTTTAGCCTCTACAAATAAAGCCACGTAGGCTACATTGAAAACACTTCATACCACTTTATTCACACAATTAATTTATTTCTTGTATTGTATTTGAACTTGCAAGATGATAATCAATGACATGTTTAGGAATAGGCTAGCCTGAACAAAACTGCATTTCTGCTAGCTTGATTGAAACTGCACTGCTGTTGTGTTGACGTTGCTGCATTGATTGTAAAGATGCATATCACATACATTGTTGTCTTCTACATTTCACTGAAACTAACAAATTGTGAATACTGCTGAAAACACGACCCAGCAAAGAGGTAAAACTTCCAATAACTGACGACCTGTTAGTGTGATACAGCAGTTGAGCATAAGCTATGCACCAATCAGATCAGAACACAGACCGCCAGTCTGCTTGCTACCCTCCCTCACCCTCAACAGCCTGTACCTTAACTAATGACCGACTAATGTATCCAAAAGAATATAGCAATAATATTAACAATTAGCCGTTCAGAGAAATATCTAACAATTAGCCGTTCAGAGAAATATCTAACAATTAACCGTTCAGAGAAAATTAAAATTTAATAAAATTAATTATCCTACTTCTGTAAAAACTGACATTCCCACTCTTGCTCCAGCACCTGGTCCGGTTTCATTAAAAAATCCGACTCCGGATCATTGCTCCGGTTTCGGCAAAAATTGTAGACTCCTTCCGGAGTCCACTCCGGCACTCCGGCTCCTTGATCACCTCTGTTCAACATTTTCTACAGTGTTTCCACTTGAACCTTTAGCATTATGGGCTGCCACCAGAGATGATCACGGAGTTTGGATTTTCGGCCGGAGCAGGATCCAGAGTCAATATTTTAAGTTCGAGGTGGAACAAGGGGCGGGAGCCGTAGTCAACATTTAAGTCTGTGCAGGAGCTAATCAAATATTTTAAGGGACCTGCTAAAATTTCTGTAATGATGCTTGTTGTTTTCAAAACAACGGGATTAATTGAGACGTGTTTTCTGACCAGCGTCGTAATATATCACAAAGGTGTGACACTGGGTAGGAGTACCGAGTATTTCACCACTATTGAAGGTTTTAGAAGTTTGTGCCAATGCAGGAATTTAAGAATCCATACCGTAACTATCACAATGTTGGGCTAATGATGTAGGCAAAAGCACAAGATACATGAAAAAAAACATTGGTCAACAAAGCAGACCGCAAGGAAGTAACAGTGTGGCGAAATGACCTATAACTATAGTGATGATAAGATTTGACATGTTAGAGGTAATATACAGGAGTAGTACAGTAGTATATTTATTTGTATTGATTGTGCAGATTTCTAGTCTAGCCACCGATAGCATAGCCCAGACTCTGCTCACATTTTGGAGCCATGCTGAACAAAGTTGAATGTTTGCCCTGATAGTTGCAGCTTTATCAATAACCTATATTATTTTGCAACTCTATTGCCAATGCGTACGTTGAATAATTTGAAAGATTTTTAAGTTATGGGTAATGTTCATCATGTTAATTTTAGAATTTTCCTGCACATTGAGGTTAATGGCTTACTTTGTTACAGTCATAATATAGAGCTTTGTCTGAGTGCATGGTTAAAGTACGATTCAATATTTATAAACAGGTGATCAGCTCCTGAATCCTGACTTTGGAGATTTGTAATGAGTCTACTGTAAAAATCGAAAGTTAACGCTCAATTCAAACAATTGTCAGATAACTGTTTATTGAAACTTCAACTATAACATAGAACCTATACTATAGTTTGAAAGATGTAAATTTGATAAGCAACGTATATTTTGTCTCATGAGGCAAAAACTGTTCTGAAGTTATTTTGTCAATGGCTGTACACAAGTGTTTGAAGTGATCACATGACAAGTTCAAAACACATTACAAGTTAGGAATGCATGACCTATATAGCTGACCACAATGCCTAATTTTAGTTCAAGGAAGCTGTCACTGGCTTTTTGTCAGTGTTGTGGAAAACATAGACTAAATCATAACTCTAAACCTCAACATTTTGTGTCTCTGTATTGTGCTTTTTATATGACCTCTTCAACCATTTGTGTTCGAACAAAGGCAAAATAGCCACACCATGTATTTTGCCTCATGAGGCAAAATTGACACTATCTTTTTGATATGAGTTAGGTGGAAGTTTTCGAAGTGTAAACAGGAGTCGGAGTTGATGTTTCAAAATTTTTTGGAGTCGGAGAAGGAGCAGGAGTCTTAAAGCATGGAGCAGGAGCGGAGTCGGAGTCTGAAAAATGAGACTCCCATTATCTCTGGCTGCCACCTGCCAGATATGTTACAACTTTATTCTTTTATGGCTGCCAGATAACTTTTGAGAAAATACACCAAGCACTGTCTAAAAAAGCCTAATAACACTTTTCAGCAAGATGTTGAAAAAGCCAAAACACCAGTCTGACAGTATGTGCCAACTGTCACCAAAATAAAGCCAAATATTGAAAAGTTAAAGCCAAAAAGCCAAACGATTTTTTTTGACGCCAACTACCTCTAAAAATAGCCAAATTTATGAAATTTGGCGTCAAAAAAGCCAATCTGGCAACCCTGACCTGCTTGCTTGTGTACAGTGCCGCTGCGGGGCTCAGTGTTTTTTATGTTGTTTTAAAAGACCAGAAAGGTTCTTAAATTTTTCTAACGGTCACTCAAAATACAGTATAAACTGGTTCCCTATAAGAGACGCATATCTGTAAGCAGTGGATCTTGGTTGCGGATATAAAATGACGAAACCGGAGTCGCAAAACCGATATTTTACTGTGAGTAATGACACCACAGTGGTAGTAAAAAAATATTTGTTGCTAGGCTAGGCGATCTTTAAGCCAACATGCCTCTCGCACCAAGATTATTTCATATGCATTTCTGTATCTGATAACAAGATACAGTGGGACTAAAATTTAGGTTTCAACAGTTGTAAAAGTATAAAAAATTAAAACATCGCAACTTTTTAGCATTACGTGTTCGGGAGAAAATTGTGTCAAATTGCAATGACAAATAATTTTTCTGTGGTATCTTCACTTTTTTTTATTGTGCAACGACGTCTTTTCTACTCCGGTTACGTCATCACATATCCAACAACGATATCCGCTCTGACGGACATCCGTTCTTTACATTGTACCTATAAACTCGCTTTACTACCACCATCAAAATACACCAAAACCTTGCTTTATTATCATCTCGGTATGATGAACAATTGCGGTCCCACAAAATGTCCTTGCAGTCAGCAAGGTCAAAATTTAAGAAAACTCTAAAGGGGCCCACAGTATTTGTAAGCGTGGGTTCTGTTGCCAACGAAAATCCAAGTGAACTGCGCGGTTTTTAATGCCCTCATCAAAGTTCTATAGAAAGAATGGTCATTGTTTTCAGTAGTGTGTAGCCAAGTTTTATTCACTAGGACCTGGTTTAAGGCTGAGAGGGCTTACGTTATGGAGCTTTTTTCTGTTTCATTTATAAAAGCATTTCGTATTTGGCAGGTCAGGTTTCAATACATGCTGCAAAATACAGTTATTTGTTGAATGTTGATATTTCAATAGTTACTACTACTTGTCTTCTGAAGGTAATGTTTAGTTTGTAATTGCAAATGTATGCTGGTTAGTCAGTCTTTTAATAGCGTTGTTCATTTTCCCTCTCGCAAAGATTTCACGAGGCAACCTGAGATTGGCGAAAACGTTTGAAATAAACATAAATTTAATCACGAATGACTATTTCAGGTGTGCAAAAACCGGTTCCTTAAAAATTAACAGAAAATTATTAACAGTTAAGGCCAGTGATGGAGTCTAGAGACTTGGTCTCGGGTTTTTTTTTTTGGAGTCACATTTTTTGGAGTCTCGGTCTCGAGGGTCTCAGGTCTCGTCTCGGTCTCGAAGGATTTCGGTCGCGGTCTCCAGCTCTTCGTCTCGAGACTTTGTATAGGTTATTTTTTACGAAGTTTTGCAAGGAGTTCCTTTAAAAACGGTTTAAAAAATGTTTGTTCAAAATTTAGCCGTTCAAAGAGGTCAATGGCTAAGCTTTCTTTGTTGTTATGTTGTTTGCGAGATGGAGAAAACAATTTGCCCTCTTCCCCGTTTAAATTTTATACTAAATTCAATAAAAAATGTGTATGTAGCCTACCAATGAAACTGTTGCAACCTCTCCGGTGGTGTTGCGTTGATTGTGTGATTCACCACGAACGGGATGTGCGTGAAGGATAAAAACCATCATATGTGTAGCGCGAGCAAGCAATAGTAAGAGAGATTGCGACGTGGAAGCTCTGCCGATAGTAACGTGTGAACGATTGAACATGATGACCAGCATACGCGAAGAGAGATTGCGAGCATGCTCTCTATTGTTGCTTGCTGCCCCGGTGCGAAGCTTTGCGCACATGCCGCTCGGGATTTCCGATCGCAACAAAACTGTAGAGCGTGATCTTTGCAACGAGAGGTTGGAAGTACTTTGCTAAGGACTATCTTTGAATTGTTTTTCCAAGAGTTTTATTATGAAACATAGGCTTATTCAAAAGAGGTGGGAGAGTGCCAAAAAGATTCTTCTTTGAGAAGCCAAATGAAACCATGTCTTTTTTCGAAGTGCTTTTCAAAGCACTCTGTTAAAACACGCTAGTGAATTTTTTTTTGTTCTAAATAATGCAGACTTTTCAAGTTCAAAAATGCCTCGGAACTCTCTTGAGGAAAAGTTTTGCTCATAAGAGTTTTATACAGAGAGCAAACAATGCGTCATGGCTGGTCAGTTACTTTGACGTACTGCTATAGGCTTTACGGCCTTTCTGCGTTTTCTAATCGACATGCGGTGTTGCGAAAACTCTAAGTGTGTCAGCAAAAACGGAAATTTGGAACAGTTGTGAATGTCAGCTTGACGTAAAAATATGGAAATTATGAAAAACTTGAAAATATAAAAACTTGACAATAAAAAATAGCAAATCCAGGAATTATACATAGAGCCATAAAATCAGAAGGAAGACGCTACACCATGTCACTGCTAGTCAACTACACCGGTAATCCCGAACTTCGCTCATTCTAATGCAGCATGCTGCATCCCAACAATGGCTGTCGAAAACATCTAATACTTTCTTTTTATCAGAGAAAGAAAAAATCTTCAATACGAAGGCAATGGTTACTTGCAAAAGATGTGCCGCAGTTGTAAAAAAACTGACAAACTACGAGCACCTTGACCTAAGTAAGAAAAAAAAGCAAACCCAAGTTGCTTCAGGGCTTCATCAGCCCTATGCACTTTGTTGTTGCCATGGACAACACATCGAATCTGCAATCCATGGTGCCAACTGATTCACAAATAATGACAAAAAATAAAATCTTTCCCGCTGAACCACAGCCTTGCATGTGCCAGCTATGCTATTTATTTAGCCATACATGCATGCATATATAAAGAAGGCAGAAAAAATAGGAATAGTAAAGACGAGAAGGGTGGCTAACAAGCAGAGAAAGCAAGATCCATAATCGAGAATTAAAAACAAGACCCCTTTCAGTTTATGAGAATTTGATAGTGATGTTCAAGATGCTTTGTTATTCCTTATTGTTATAATAAGCATGATACATGATTTTCTCTCATTTTATATTGTTGTAAGCTTTGTTAACCAAAATACAAGAAATATGTGGCGAATAAATTTGAGTGTCAGTGCAGATGCCCAGTGTTAAAATAAAAAGAATGTATAGAAACAGGTAAGTGGTAGATAGTAAAAACATTAAAAGTTTGTTGCTTCATTGGCAAATGATATGAACGACGAAACACCTTGGCAAATATGTAAATGATGGGAAGCAACCTTTCATCTGGAGTTACCACTTTGCTGTGCTGTTTTGACTAGTGCTGCTGGGGCTGTATACACTCGCCTACATCGACTGTGCTTGTTTTAAAATAAAACGTAATGATTCGCCTCATCTCCACTTTATCAAATAACATAGGCCTACTTCAATACTAGGTAGGAGACCAGAACATGGGAGCTTCATCAGGGCTCCACCTCATGTCCTTGCACAGAAGGGTTGGTATTGTTT
>JGI24021J15306_10003888_pt1 | contig 17107 bp, 9 predicted proteins | sample Ectturendosymbi1_FD_15306 | JGI IMG/M metagenome (IMG submission 15306) | reverse complement strand
TCCCTCCGTTACCAGGAAGAGTTTGAGACAACATTCTCCCTTCGGCTCCGGGTAACATATGGTTTTGGAAAGCGGAAGGGTAGCATACCGACTCTTCGTCCGAGGCATTCAGAAGGGGATACTCCGGATGCTTTTTGGNANGAACTTGATCCTTCACTGGATGATCTCTCACACTTTCGTCGTCGANCATGCTATCTTGACCGACATCCTCCCCAAGAGCGGTTCGCAGCCATTCCGGCATTGATTTCCTTCTTCCGCTGCTCCGNTGGAGATCGTCAACTTCGAAAGCAGGATTCGTGAAAGATCTCTTCATGCGATCTTCAGGATAACCGTATGACCTTTGCAATGAAGAGGATTAAATGCAACACCGGCTTCATGAGGTGGATTCATTATCATACAAATACAAAAATAAATATTTGGTACTAATCCCAAGGTCGATGAAGCATTTTCCAAACATAGTAAATTACGTTCTTTTGTCCTGGATTTACATTAAATTTTGCAAATAAAGCAACCACGTTCTTGCAAATCATTTTGCACATAAAAGTACTGACTGAAGCCATGAAACAGCTTCATGGTGCAAGCTTGTGATTTTACCAAGTTTCCTAAAGTTGTGTGATAGATTTAAAACATTTGTGTATTTGTGAAGCACATTTGTGCTTCAGCATAAAAAGTATTTGACTTTTTTGCTTTTAATGTGCTGTGTTTTGTTTTTATTAAGATTAGCAAAACAAAAGTTTCTTCGCCGTGATAATTAAAATCGCATCTTACTTGGTTACTCCTGGTAAAGACCTATCTTTCCACGAGCCGCCTCTCCCGGACTGGTATGGGCGATGAGACATGTGCGACAGTGGTTGTCTCTGGCTTACTTGATCGAAATCGTCCCGGAGATGACGTCTTCCCAAGTTATACCCACTTCCGGTGCGCCTCATACGCTGAGGAGCCATTTTGCCTCTGGTAGGCGTGGATTCTCCTTCGCTATAAGCCGAGTCGTGGTCCGATGGGCTGTATGTGAAAAGAATTGTGTTGTAGTAATGGGTAGAGTATTGGGTTTCTGGTTCGGCTTTCCTTGTGAAGAAGCAAATGTCGATGGTGAAAGATGCAAAGACATACATATATGACACTGTGACATTTTCAAAACAGCTGCAAGGAACGATGATGCTTGGTAATTGGTTATATTTTCAAAAATGCCCAATTGGATTTGAAAACACATATTATCTGATCAGTGCTGCTCCTTGTAAAGATTGCAGTCGCCTAAATCAAGCCGAACAATATTTGAGTATGTTTTCTAGTCTTCTAAAAATTCAGTCTTTGAGAACCTTGTTTAATTCTGATATTAGCACCTTTGACAAATGTTAAGGATTTTGGGTATTCAGAAAAAAGAGTAACTTTACCGACGACATTTCCTCACCTCAGTGGACGCCCAATATGAGTGTCTTCCGCAAAAACTTTTCCGTTCTGATAAAGGCCGTCGCTTAAATCAACTGGAAGCGAATTGTGACCAAAGCTACTGTTGGAATTGCGGCGGCTGCAAAACAATTCGAGCACTGTAAACATGGCGCATACACCTTGGACCCGCGTCAAGTTAGTACAAGCACATACAAAACAATAAGACAAAATTTGAATTACTTTCCGTTCCACAGCGTCATTTGGAAGGCCAAAAAACTTAACGTTTTCAGATCATTTCAGCAAAAAGTCTTGATACGTTCAACAGAGGTAAACCAGGTTATGCTTTTTTTGTTGCCAACAGCGCTATCTCTTTGAAACCCGAAACCACAACTCGCAGCGACATCTTTTTTTCTGCGGCGATCGCGACGCGCGATCATTTCAACTGTTGTTATTCAAAATTAAAGTAACATTTATTTTAGTTGTTGATGCAGGACAATAACAACAGGAGCATTTGCATAAAAGTCGTGAAATTCGTTTCGAAAACTTATATTTCGTTTCTTCTACCTTAACTTTGATCTCCTAGCTTGAGTCTCATCCATCAGTTCCATTTTTGCGTTATTAGCGCCGCTTGGTGGTCGCTCTTCATGTCCATCGCTCTGCTCAATGTTTTCTGGAGGCTTTTGTTCGTCAGAGTCTTCGTCTTCATTCGGTTTCGATTTCCAAGTGACGTAGAAATAGTATCCGAATGTAATTACAGCCAGGAAGCCAAAGGCCTGTGAACATTATACGCATTTTATGTTTATTTCACAGCGTTCCTCTGTTGAGTGGCAGCATGGCTTAGATCATTCTCGCCAACTTCAAAAGTTTTTCGAGCAGTCCCAGATTCTTTTCTGGAGGACGAAACATGCATTTAGATAAAAGTGAAGGCTTTTGAAACATGTGCATCAAAGCATGAGCGAAAAACACACTTTTTCAGAAAATCGTTTGATGCGGTAGCAATCCGAAAATAACAGGTTTAAGCTGTTCAATAGCAGTGGTGTCTGCTCCAACAGCTAGCCTGTGTAGTTAACGAATAATTGAAAAATGCAGAAAAACCTGTTGGACTGGTTCGAATTTGTTATAATAATGTTGTTATTCAAGTGCTCGTTATCAATAAGTAACACCAGGAGGATTAACTCGTTANACCGACCACTGCACTGCCCAGTGCACAGGTAACCGTCATAATGNTTTCGGCAAATAGCAATTATAGCTCGCAGTGGCAGTGTAGGCCAGCCATTGCCACGGTATGGGTTCTATGAAAAAGGACGCNGCGCGATCTCGAATTAATTTTTTTCTGTATCAAAGCAAGATGGCTTTTGATTGACTGTCTATATCACCCAAGACTAGCGCAAAAGTTTAACCGCAGGATCTCGGAGATTACGTGGTGTTTGTAAAATCAAATCAAGATGATCGAAAGCGTAGATTTACACTTTCTTAGCTTTCAAAGGCTCTTTTCTATTTCATGTTTTTTTTCCCCGAAATGAAATTCTGGGTTCGTTTATGATGTTGAAACACATTGTTCCATTTGGAAAGTTAATTATCCTCTCATCTATAGGCTAATATTATAGTAGATATGAGTAAATTAATCTCCGAAAACCAGAAAAATAATCAAATGTCAAATGATACCCTTCATTCTTAGTGCTACTACAAAACATGGGCTGTGTTGTGAAATGTTTTAATGGAGCGAAAAGCGGATTTTCTGTAAACTGTTGCCAGAGAAAAACAATAAGCCGTTTAAATGAATTTTTGCAAACATTCGAATTAATGAGCATTTAACAGTAAAAAACTTTCTTTTACAAACTACTCAGCTCAAGTCATCCTGCCATTCTCGCAACTGTCATGCCATAATTTTTGGTGACTTTCTTCACTGTTACCATCCAGTGTATCGCTTCAGAAAGAAACGCAACATACATATTCTGCGACAACGAAATTTGAGAGACCGATTCGTTGACTGGTCGAATATCTTAAAGCGAGCTTTCTGATGATATCACTTTAATTCGGAAAGCGGTAAAACAGTCTAAGGGCCGCTGCAGGTTTAAGGCAGTAAAATGTGAGCGCAAATGCATCCATCTGCCCTCAGGGCTTGACGGGATAAAACAACGCTAAGTTGCTTTGCCGGTCAACTTGTGTGGTAGTCAAAACTTACACGTTTGACCAAAAGTTCAGCATTACCCAGCGGCAATCCAGTGCGTCACAGACGTCCGCTAATATGTCACCATAAACTGTGGCTTCGATCTAGGCGGAAAGACGATATTGCTAAATATGTAATGCCTTTTGTAGCGATTGTCTGCGGATAACCATTTGGGCCTCATTCTTCCTGGCCGCAGACATCAGATACGCGTTGTTGCAAACATGATGTGCTCATTTTCGGCAAGATAGAATGACCAATTTATAATGCAAATGTATATATAAATATATGTCTAGCAAAGCAAAGATAGCAAAGATGCAGAGCACGAAATTGTAGCAATTATCTTCCAATATTGCAAAACAAAACCAGGAGAGCGTGACGTTGCTAATTATATGCAGCATTTCAATTACTGGGCGTTTGCTCGGAAACGTTCAACGCAACAGAGTTGTAAGTCGGGCCGGGCTTTTCGGCCGGTTTCGGGCCGGACTTGAGCGTAACTTTGACAAAATATTTCGGATCGATTTCGGGTCTGCATTCAAAACTTTTTCTATAACATTCAGAGTAACAATTTTTTTCTTTCGTGACACACATTTGTTTTGCTCACTGTGGGACTTCGGTAACTGAAATGATTGTGATTGTGATTTTTCTTCAGCTAATTCTATTTGCAAACACAGTTGCGTTCTTTTGTTCTCTGCTCGGATTGGTCTCACGCTCTGCGTAGAAGGCGACAGCGGTGAGGAAATTGGCACTCGGCACGCAATGGCGTTGCTTCGAAAAGATTAATCACATAGTCGGTTCTTGATTTATTTTAAGAAACGATGGCCGACAAGCTGGCTTTCCATGCCTATACAGCGCAATCCTACGTAGTTTCTTTTATGCCTATAGCGCCATCGTGGATAGTTTCTTTTTTTCTTGTGAAACATATTCCGCAGTATTATCGTTGACCAACAAGCTCAGTTTGCGCTTGATTAAGCTAATGTTTTGGTCAAGGTACTTGCTCCTTTGGGTGTGATAAAACCGTGTACATGGAGCTATACCCGTACACTACATCTTTTAATACCCCGCAGTTGCGCATATCTTGACATACTCGGTAAATTTGCCTTTCAGGCCTAAATCGGGCTTAGAAAATAAATGTCGGGCTCGGACCGGGTTCGGGTTTCAAAATGAAGCATGTTTACAACTCTGCAGCGCAACGTCGACGTTGGGTCTTGGTGAATGTGTTGAAGCAGCTTACTTTCCGGAAATTATTGCTATGTATTTATCATGCGTCATGCGTGTGTGGGGGCAGAGCTATACGAGAAAAGAATGATAACTTTTAACAAATTCGCAACAGAGTTCAGGCAAGATTGAGGGCCACCGCCCGGTTATCAGTAGACTGCACTTTGCGTCCTCAAGAAAAGGTGTGGCCAATGCGATGGGTCCAGCTTCAGCTGCAAGGGCCGCCAGAGTGAAGAAATATTCCCCACCTTCCCACCGGTTCCCATTCCTGGACTGATTGCTTTGCCTGGCTCAAGATGTCAGTCTGTCCCTTAAAAAAGGCAATTTTGATGCCGATGGAACCCTGCCAGGCTTCATCACTCCGGGTCAGAGTGGACCTAGGAATAATGATCGCTAAACAAATCTAACTCTTCCATCACTGGTTGCAGTTTAGCGTCTGCCGAGGACTTGGCACTGCACAAGTACATGACTAAAGAGTAACGTTTTAAGACTATAAGCTTTTTTTCGCTATCCAATCCTGTATACAGTGTTTATATCTACCTCGAGTCGAATTCAACCTTATAGTTTACGCCACACAGCTCTGTAGGCAATATTTGATTATTGAGGATGCTGTACTTCACAAAGGATAGTCTGAATGTAGGAAATGTTGCTGGTTTGTTGACGGTCGTCATGATATTTGCACAATTATATGCGGCATGGAATTACAGAAATTACATTGTTTCATACCAGGCATGAACATTCCATATATTTGAACGCCAAGAAAACGTTTTATAAATTTAGGTTGAATCAATCATTATCCTGAAATATCAGAGCGCTTGTTAGTAGCTTACAGGGCATTCCTGGAGTAAAAACTCATGCGATTTCAAAAAACAGTTAGATTTTCGGCTGCATCGAAGCTCTTGTTGATACAAACAACTGCAGAAGAGAAAAGATGGTAGCAACTGTTTTTTGATGAAAAAAAAGTCCCGCAATGCCGTGGAAACAATCGATGTGATTATTTGAGAAAACTAATGATTTCTAAAACCGTGAATATCTTCGTAGTACTATTTAGTACATCATTTCCAGCAAGCATTTATGAGATAATTACCGCAGCAGCGTTGAGTGCCGGATGACCATTCGATTTGTTCGCAGCAAGGCAAGCTCCAATGAAGATCAAGAGGCCAAACAATCCGAAGAAGACTAATTCCTGCAAATTCAGTATCAATTTCAATATATTCGAAATGTATATCCATTGAATTATGGGCTCAGTTGTTCTTTCTTATCAAGACCTTCCTTTGCGTTGGCTATCAGTTTGATGAAAGACCCTTAAAACACAAGCTCCAGTTGTTTGAATACGAAAGAACAAGCACAAATATCTGTTACATCGCTTGAATATTTTTGGATCAACGCGTGCTAGATATTTCTACGTAAACATCTGCTCAGACCAATGGAAAAACTTGTTTTTTTATTGGTTTAAAAAAAAATTAAATGTGATATTACTTATGTACATCTGTTACGCAAAAGGTTTTGAAATGAAATTGCTGAAGTCGGAGACATTTCATTTATAACTTCTCTGAAANTACAAGATATGATTNTTTGAATAAATTGGTCAAAAATATAAGGTTGCTTACTGCTATGTAACTGAAGAGACATGAAAAACTGAACGCGAAATCGGATCATTGTCACTTACCACTGTTCTCCACGTAATCCCTGTAAAAGTGAAAAGAGCATTAAGACCCAAACGCAATTTTCAATTTTAGTTTTGCAAAATGTGGTTCGGCCATGCAAGAAAAGTCGCATTTCTTATGCTTATGCACTTGCATTTCAGGTTGCACAACGTATATCGGAAAATGTTTTGGACAATATATCGTCTGTGGTTTTTGCTCACCAAAAATGACTTTTTCTCGCGTTCCTGCGATCACGGTGAACAGAAGATACGCGCTGATGAGAGCGCCGAACACAAGGAAGATGCAGTAAAATGTGTAGGTACCCTTATCTGGCCATGCTCCCATCAGCAAACACACAAATGAAACGATCAACATCAACTGAAATAAAACAAACATCGTTTTATTTAGAAATACTTGCTTCGAAAGAAAATCATGCGTTTTATTACGTGCCAATAGAACGACTGCCGATTTGTAGAAAAACCAGGGCATACGTTTACGTTTTCGTAGTTGATAACGAAAGTAGTTGGAAGCATAAGCGCATGTATTTGCAATAAAGTCAAACTACTTGCGGGCCCTTCTTCAGAGTGTTTTGAAGTCTCTTCTGTGCTGCGCTAAATCACCAACGTCATGATGTTTGATTTAAATGCGCAGCAAATCTTCAGACACTCCACATAAGTACAGCATTGCTCCATCAGGCGTCTGCTGACAGACTGTTTCTTTTAAGCCCTGGAGATCAGTTAGATGAATGATCAGTTACACAAACCGTTGACAGTAGGTAACTTACCACTTGCACAATTCGAACAAAGCCAGGCACAGTTCTAGGATAAGTTGTGTCCAACTGAAAGCCAAGGAATTTCACTTTTGAGGGTTTTTCTGTCTTCTCTTTTTCTCCGCCATCTTGTAGACCATCTTCCTCTACTACATTTACCACGTTGTTTCTCTCAGCGGTACTTCTGTTCAAACCAAGGTATTCCTCCTCTTTCGCTATTTGCATTGAGAGCTTGGGACCAGATTCCACTCCATGGTTGTCTGGGTTCATAGACAAACCACCCATTGTTCACAAATGGTGTCCGAGGTAAGGGTTAAATGTTTGTAGCGAAATGGCAACGCACGTGGCAACTGCGGTTGTTAAAAGTGTTTAACAAAAACAGCTCTTAGTCTTTTTTGGAATGAATATCAGCTGAGAGAGTATTTGGAATATCGGAGTAAAATCGTTTTGCCTTATGCCAGCATCTCGGAATTAATTTTAGTTTTCAAAGCAAGAATACAGAGGTAGGTGCTTAAATTTACAGCTCTACCTTGTACGTTCTGAAAAACATATACAATTTCTAAGACTGAATTATTTTCATTGCGAAAGACAAAACGTTTTGATTTTAGATACCTACTTGGACTACTTTCTGTTCAGCTCCTATGTAAATAATAATTATTATTCAGTTAATTCTATAACAAAATGATGTTCATACACGTTTATGGTATTCGTGTTGGAGAAAGTCTAGTAATTAAAGCAACAAAGTTTTTGTTTTCCGGTTCCTTTACAAGTAAACATTTACCCACAACCTAGCACTTAGTCTTCACAAAGGCGACGTAATCGAACCAATCAGCAAATTGTTTTAACAGGAAATCGATTTCACGTGACTGCACCCATCCGAAGATGTATATATTTATGTGAAATGGATTTTCTATTTCGAAAAATTGCTGATGGATTCTATTACATCATCTTTGCGGATATTAATTGCTGGAATATAGCAAGACTGAATCATGGCAAAGTTATGAAAGCAGAGGACAACCGGTCGATTCCTTCAAAGCTAACAGCAAACCTAAAGTTTTCAGTTATTTGCTCATAAACAAAAAGTTAAAATGTCGGAAGCAAGTTTTCACTTTTATGAANGCCGTTTTTAATTTTTCAATCAGTGGTTTACCTTTTATTGTACATTTGTATTGACGTTTATCATGCTTAGTGTTGGCTAAAAACGTTTTCTCGTTCTTGCAGTTTTTAGCTGCTCGCTCTGTTTGGTAAGTTTTCATAGATATTGCTTCTGAGAAAAAGGTTAGCCTGGAAATGTTTTTTCTCTTGCACTGAAAATCGAGGAGTTGTTAACAGGAAGGTCGGGAGTCGGAGTGGGAAATTTTGGAAAGGTTGGAGTCGGGACTCCCGACTCGGGAGTCGGAGTCGGTTATTTTACCTCCGACTCCTCAACCCTGGTTGTTAACAAACAATTTGACACAAAATCCTTTAACATCCATATCTCTGTGTGTTATGTGTTGGCCCTGCTGTACTCGTGTTAATACATCATCATAAGTGGTTAGTGCTACGAAACATTGTTTCATCAGCAACAAAGCTTGACGTCAAGACAGACACCACGATGTCGGGTGTCGGTCGTTTGACCAGATGTCGGACACTTTGCAGCAAACAGCGCAACGTTAATTCAGGTCGCCCAAGTGGTGAGAGACATTCGCAAGAGCTGTGTGACTAACCAACGAGAGGACATTAAGTAGCAAGTTCGATAAGGGTGAAGCCGTGAAGGCTCTGATGTGTTACTGAAAACCGAGGTCCTAAAGATCATGTACGAAAACTTGAAGCTGAGATTGGTCAAAAGGGTAACTTTGGCAAAGGTATAACCTTTTGACCTAAAATATGAAATTATGGGACACTAGTGACCGATTGTGCATGGTCTTTCTATGTTTTTATTTCCGGAAAGCAATAAAAATATTAACTTGCATCTGTTTACACGCCAGAATTCATGGCGCTGCAGCAGTGTATAATTTTGAGTTTGTAACTTAGATTCAAATGTGTTGAGGTCTGTTATGTTGTTCTTTTTTCTTGTTATCTTCAAATATCGTTTCTTCTCTCTTTGAGTACTGTACAATGTTTGTGAGAACGTTTGCACTGACTGCATTTGCTCTTTTACTTATTCCCGCCAGAGTGGTTTTGTTTTGCAGGAACATTTATCAGAATAGCCTTTCCATCATTCCTGCTTGGCTGAATTTTGAAGACTGCTTAACCACACACGACTTGTCAGCAATGCACACCAATTGCTATTTTACGACATCCAGACGCATTCTGCTCCCGCCGACAGATTTGGACCATACCTACTGATAATGATGCAACTTAGAGTTTGGCATAAAGAAATTGGATGGTATCTGGATTTTCAGCGTCACACTGCAAACTGCTGCAGAGCAAACAGGGCCGGCCCTAACAGATGCGGGGCCCAATACAAGACCTGGGCGCGGGGCCCAGTGCAAGACTTCGGCGCGAGGCCTCTCTGAGCAGAGATTTTATGACGTCATCGCATTCAGTCAACTGTGCTACGATCGTGGTAGAGCGCAGATATACCGTACAGCACTAACACTAGAATTGAGCACGTTTGCCAACGTTCGAGAGGAAATTTGCTAATTCTGACGAGAGCGTTCTTTGTTAACAATGAAATTTATATGGCGTTTCTACTGAATTCTCAAGCGCAAGGTGTATCTGGCAAAAATGAACAATATTCCCAAACATCATGGCGCTGGGCCCAGTGCAGCTGCATCGGTTGCATCGGCTTAAGGCCGGCCCTGAGAGCAAAATTTGTCTGTTTGAATGCGAAAGAAATGTGGCGGCCAGGGCGGAGTTTCATTGTAGTTGGGTTAACACCTTGTCTGCCTTTCCCAGTTTTGTGCAGATGTAAACGTTATCATTATAGAGGTAGGTTGTGGCCCAGCATCAACGCGTAACTGTGTTGATCATCCATCAGATATAAAAAAAAATATAGAAATTGTCTTCATTTAACTTCATCACAGGCCCAAAAACGCGTTGCAGCTTGACCATCAACTGTTCACCCTGCAGAAAATTAGCTAATTGTCTGTTGTGGAGTGCCCCGCTGGACAACGTTTTCATCAATGACTTCTGTATCCCACCATTTTGTCAATTCAACTTGAGTAAAAAACATTGTGTTTGCACCAATAAACTCAAATAAATTGAACTGAACAGCATTGCTTCACAACTTCCCTGTCTTTATAGCTGCTCATGTTATGAAACAGTTGTGCATTTGCAGCAGCTGGTTTCCTTGCAAATCTGTATCTCTTACGTATGATTTTTGACCAATGAGTTTAGTCGCACGTTAAGATGCATTCTACAAATTTCTGGTTTGCTGTCATAAGCTTCTGTGAAACAATTTTTTATTGAAATAAGTTTTACAGTTTCAGACTCAGACGTCCTCTTACTTTATATACTACCAAAAGTTACCAAATGTTTTAAAAAGATGCACATGGATTGAAACTGACATTGTAGCTATTCGTTGAAATTGTGACAAATGCTTAGTGTTTTTATTGCTTGCTTACTTTTAGTAAAGGAGATTCAACTGCGAAGGTCGTTTTTGGCATTACGTTACCTGTTATAAATGTGCTGAATAAGAGCAAAATTTGTGTAAAAGTGGTTTTCTCAAAATTGTTGGTGTGTTGGAGACAAAAGCACTAAATTTATCACTGAATGAATGCAACGGCAAAAGGATGCTTTGTGTGTTTGCGGTGCTCAATACAAAAACTTTTTGCGATATCAACATGTGCAGAAGTCATAAGCAAGCTGCAGTCCAATAATGACCAATAACTAACAAATACTGTAGGACTACTGATTTTCGGAGAGCTTGGCTTTTTAGATATCTGATCACTGAATGTCGGAGAATGCAAATACACTGCGCTNAAATACACCACTGCGCTCAAGACATGTCCAACTGAAGAGATAAACAATTTGTAGAAAACCTATCCCTACAACAAAACGATGTCAGTCGTTAGTAGATACAATCGAAGTATGCATAATGAGGTTGAAAAATTCATTTCACTGCAGACGTCGGTGGAAATTAACTTTTTGTTCAGAAAAGAGAATTTGATTATTTGCTACGACGAGAGGACCTGTCACTAGATGTGAATGCTATAAACACAAAGATTAACAAATGTACAGTAATTTTAAATTGAAAGAGAAATTGATGCAGTGCTGGAAAAAACCTTAGCGAGACAAATAGAGATAATTTGTATTTTTATGCTGGGATAGAGAATAGTGATAGTGAGGATAAATTTGAGCATGCTGAGACTTCAGGTTTTACGAGGTATTTTTATTTTGGTTGTAATTAATTTAGGTATCAAACTGAAAAAAACTGCTATTTCATTGAGATATTTAAGAATCTATATTGGTATTGGCTAACTTTCTCTCAGAAACAAGCTTGTGTCTGAAGTATTGCTCATTTTAATATAAACTCCTCCAAAGCACATCCCTATTCAGAAAACATCTGTTTTTATTACCACATTAACCAAATTGCTGCAGATTGTGTTATCTGTTTAAATCGTGGTAACAACCGCTTTCTGGTTTGGGTATGGGAGGACAAGCAAAGTAAAACGTGACAAGAATAATGCAAGCCACCTTAAGGGTTAGATAGGTTCAGTAATTTCTGAACTCCTACCCGACGGATGCAATTAGGCCTTCAAATTTTATTATCAGGATGTATCGATTGTCATCCGCTATTTAGTTTAATTTTTATGTTTTCGAAAGCCAGGGTTTCAAGGCCTTTTAAATTAATTTTCTCGACGCGTCCCTCAATCAAGAAAACCACAGAATTTTCACAAGCTTGTTATTATGTTTCGACAAGTTGCTTCTTTACTTCTTTACTTCAACTTTACATAATGATGCGCTTTAGTCTCAGCGAGAAAATGCGATAATTGAAGCTTTTGGCAGAGACCACGTCTAGGCGGAAATGAAAAGAAAATACTCAGAACATTTTAAGCAATAAAATTATCTACCTACAACCGATCGTCCATTACATCATCAAGTGGTGCAGAGACATTTCAAAATGATTTGATTGATGCACGTTGTGATTTTGAAATGAAGATCTGACTCACAATTCTGCTATCTTAAAGGAAGAGCAAAATATAAACGAAGAAAATATGTCCTTGAACGTGTAGAGAAACTTTTGTTAGGAGAAAGCTTTCAATAAAATGTGTCTACCGTTGCATGCCTAGGTAAAAGAGTATTGACACGCTGTGATTTCATCTGTCAAAAAGCAAGCGGATAAATGCAAATCGCACAAAAATTCATTGTTTTGTTTAAGCACGATTCAAGGCATTCTGAACATACTGTAAATAATTACGTCCATCATCAAAGGATTGGTAAAGTTTTTGCATATTGATATAAGCGGTTTAACCTGAATCCGTGACTGAAACTCACATCTATTGAGGAAAGTTTCTACAAACTTGGCGCATGTATTTTATACCATCACGTTGCAGCAAAAACACACTGTTTTCTTTATGTTAACCAGACCTTTTATGTCGACAAATAAAAGTTCAAGAAATTATCATAAGTTAATGCACCCTTTCGGGACTGCTTATAAAATAAGATTATCATGTCAGAAAACGAACGTATTTCAAAGAAAAACCGTAATAAACATTTCCTCACTGTCAACATGTTTCTTACTTCAAGAGAGGATACACTTCTTTTTCACGTCCACAGCCAGTGGTTTCTATATTTTTTTGTACTGACAGGTACACGCATTCAACATACCTTCTGCCGCATTTATCTTATCCTGCCGTCGGCCGCACCACACGTTACAGATTTTACATCTCGGTGGATCTGCCTCTTCAAAAGAAGTAAACAAATCCCCTGAAACATACTGAAGCCGTCCTGATAAGTTTCTCGGGGAACCTGCTTTTGTTTCTTCCCGAACCGAACCTTCGATTGCGAACAGACGACGTCTTGCCATCAAGACGATAGTCGCCAAACTGGTTGATGCTTTGTGCGCTGGCCTCAGGCGCTAGGCCTACAGCACCTGACACGTAGCCTGGCGCATACAAAAAAACGCAAACCAATCGCTGAGCGCGATTGGCACGTGTTTGTAAACATGCACGAAGATGAATTTTTGGAAACTGATTGTTTCTGGCGATCAATAATGAAACGCAAGAATATTGTATTCATTTGTTGCTCAAATATTTTATTCATTTTGACTCATGGTAAAGCATGAATTCGTGGTCACGTCAAAAAACTAAATATCTAAACTCTACGCTAGATGCAACTACGCAGACGTATGTTTCGAACAAACGGGGAAATTCACTCTGTGCTCGTTCCTGCACTGGCATTATGTGATGTCTTTTGAGATAATTCAACTGCCAGTATTGACAGAACGTTTATGTGCTTTCCTCGGTGGCAGGATTTGGGAGGTGGTGTGCTGCACCGTAAAAGTTGGAAAACATTTTTGAAGACACTTCGCGCAGACAAAATTAAACCTCATGTGTCTTTCGTATAAAAATGAATCAAATAAAAAAAGTTGGAATTCACGGATGTGCTTTTTTTCAAAACCTTTTCCAAGCGAACACACTAAAAGACCTCTGTGTCCCTTCTCCATGGGAATAGGATTCCCATAGGAATCTCATAGGATGTGTTCCCTGGGATGGGACAGTGTGCTTGACGTTTGTCCCACATCACATAATAACTTAGCTTAACGTCATACAGCTGGGAAATTTTATGGCGTTGAATACTATTACTACACGCTCAGAGCACAGCACTCATGAGATGTGGAACTTATTGCAAGAGCGTAGTGTTGCCAGGCCTCGAAATTAAATTGCTGGGCCCTCGTAGGTGACAACTAAACAATGGAGTCGCTCAATTTTCGATGCCCTCCGCTTAATTGGGGTGTTTGAGGTACTCTTGCCACGGCTCTGTTGAGGCTATATGGTAGACATGCACAGCGCATGGTATAAGGTACTTCGTGTTAGTAGTTTTTTGGGTATCCGATGGGATAGTCACAAGTTGTCTTCAGATTGGACAGAAAAAGTGCTCAGTTGACAAGCTTGTCAATGCGAGATTTTTATTTCGTTGAGTGTTTGTTAGACTATTTGACCACAGTTTCATTAGTGACAGTTATTTGCTGAGATTAACAAAGATTTACAGCAGACTGAAATTATTCCTCACCGAAATTTAGAGAATCTGAACAGATTCTGTAAGTTTCCAAAGCACAGCGTGTGCCAGAAGAAGCACTTAGAGTTCCTGCAGGCATGGCTCCGGAGCTGTACGTGTCTGACATAAGTTTAATAGCTTTGTTTTCGCTGCAGCACGCCGATGATTCTCTCGCGAAAACGCCACAAAGTGCGCTCCAAGCGTTTTGTCGAAAGCTCATTGTGACGTCACCGCATAGTTCTACGGCTGAAAGGTTTTGCACTTAATGCTGTAAGCACACATGTTTTAATAAACCTGGAACTGGCTAATTTAAAAAATCGTTCTCTGTTGGCGAAAACTTCAATTAGCTGGAGAAAACGTAGAATTCTGCAGAGTTATCAGTGCAACCATATCACATACGCATNCCCTTTATTTAAAACAAACAAAACCGACCCAAAGGAATTGTAAGTATCAAAAGTAGAAAACATATTGCAGTGAGATTGCTTAACTGAGCAGGAAGCATCGCCACCTCCCGAACAACAGATTTTTCGGATATTTCGGTAAAAAATCACACAGCGTTCTTTATTGTAGCATCCCCCCAATAAAATACTGCTTAGACAGTAGACCAGCGTTTTTCAACCATTTGCTGCAGCGGAACCTTCCGAAAATATTTTCGTTGTTCATGGAATCCTATTCAATGATCCAAGTGTCCTACTTTCTGTAATAAGCCTGTGAAAGTGGCATTTGCTACAACCCCACAACTGTGGTTGCGAATTTCGTCCCAGGCAATTTCGGTCTGTTTCGGCGGAACCCCTGGCATCCACTTGCGGAACTCCGGTTGAAAACACTGCATCAGACCATAGGCGTAGCCAGGGGGGCCAAAGGAGCCATGTCCCCCCACATTTTCAGAAAGTATAGTCATTTTGTGCTTTGAAAGGCGTTTTTCTAAAGAAAATAACGTTTTTCGTCTAAAATCAAAGATTTTGGCCGCCCCAAATTGTTTGCCCCCCAAATTTTTTGGCTGGCTGCGCCACTGCAGCAGACCACATATTCCAGATTTTTTATCATGACAAAATAAAATTATTTAAGTGATACAAGACAAGTTTAATGTGGATCCATTTATTGCTGTGGCAAATGTCAAGGGTTTCTAGCCAAACCTCGGAAATAACATTGTGCAAAGTGCTCTCTAAGGAGCACTTGAAAAGCATTGAAAATTTCCTGTGAATGCTTGTGAGGATATAGTTCATCTTAATGACATTTCCTGAAGTAATGCGATTACCCCATTTGAAAACATCTTCATTCAATATACAGGTATAGCCTGCGGTGATAACCATTCAGCTTCCCTATTCATCATTACTGTTCATTACTTATTGCGACCACGTGCACTGGAAATGAAAGCAGTGATTTTCAAGAGATCCGTAGACGATACTTTTTGTTTGTTTTTTGGGAGTCAGATAAGAAAGAGCTCAAAAGCACTCTCGATACCGCCTACAAATCAGCAAGTCTGGGGCTTTCTTTCAGGCAGACCAACACAATCGAAGTGGATGGCACAGTAGAGTTGCTAGATATGCATATCTGTGTTATGCCAAATGAAAAATATGAGTTCATTACCAAGGACCTCGCGAAAACAACAGCTGAACAAAGGTGTTTCATTAGTGGAGTGTCACACCACCCAGGTTCAATATTCAAATCTATTGTAGTGGAGGAAGTTACCTGAATGCGGAGGCTGAACGAACTTGAGGAAAATTAACAGTCATCTCTGGTACAACTACGGGAAAAGCATTCACGCTAAGGTTACTCTACGGAATGGTCCAAGACATGATGGCATTATCATGTAAATTGCAAACCCGGCTTATCTTCGCAGAGTAAAGGCCAATGATGATAAAACAATTGGAGCAGCGTCATTCCCACATAGTTGAGACTTAGTCAAAAGGAGAAGAACTTGAAGCCACACACTAACATTACGTTGAAACTACAGGTAACAATTAGTACACACGTTACTAATACAGTATATAAAGAAACATAGCACACAGAAATGCTGATGCAAAAGAGACTGGTTCATCTGAAACATGTGGTCATTGTGCCCTGTGTAATAATGTCGTTCACTAATATCTTTTAACATCATAGAACATCCATGGTGAATTACACTGAAGTTTTAAAAATCCCTTGTAGAACTTGTGAGCTTAAGGGGAAATTAAATTGTTCCAACTATGGTCAAACTGGTGAAATAATCCAGACCAGATCTCCCGGCAAATTTGAAGAAAAATGGTTGCATAAAAACGCTAGCATTAACATCCGAAAGGTGATTTTGCCCCATGTCATGTTGTTGATGTTTGGCCTCTTCCGTTATTCTTGAGGCGTGACCGAATTGATGTACGATTTTATTTGACGCTTTCTTATTTTTAGCTGCAGGGTGGTAGTTTGCTATTCATTTATTTTGGTACCCGTGCTTCACTTCACTGCTGGTGATAGTGTGGTTTTGTAGTACGGGTGGTAGGGGCAGACTAGGATAGATTTGCATACATGCCTTTTGGTGCTCAAGATTTTTATTCTTTTCATTGATTCATCGGTTTTACTCTTTGACTCGCCGAACTTACTATTTTAGGTACTTGCGATGTTCTTAGGGGCTTGTGGCAGAACGGACCAAACCATCGGCCGCCCTGAACGATAAAAACGTGATACCACAAAACACAACCTTTACGTTTCAAGTGTAGCGATTGCCGCATATCTGGGCTTGTGGTAGACTACGCAAGGCCTCTCACATAGTGGCGATTCTAGAATGAAAAAAGTGGGGGGGGG